>OGVP01000001.1_pt1 | contig 53875 bp, 69 predicted proteins | sample 1575791 | NCBI WGS metagenome assembly OGVP01 (sample SAMN07581537, study PRJEB24739) | freshwater metagenome
GTTTCCCAGTCACGATAGGTTCGAAAACTATTCTTCTTCGGAAAAGAAAGCTTACCACGTAGGAACCGGCGAATCTCACACTTTTGAAGAAGTGCTGGAAGCATTAGAGATTCCAGTCGAGCACACGCACGAAGCATTTATTCCCGAAGGATACCAGTTCTATACAAAAGCAGACCCAGAAGAAATGATGCCTGGCTGGACCGCTAGGACCACCTTTGCTCAAGGAATGAATATATACTATGAATATCTAAAGATCGTTTTTTCCAAGAGCAACCTTTAAATCAACCAGGATGTACCTACCCACCATCTATAAGATCAGCTACGACACGCAAGAATTCCCGTTCAAAGAAACGATGAAAAGAATCTTGGGAGTCGATGACCTTGAAAATCTTTACCTAAAGCAGGACTATGCCGTCTTGTCGCGAGAGAACGATCAAAAGACTCACTGGCACAGACTCTACTATGATTCTTTTCAAGAATTCTCTCCGCTGTACCAAAAGTTCGTCGAGCATCTAAAGAAGAGGTATATGTACGCAGAGATCGTCTACCAAAAGATACCAACATTTCGGGCACACATGGTCGGAAACTTAGGCGTAGGCGAGTGGCACAAAGACAAAACTTACAATCACGGAGTCGATGAAGTCAATTTTTGGCTGCCTTTCACCGATGCTTACGATACGAATACAATCTGGCTAGAGAGCATTGAAGACGCTGGCGACTATCGCTCTTACGCGGTCGACTATGGAGAAGTCTTGGTCTTCAGTGGAGCGAACCTCAATCACGGCAACAAGATCAACGAGACGCAGGACACAAGAGTCTCGGTAAACTTTAGGCTCGTCGACCCATCAAAGTTCGTTTCGAACGATAGAAAGTCGATCAACGGAGTCACGAATTTCACGCTTGGCGGTTACTTTGAAAAAATGTAGTTGAATGTTTTTTGCAGTTATCATAAATACATACAGACGTTCTGACAAAAATGCTAACAAAAGATGTCTATTCCTCTCGTCAACATGTACAAAGAAACCGGAGAAGTAGGCTTTCCTGAAGACACTTACACAAGGAAAAGAATGAACGAATGGTTTGAAAAGAATAAAGAAAATGCTTACTTGGTAAACACCATCACATGTAAACACATAGAGGAAGTCTTTGAACAAAAAAACATACAAGAAAATGAAAGTGGGTATAATGCAGCCGTACTTCTTTCCGTATCTAGGGTACTTTCAACTGATCAAGGCGGCTGATGTTTATGTTAATCTTGACCACGTAAGTTTTATGAAGAGAAGTTACATGACGAGAAACACTATCAAGAACGATGTTTCTTTGAACGTTCAAGTGTCTGGCGCAAGTCAGAATGTCATGTGCAAAGATGTAATGGTGAATTATGAACACGAATACCTTACAAAGTTCTATAAGACGATTCAGAATCATTACCAAAAGTCAATGAACTACGATGAAGTCATGACTAGTGTGATTCTTCCTACAATGAACGGAGACGCGATGACGATATCGAATCTAAACTTGAGAATAATCAAATCAATATGCGATTACCTCGACATCGAAACCAAGATCATAGAGTCATCAGAGAATCTTTGCGAAAAAGGTGCTAAGAAAGAAAAAGGTCTTAAGCAAATAACCAAAGAACTAGGAGGAGACATTTATGTCAATGCGATAGGAGGTACCAAACTATATGACAAAGATGATTTTAGAAAAGACAACATTGATCTTTTCTTTGTCAGAACACTTGACCTAGATCTTAAGAACCCCTACTATTCAACTCTGCATCAGATTTTTGAATACTCAAAAGATCACATAAAAGATCAACTATGTAAGTATGAATTGATTTAAGAATATATGAATAAAGAAACTATGAAAAAAGTAATTGTTTTTGGCGTACTTGACACAGCAGAACTAGCACACTATTATTTGACCAACGATTCTCCTTACGAAGTAGAAGCGTTCACGGTGAATAAAGAATTCTTAAAAGAAGATACTTTTAGACCGAGAGGATCCAAAAAGGAATACCCGGTAGTTCCGTTTGAAGATTTAGAGAAAATATACGATCCAAACGAATTCCTATTCTTTGCTCCTATGACAGGTGTTAAGATGAACACTTTAAGAAAGAAGATATATGAAGAAGGAAAGAAAAAAGGATATTCATACATATCATATGTGTCTTCAAAAGCAACGACTTTCAACAATGAAATCGGAGAAAACTGTTTTATCTTAGAAGATAATACGATCCAGCCTTTTACATCCATAGGTAACAATGTAGTACTTTGGAGCGGAAATCATATTGGTCACCACGGAAGAATTGACGACCACGTCTTCTTTACATCTCACATAGTCATGTCGGGTCACTGTCATATTGAAGAAAGATCTTGGATCGGTGTGAATGCAACAATTAGAGACTTTACTACGATAGGCGAAGGTTGCCTAGTCGCAATGGGGAGTCTCATAACCAAAAACACGGAGCCGCATTCTTTTTACATGGGGTCTCCTGCCAAAAAACAAGAAAAACCAGCACTCGATGTATACTAATAAAAAGATATGTTCGATTTCTATGAAAAATTGTAAACGAGCATAAGGACTATTATGAATCGTAAGTTAGAAAGACAAAAAGTTCAGCAGCAGGTGCAAGATGATGATCTTTACGAAAAACTCGAAAGATTCATTATAGATCGATTAGAAGACAAGAAAGATTACACAGACATTTCTTGGAAAAAGTTAGGTAACATTTTCGACGATCATCACGCGCAACTTCCTGTTGTTGATGTTCTTGAAGATAAAATAAGGGTTTACTACTCTACACGCAAAGATGGTAAAAGTTTACCCATGTTCTTTGACGTTTCTTCCGAAGACGTAACATCTGTGATGAGCAGATCGCCAGAGCCTCTACTGAATTTAGGAAAGCCCGGTTCATTTGATTGGTCGGGAGTCATGCCTACATGCATAGTCAACCACAAAGGTGTCAAGTACATGTACTACATCGGGTGGTCACAACGCATCGATGTCCCTTATCACAACACGCTAGGTCTTGCGATCAGCGAAGACGGCGAAACTTGGAAAAAGTACTCGGAAGGCCCGGTGTTTGGCACATCTACTAAAGAACCCGGTTACATAGGTACTGCTGAAGTATTGATCGAAAACGGTGTTTGGCGAATGTGGTACCTTTCTTGTAGAGATTGGGTCGAACATGATGGAAGAATGGAACCTCTATATGACATAAAGTATGCAGAGTCTTTAGATGGAGTATCTTGGGATCCTAAGAACATTACAGCAATACATCTGCTAGAAGGCGAAGGAGGAGTATCAGCAGCTAGAGTGATTAAGACAGTCTCAGGATACGAAATGTTCTTCTCGGTCAGAAAAGAAAAAGACTACAGATCCAAAAAGTCATGTTCTTACAGAATTTTGAAAGCTACTTCAAAAGATGGGATGACCTGGAAAAGAGAAGACAGAATAGAAATTGCTCCGTCACACTTGCGTTGGGAGAATTTCATGACTTGTTACCCAGCGATTGCTAGAGTTAAAGATGAAACATATATGTTCTACAATGGCAACGACTTCGGGAAGACGGGAATTGGATGTGCAATTAAAGTTCACAAATAAAATTGATTCGTTCCAAAAAATCGCAAAGATGTATGAAAGAAAGTCTTAAAGAAAACGGCTATATTATCATAAAAGGGTTCTTCTCTAAAGAACGCATTCGAGAGATCGTTCAAGAAGCGAAGAAAGTTTTTGAGATACAGTTTGAAAAAAGAAACTTCAATGGGTCTTTCAAAGAAAACATGATCAAACTTTTTAATGAAGACCACGTTGTGTTTCAAAACTGTGGAAAGATGATCCAACAAGGTCTGCTTGGTCTGTACTCTTTGACCACTGACCAAAAATTACTTGAAACTCTTAAAGAATTGGGACTCGAGTTTCCACTAATGTGCACACGCCCTGTCTTATTCTTCAATCACCCTTCTTTAGCAAAAGAAGAGTTCTACTATAAGACACCGCTTCACCAAGACTGGCCATCAATGGAAGCTTCGTCCGATTCGGTAGTCGTGTGGGTTCCGCTGATTGATGTAAATCACGAGAACGGATCTGTGATCATATATCCTAAAACACACGTTCTTGGAGACATATCGAATAATGTAGTTGGAGGATTTGCTACGATCGAAGGATACGATCTTTCGAACTATCAAGAAGCGCAGCCCGAACTTGAGGAAGGAGACATTGTAATTTTCTCGTCTTTCTTAGTCCACAAATCAGGAGAGATTAAAAATGATGAGATACGTTGGTCTTGTCACCTTAGGTACACAAACATGTTCGATGAAGACTTTATAGAAAGAGGTTTTCCACACCCATACATATACAAACCTACGACCAAATCAAAAAACTTAAGTGCTTCATAAGTATAAAAAATAATAACACTATGGCAAACGGCATTTACAAAATTACGGAAGACTTTGAAAAAGCTCTGAGTGACTACACAGGTGCGCCCTATGTAGTCACGGTGGACAACCAAAGCAACGCTTTGTTTTTGTCGCTGTACTACGAGAAACATATAGCTCACAATGTTCAAACTGATATAATATCTATACCTTCGAGAACTTACCCATCGGTTCCTTGCGAAATCATACACGCTGGGTTGAAAGTGGAATTTGAAAAAGTCGAGGGAGATACTCTAAAAGGAGCGTATCAGCTAAAAGGCAGCAAAGTCTGGGACTCTGCTTTGAGGTTCACTGCAGATATGTACGTTCCAGGTTCACACATGTGTGTCTCGTTCACAGGACCTTACAAACATTTTAAGCTTAGCAAAGGCGGTGCAATACTAACGGACGATGAAAGGGCATATTTTTGGTTTAAGAGAGCACGATACAGCGGAAGAAGAGAGTGCTCATATCACGAAGACCATTTCGACATGATTGGCTGGAACTTCTATATGATGCCCGAACTTGCTGCAAGAGGGTTGTTGTTAATGAACCAGTTCTATACATCTAGAGGCGAGAAAAAAAGACAGGATGATCTAGAACTTCCTTACCCAGATTTGTCCAAGTTTGCCATATACAGTAGAACTAACATTTAATTATGATTCTGCAAAACAACGAAAAGATCAATTTCATAATCGGAGAACATCGTGAGTTTTCAACCAAAATGAGTAGAGGTGGGCACATCATGATACACCTGCTTGCCCGAAAAATTGCGGAAAGAGGACACAATGTTTACATATTTGCCAAACCAATTTACCCACATGATAACATCAATCTGATTCCGCAAACTTACTGGGAAGACCCGGCTGAAGATAGCAACATCGCTACTTGGAGTTATGATCAATTTTTCTTTCCTATTGAAAAAACCGTTTCAATTTATCCGTCAGAAATAGTAGGAAATCCCTATGGTACTAAACATAATGTTAGGTGGATATTAGACAATGTTGATCCAACGATAGAAGAAACGTGGGAAGACGATGATGTGTACTATATCGATCCTTGGAGTAGAGGTAGATTCAAAGGTTTACGAAAGAAAGACATAAATCTTTTAAGTGTTATAGATTATTTCTTCGAAGATTTTTATGCAGAAAATAAACACAGAAAAGGATTTTGCTATATACATCACAAGTACACGCCAGAGAATGCAGAAGAAATAATATCACAGTTCAACCCAACTGTGATAGCACCGTTTGACTTGAGAGATAATGACCCAAATTCTTTCTTGAAGAAAAAAAATGAATACCTTCGCAATTTTTTTAATGAACACGAGTACATTCTCACTTTTGATGATAAAAGCTATCTTCCAGTGGCCGCTGCTCTTTGTGGATGCAAAGCCGTGATTTTAAGATCGCCAGTTTCGCCTGATTTTCATAAGAAATTGACACCCACAGAATATAGGTTGGAAAACAATCTTGCGATGTTTGGAGTTGCATACGGGATTGAAGACATTTCGTGGGCAAATAGTACAATTCACTTAACAAGAGATCACCTTAAAGAACTAGAAAAAATTGACGAGAAATCTATTGATAGATTCATTGAATTCTGGAAGACGCGCTTAAATATGTAATATGAAAAAAGACTTAATACTCATAACCGCACACTGTCCTACGCAAGAAAAGCGAAAGATACTCTTAGACTTGGTGAACGGACTCCAGCCGATCCGCAAAGATTTCGATGTAATGGTCGTGAGCCACACACCTGTAACTTTTGATGTGCAAGAAAGAGTCGTCTGGTCGATCTACGACCAAGACAACGAACTTCTTAAAGACTGGCGTCATCAAAACCAACCGTGGTTCGCTCCTACCGACGATAAGATCATACAGTCGATATTCTTTGGAAGCGGCAACACATACTTGACTCTTCACAAACAGCTGATCACCGGTTATGCGATGGCCCGATCTTTTGGGTACGAGACAATACAGTGTGTTGAGTACGACGCATACTTTTGCGACTTTACAGAATTCTACGAGAACGTAAAAGCTCTTAAAGAATTTGATGCAGTGCTCTATATGAAAGGAGACATGCGGCACGACAGCTTACAGTTTGGAATTGGAAACTTTCACGCGGCTAAGATCTCCAGTCTTCCTGAAAAGATCTTTAAGTACAATCGTGAAGAGATTCTTAAAGAAATTGAAGACAGTGATTCTCGGACTACTGAGAAAAGAACACAAGACCTATACAGCATGAACGGCAATCGGGTGCTGTTTAAGAATCATGAGCTCCTGATGCAAAACGGCAACATTCTAAGATTGGTGGACTTTCACAAAGGTGAATTCGAGATGCAGTGGGCGGTTCCTTACTACGAACCTACGTCCGATACGGTCGACTTTATCGTCTGGAACGAGGCGTCCGAGAAACCGGCCAATGTATCAGTGATCGTCAACGAAACCGATCTTCATACATTCAAAGATGTACACAAGTTCAATTGGACTTGTAAGACGTTAGGAAACATCAATGATATACGGTCGATCACGATACTGGTCAACAACAAGCTCAAGAATCACATAGTCATAAAAGAAGAAGACCGAGAACTATTCAAAGAAACGAATCGTGCGTATTACAAGTAAGAACTTGTGATCAAAAAATGTATAAAATCAAATATAAGAAAAATTATGTCGATTCAGCTATTCAAACCAAAGTATAGAACAAAAGAAATACTAAAAGAGATTGAAGAGTGCTTCAACATAGGATGGACCGGTCTCGGTTACAAGACAGAGATTTTCGAAAAAAAATGGAAAGATTATACTGGATTTGAAAATGCTCATTTCGTTTCATCAAACACAGCAGGTCTACATATTGCTATCAAAGTTCTAAAAGATGTGAACAAGTGGAGCGATGATGATGAAGTGATCACGACTCCAATCACATTCGTTTCCTCCAATCATGCAATACTTTACAACAACCTTAAACCCGTATTTGCAGACATTGACAGTCATCTTTGTCTAGACCCAATGAGTGTTGAAAAAAGAATTACCAAAAAAACTAAAGCGGTCTTATTTGTCGGAATAGGAGGAAACGTAGGAAACTATCAGAAGATTAAAGATATCTGCAAAAAGAATGATCTTAAACTAATACTTGACGCTGCCCACATGGCAGGAACTAGAGTAATGCACCAAAATAAATTGGAACACGCAGGACTAGATTCTGATGTTGCTGTGTTTAGCTTTCAGTCTGTCAAGAATCTTCCGACTGCAGACGGAGGTATGATTTGTTTTGCTAATGAAGATTACGATTCGCTTGTAAGAAAACTTTCCTGGCTTGGAATTAACAAAGATACGTTTAACAGAACAAACTCAAAAGGAAATTACAAGTGGGAATATGATGTAATTGACACGGGTTTTAAGGCGCATGGAAATTCAATCATGGCATCTATTGGTATAGTATCTCTAAAATACCTTGAAGAAGATAACCTCAGAAGAAGAGAAATATCTAAGATGTATGATGAAGGGTTTGCGGACAAAGAAAACATAGAGATAGTAAGGCATAGTAATGAATGTATCTCGTCAAGACACCTATATCAAATAAGGGTGCACAATAGAGATTATGTAATGGATTTCTTAAACGCAAACAACATATTCCCAGGTGTTCATTACAAAGATAATACTCAGTATAGAATGTATTCTTATGCAAAAGGAAGTTGTCCTACCGCAGCCAAAGCAAGCGAAGAATTAATATCATTGCCTCTACACATGTTCATGTCGGACGAAGACGTTGAAAAAATAATCAGTATGGTCATTAAAGCTGTTTCTGTATGAATTTAGTTTTGGTTGAATGTAAAAAAGAATACTGGGAATTTGTCAGACTTCTAAGGACAAACTCACAAATACAAGAAGGGTTTTTTTCTTTTGCCGAAATCACAAAAGAACAACAAGAGATTTTCATGTCAAAAAACCACCACAGATATAAGATTTGTCTTTTAGAAAACAATCCAGTTGGATATGTTGGAATCATAAATGAACAAGAAATAACATATTGTGTACATTCAGATTTTTCTAATCAAGGAATCGGGACTTACATGGTCAGAGAATTTACTAAAGACAGCAAAAACTTTATAGCTATTGTCAAACAAGAAAACATAGGATCACAAAGAGTTTTCGAAAAACTTGGATGGCAGAAACACATATATTTTGTAAAAAAGATGAACTTTAACGAAACTTGCAATTACTATAACACAGATAAGGGGGACAAACATCCGTACGGCAACGGTTACGCGTCTTTTTATGATCCTGTCTTTTCTGAAATGCGAAGCAAACATATCACCCTGTGTGAGATTGGAGTTGAGCAAGGGAATTCTCTAAAAACATATTATGATTACTTTCCAAATGCTAAGATATACGGTTTAGACATAGCAGACAAAAAAGTATTTGAGAATGACAGAATAACTACTCGCATTTTAGACCAAAGCAAAGAAAAGGATCTAGACGAATTTCTAAATTTTTGTGACTCGTGCAATCTGCAGTTCGACTTTATTTTGGATGACGGATCTCATGACGTTGAGCATCAACAACTTACGTTTGGAAAGCTGTTTAGATTAATCAAGCCCGGTGGCTTTTATATCATCGAAGATCTGGGCAGTAGTCATTTTGTACTAGGTGTAGAGCTGTACGGCAACGTGCAAACACAAAGAAAAATCAACAACAACACAATTAAATTTCTATCGCAAAGGCCATTTGATAGTTTTTGGATATCCAAAGAAAACCTTTCATATATCAATGATTGCGTTGCCAGCATAACTATTTTCGACACTTGCAATAAATACTTGCCTTATTCTAAAGAATACGAATGCGAAAATGGATATCCTTTAAGATCTATCACATCAATCATAAAAAAGAAAGGATGAAAAAATTAGTACTTGTCTCTACCTACTGTGACACTGAAGAAAAGCTTAGAGTTTTTTCGGAAAATGTTAATAAGATAAAAAACCTTGGAATCGATGTTATGGGCATTGGACCAAGAGACATACATATGCCCGATTCTATAATATCTAAATGCGACTTTTTTTTCTACACAAAAGAAAATCCGCTTATTCAGTATCCTGTCATACATTATGTCTACTGGTTTCTCGTTAACATAACGGATAAAAGACGACTGATGATGCAAGAAGGGTACGCTAATTATGATTGGGCTTCTTTATATCAAATCAAAAAACTTTTCCAATTTGCTCTGACATATGATTACGAATACTTTTGTAATATCATATATGACTTAGACATTACCAAAGAAATGGAAGAAAAATTAGTCGGTAACGAAACAAACATAGCTCATCGTAGAATAAGTCCTATAGACGAAAAAGAGTTATTGGACTCTGCCCACTTTCTGTTTCTGGACCGTGAAAAACTTTCTTTAATAGAAAAAGAAATAACATATGAACGTTTTCTTGATGTAAATGGAATGGCTGAAGATCATGTTGCTATGTGGTATCAAAAATTCGGTATCAAGTATATAGACCCTCCAATTAGAGACAAAATATACTATTGGAAAGATAATAAGAAAAAATTTGATTATGAAATTCACAAAGATTTTAAGTTTTTCTTTGGAAAAAATCCTCAACGAGAAATTTTAGTAGGAGGAGAAAACACTAGAATTGAATCATTATCAGGAAACGTTAGAATTGTCTTTTATGGGTTTTCAAAAGAATCCTTTGAAAAAGGCGATATAACGGCTGTAATAAACAGTAAAACTTACAGCATTCACCCAGAAGAATACTTAATACACGAATTTCCTGTGCATTCTCAAGAAGTACGATCTTTTCAAATCAATTACAAAAATGAAACTATAGACATAACAGATTTGTATGTTAAGACCAATTACAATTTACTTTATTATGATGACTTGCTGTGATACATCAAAACTTTTAATATGTTTTGTATAAAATTAATATCCAATCTTACATGAGTAAGAACATAAGATTGAACAAATTTTCGGAGTCATGGTCGACGACGCTGGCTCTTCTATAGGAAAAAACAATTTGTCAAATGAACATTAAAGAAATAATCGAAGAAGCCTACGATTTAGGTATGGTGCAGAACGAGTACGAAATAACCGAAGCTGCTAAGTTTGTCGAAAAACTAAACGTCAAGGATTTCGTGGAAATCGGCACAGATCGTGGTGGTACTTTCATGGTCTGGGGGCGTCTTAGCGATCCAGAAGGCACCAAGATCAGCGTGGACTGGGTCGCAGGACCGTGGTCTTCTACCAACAGCATAATGCACGAACCCTTTGACTTGCAAAGAAGGAACGATGCGATGAGGACGGTGGGAAAGAACGTCCACATTTTGAACGGAGACAGCCACTCTGAAGAAATGGTTCGTCATGTCAAAAGCATTCTCGGAGACAAAAAAGTCGACTTTCTTTTTATCGACGGCGATCATTCTTACTTGGGAGTCAAGCTGGACTTTTACATGTACAAACAGTTCGTCAAACCTGGTGGTTGGATCGGCTTTCACGACATCAAGAACACCGACCATCATCACAACGAGCATTGTTTCGTCGACCAATTCTGGGAAGAACTCAACTACGAAAAAGTTTGGTTTCGTTCAGACAATAACTGGGGTGGGATTGGGTTCATACAAGTAAACTGATATGAGTAAGAACATACGGATAATCGACTTTCAAAAGAAAGGCTTCAAAGTATCCTTTCTTTACACCGGAAAAGGTACACAAGAAGTACTGGTAAAACTTTGCTGGAGAGGTTCTACGATATATCGTCACAAGTTCATTCTCGAAGAAGGATCACCGTTTACGTACTTTTCTAGCACAGGCGAAGGGGAAGAGTTTGTCGACGAACTTGAGGCAATCTTCATGGGAGTTGATTGGGAAGAGAAACATACGTTTCACGGGACAGAATCACCGTATGTAAACTACAGCGAACTCCCAAGAGTCAAAGACCATCCTAAAGATTGTTCTTTTCCTACATACTGCGAGATATTTGCGGAGAAACTTTACGAAAACAATCTCGCCTCAGTAGAAAAAGGCGATGTGGTGGTTGACATAGGCGCCAATAACGGATACTTCGCTCTTTTTGCCAGCCTAAAAGGCGCTGATAAGATCCTAAGCTACGAACCTTCAAAGAATACGTTTCCTTATCTGTGTAGCAATACTTATGCGCATGAAAACATTCGAGCGTTTCAAAAAGCAGTGTCTGCCGAGAATGGCACAGCATATTTCCACGAGGACTACGAGATGTATGCGTCCGCTGGTTCTCACTTGACTGATGACACAGGGAACGAACATGTCTACCAAGTAGACACGATATCTCTTAAAGACATCATCTTAAGTAACAACTTATCGAAAATCGACTATCTAAAAATCGACTGCGAAGGATCCGAGGGGCAGATCTTATCGAGTCTTCCCAGCGAATACTTCGCAATGATCAATAAGATGTGCGTAGAAACACACGGTCCTGAACTGTCCATCCAAGTACGTCAAATTTTGGAAGAAAACGGGTTTGACTACGTCATAAAGGAAAACTTTAATTTAGTGTCAGGTGCGTTGGTTCGCCCGCCATTAGGATGCGGTTTCGACATCTATTACGCTAAGAACCTAAACTTTCCGAAGAAAAACACGATTACACAATAGAATACAAAAGCACATCAAGAAACACAATTTACTATTCTTAAATATAAAGCATGGAAACAATACAACTATTCAAAGTATTCATGTCCGATACTGCGGGCGAAGAAGTCGCGAAAGTCCTCAATAGCGGGTACATCGGTCAAGGACCTAAAGTCGATGATTTCGAAAAGAAACTGCGTGAACACTATAGGTAAGAAAAGTTTGATTGGATTCATACAAATAGATTTTTATGAATAAAAACATACACATCGAAAGCTTTGATCCAGAATCTTTTAAAGTAGTGTTTTCTTACACAGGAAAAGGCAGGCAAGATGTCTTAGCAAAAATGACCTGGAATGAGAACATTCTCTATCAAACAGACTTCAGCTTTGAGCCAAATTCCGGCTACTCCTTCTATATGTCAATTGGACATCGTGATGATGTCGACACTTTAAAAGTCGAGTTCAAAAGCGCTGATTGGGTTGAGACTTATGAGTTTCCTACAAAAAAACAAAAGATTGATCTTCGTACAGAAAAGCTTCAATCCAACAGGAAGAAGATCGCACTCATCGGAAGCTATTGCGATACTCCAGAGAAAGAAGAAGTTCTGCTTAAGAATCTCAGGAAAGTCAAAAGCACAGGTATTGACGTTCTCGTCTACTCTCCGCTCGATCTAAAAAATCCTGACATTGCAAAGGAAGCTGACTACTATTTTAAGACTAAGGAAAACCCCGTGTTGGACTGGCCGGTCAGAGCGTTTACGATGTTTTATGAGATCACAAACAAGCACGGAAAAAAGATAACTCTTCACCGTGGCATTTTAGACTACCAATGGGCGGCTCTCTACCAAAACAAAAAGATGGCCGAGATTGCGCTGACGTTCGACTACGATACTTTCATTCATATGATTTATGATGTGAATCTTGATGACTATCTGATGGATCAACTATACCGTGATGATGTGAATTACGTTCATCCAAGGAGAGATCCTCATCACCCTGAGACTATTTGGGAAACGACTCTTCATTTCATGGTCTTTGATCGTGAGACTATGAAACGGATTGTGGATGACATAATTCTACAAAAATTCCTGGACAACGACTGGGTAGCCGAACGCCACGCTTTACAGTGGGTTTACGATCACAATCTAACTATATCTACATATCCAATCAAAGACGAAGTTTTCTATTGGAAAGACTATGATTTTTATGATTATTCAAAAAATAGTAAATATAAGATGTTCTGGAGCAAAAATCTAGACGCAGATCCAATGATGAAATTTGTCATATACAACTTTGACGAATCTTTAGGAATACAGGTAAAAATCAACGATAAGACTTTTAACGATCTAGAGAATTGGGTCTATGTTGATACAGGTATACGCTCTGACGAAGTGTATCTTTTCGAAGTATATCTCGCAAAAGAAAAACAAGAATACTTAGAAGAATACAAAAGCACATCAAGAAACACAATTTACTATTCTTAAATATAAAGCATGGAAACAATACAACTATTCAAAGTATTCATGTCCGATACTGCGGGCGAAGAAGTCGCGAAAGTCCTCAATAGCGGGTACATCGGTCAAGGACCTAAAGTCGATGATTTCGAAAAGAAACTGCGTGAACACTTCAACCACGAGTACGTTCTTACCCTGAATTCAGGGACTTCGGCCCTTCATCTTGCTCTTCATCTGTTAAGAGCTCCGCAAAAGAACATCGTACAATGGGGAGGTGTCGCTTCGTACGACTCCTGGTGGCCTGGTCTAGAAGCTGGTGACGAAGTGTTAGCGACTCCTATGACATGCACCGCGAGCAACTGGCCAATACTGGCAAACGGCTTGCGGATCAAGTGGGTCGACATCGACCCAGAGACGTTGAACATGGACTTGGATGACCTGGCTAGAAAGATCACACCCAGGACTAAAGTAATCATGCTGGTTCACTGGGGAGGGTATCCGTCTGACCTGGACAAGATTAAAGAGATCCAAGAAAAGGCTCGCATGATGTATGGGTTCGCGCCGGTAGTTATCGAAGACGGGGCGCATTCTTTTGGATCTAAATACAAAGGTCGAGCAATCGGCACACACGGCAACATGACGATGTACTCTCTTCAAGCAATTAAGCACATCACATCGATCGACGGCGGTCTACTTTTAAGTCCGCATAAAGAACTACACGATCGTGGAAAACTAATGAGGTGGTATGGAATTGACAGAGAAGGCAATCGCAAAGATTTTAGGTGCGAGGCCGACATTCCAGAGTGGGGATTTAAGTTTCATATGAACGATGTATGCGCGACCGTCGGAATAGAGAATCTTAAGCATTCCACACACATTGTGTCAAAACACATAGAAAACGCTGCCTATTACGACAAGGTCCTTGCCAAAACATCAGGAGTAACTCTCCTTAGACGCGACCCTGGTCACGAATCAGCTTTTTGGATCTACAGCATGTTGGTTGACGACCGAAACGGGTTCTATCGTTGGATGAAAGAATGCGGTATTGTGGTCTCGCAGGTTCACGAAAGAAATGACAAGCACACCTGCGTCAGAGAGTACGTTTCACACCTTCCGACGCTTGACAAGACCATCGGAAAAATCGTCTCAATACCCGTCGGGTGGTGGGTTACACCAGAAAATAGAGAGTATATCGTGGACTGTGTTAAGAAAGGCTGGTGATGCACTTTAAGAAAATGGAGTCGCAAGACTTAGAATTCCTCAACCAGGTTAGAAACCTGGTCGCAAAAGAATTCTTACACGATTCTCGAACTTTTACGATTGAAGAAACACGTCGGTGGTACCAAGAGACGAATCCTGACTTCTATATGATATGGAAAGAAGAAACGCTAATAGGATACTTTAGGCTGTCGAACTTCTCAAGGGCAAACAACAACATCTACATAGGCGCGGACATCCATCCTGCTCATCAAGGAAAAGGACACGCATATCAAGCGTACACAATGTTCATTCCTAAGCTTTTTAATATGTACGATCTTCATAAGATATCGCTGGAAGTCTTGGCAACTAACACAAGAGCAATTAATCTCTACAAGCGACTTGGGTTTGTGCAAGAAGGCATAAAGAGAGAAGAAGTCTTAAAAGACGGTGCATATGTAGATTCAATCATAATGTCGATTCTAAGAAATGATAGGAAATAGAACCTGTTACGTCTGCTGTGTCTATCTAGGAGACCGGCGTTGTGCTGTCAAGCAGTACGACGAAGATCGTCTTAGTTACGTGAAAGAGCATGTAAAGTCATTGCAAGAAACTTTGCATAATTTAGCTCGCATAGTGTTTGTGTTTAATCTTGAAGAAGAGCATCATGGTCTTTATGAACAGGCCAAGTCATTGATACCCCGAAGAATACAAGGCGCGGAAGTCGAATTGATTGAACGAGAGAACATAGGGATGAGTTACGGAGCGTGGTCAGACGCATACGAAAAGTACCAAGGCGAGTACGATTATTACATATTCAACGAAGATGACTATTTCTTCGTTGAAGACCATTTCGATCGTTACTTGGTGGACAAGTTCAACTCTTTCCAAAACATTGGCTATCTATGTGGCATGGCCATGAATCCGTCTCCGGGAGTTCCGTGGGTAACACACGCAGGCAATAGCATAGGTATTTCTTCCAGCAAAGTGCTGAAAAAAGTTCACGAAAAGTTTGGTTGTCTTCCTCATCAAAGACAACCGCACCAAGACCTAGAAGAAAGATATGGCATAAACGAACAAAAAGGGCAGGTCGCGCAAACACACGAGATCTTTAAGATGGGTTACAACATTTACGACATAAGAGAGGACTACTGCGTGCCACATGACACGGGTCCCTACTTAAAATGGAAATTCCCAGAATATGATCATTTCATAGATAACTATTTTCATTGGAACAACAGAAATCTTTTCATACCAGCCCCTTTACGTTTTAATCATTCTGTGTTTTTCATAAACATAATGGATCAACAATACCAAAGAAAAAGGTCATGTCTTGCTGTGAATTTCTACTTTGGAGAGCGTAGAAGAACGATCGAAGAATATGTCATCGACAGATTGACTTTTCTAAGAAAACAAGTAGAGACGCTTGAACACTATCATCACAATTTGGACAAGATAGTCTTTAACTTCAACGTAGAACCAGAACACTACGAATACGTCAACGAAGCCATGAAGATCGTTCCAAAAAAGCTACAGAACACGCCGGTCGAAGTTCACCTAAGAAAGAACGTGGGTCTTAGCTACGGAGCTTTTTCAGACACGTTCTATCGATTAAGAAGTGAGTACGACTACTTTATATTCAACGAAGACGATTACTTTTTGGTGGAAAACAACTGGGACGAGTACTTGATACGTAAGTACAACAGTCTACCTAACACCGGTTACCTGTGCGCGATCCAACGAGACGAAGCGCCGTGGAAAGGCGATCGAATTCACGCAGGGCACAGTTTCGGTATCGCTTCTACTTCTTCGCTCAACGCAGTGTGGGATCTGTACAATTGCTTGCCTCATTTCGATGGGTCCAACGACTATGATTCGCAAGAAGAAGCACAGCGCGAATTTGGATACTCGTTTGTCAAGGCTGGCCTACGAGTCTACGACATAAGAGAAGATTACAGAGTCGCGATCGCGAGGACCGAGGAAGGAACCGAAGACGTGTGGCGGTGGTTTTGGTGGAACGAGAAAGATCTCGTAGTGCCCGCGATATTAGCATATGGAAAGTATCACACCTGGTACGAATCTTTTGACGGACCGTGCGTCCGCAGAACTAACTTAGAGAAATATGAAAATTAGATTGGTACATATACTCACAGACATCGAGGCAGAAAGAGAACAGGCCTCTGTGTCATCTTTAGCCCCGGTGGCGCGTTTTGGAATAGAATACGTGCAGTCGATAAACGTTCCTTATGTCGGAGAAAAGTGGAGAGCTCAAAAGAACTGGGCAAATGACATCTACCCAGACCACTCACAAAGACACTATGGCGCTTTTCATTCTTTTAGGAAAGCGGTACTTATGAATTACGAGCCCGTCCTCGATGCGTTGATACTTTGCGAATGCGACTGTATTCTTACGGTTACCGCCAAAGAATTTTCTGAACAAGTGTTTAAAGCTGTTGAGTTTTGCGAGGTAAATTCTCTATCTTACTACACATTTGGGTCTAATGAATGCTCACCCGTCTACTATGTCGACAAAGACCGTCCGCATTCTTACATCACCGACAAGATAATATGCGCTCACTGTGTAATGTTTCCGAATAGAGAAAGATCTTTTCTATTATCAGAGATCGCGCACAGACCGTGGGAAACTCCGGATGTTTGGTTCAACATGGTTTTCCACACAAGAGGTCCTTCTAGATTCGGGGCAATGTACAATCCTATCGCAAAACAGCATCCAGGATATTCTTTAATCGATAATGAATGGAAAGACAACAAGTACGATGAAAAAACTTATCTATGAACCACATAAAAAAGATCACAGTTAAGTATGAAGACTAACATTTTGATACCTCTTGCCGGTGCAGGATTTCGTTTCATAAAGGCGGGCTACAAACAATATAAGCCTTTCATAAAAGTCATAGAAGACACTATGATCATAGAGGTGATTAGGAACTTGCGTAGCGATGACTATCGTTTCATATTCGTCATAAACACCGAGCAGATATCTCAGGAAAAGTTCTGGAGTCACATAAAAGGCGAAACGGGACAAGACTGTGTAATCTTATGCGTGGACAAAATAACTGAAGGTCCTGCATGTAGCGCGCTGGTCGCAAAAGAATACATAGATAATGATGAACCTCTCATCATAGTGAACTGCGACCAGGTCATCTGGGACTTTAACTCTAAGTATTTAGAAGATTTTGCAAACGTCACACAAGCTGATGGATTCTTGGGTTGCTTCTTGTCCTCGAGCAAAAAGAACAGCTACATAAAGGTCGACCCTAACGGCGAAGTTGTCGAAGTAAGAGAAAAGATTGTCATGAGCAATCTTGCGACGAACGGGCTTCATTACTGGAAGAACGGAAGTCTGTTCGTACAGTCGGCAGAAGAAATGATCGCAAGAAACGATTGTTACAATGGAGAGTTCTACATTGCTCCCACATACAACTATATGATCAAAAATGGGAAGAAAGTCCTCCCTTACTTTTTCAATCTTCACTTTCCAATTGGAGTACCAGAAGATTTAGAAAAGTACAAAATGATTGTGACAACAAAGAATCTGTAAAAAATGAAAATACATAGAATAGAAGAAATGATCGGCGGCTGGTTCATAGGGAATTTTGAGCCTTCTGCTCTTAAGACCGAACAATTTGAAGTCGGTTACAAACTTCATCCGGCCGGCGAAAAGTGGTACGCCCACTATCACAAAGAAGCTGATGAAATTACATTCTTACTGAGAGGACGAATGATCATCCAAGGAAAAGAACTCAAAAGCGGAGATGTGTTCGTAATCAACAAGTACGAAGTAGCAGACCCGGCATTTTTGGAAGACTGTGAAGTAATCGTCATAAAGACACCTTCTGTGATAGGTGATAAATATACTGTCTAATACAAACATCATGGTAAACATTTTCGTAAAAGAAGAAAACATCGACAAAGAGAAGTATTTCATCGTTACATATTTCTTGGAAGCACAGACATCACTTAGAGAAGCTGCTTGGAACTTATCGATCGGTCAAAGCATCGGAAACCCAAACAACCGTAGCATCTGGGAAACCGAACAAATGTTCTTGGACCACAGCTGCTTCATTCTCGAAGAAGCAGAGGTTCTTAAGCAAAAGAAAAGCGGAATCGTCAAGATCGCATTTCCACTAGCGAACCTAAATCTTGAAGAAGACGGAGTATCACAAATTCTTTGTCATATTGCAGGCGGACAAGTCGACATCTTGGAGATCCAAAAATGTCAAATTCTTGACGTCGTCCTACCTGAGAAAGTAGAAGAGAAGTTTTCTCTTAAACCTGCTTATGGAATCAACGGGTTCAGAAAGTTCAACGGAGTCGAACAAAAGCCGTTCTTTGGCGGAATCATCAAACCAAAAGTAGGAATGAGTCCTGTGATTCTTTTGGAAGCAGTCAAAGAAATGGTCGAAGGCGGAGTGAATTTCATCAAAGAAGATGAGCTTCTTGGAAATCCCGGCCACTGTCCACTAGAAGTACGAGTGCCACTGATAGCCAACTGGCTTAAAGAAAACGCACCCGATGTGATCTACTGCTTCTGCATCAACGGTGACAGTCCTTACGCTCTGCAAAGAGCTCAGTTCGTCGCTGACAATGGAGGAAACGGAATTCACATCAATGTCTGGAGCGGTCTAGGAATTTACAGAGCGATTCGTAAACAGAACCCAAATCTTTGGATCCACTTCCAAAAGAGTGGTGATAAATTCTTTACCGACAAACGCGCTCCGTTCCACATATACTGGCCTGTGATCTGTAAGATCGCCGGATGGTCCGGTGCTGATTCAATCCATGCAGGAATGATCGGCGGGTACATGAATCAAGACGACCAAGAATTGGCAGACGCTCTTAAAGTTCTGTGGCACTACAATGTAGTTCCAGCTTTGAGCTGTGGAATGCACCCAGGACTGGTACAGTACATCAATTCACTACTTGGAAGTTTTGATTGGATGGCAAACGTAGGAGGTGCTATGCACGGACATCCGATGGGAACTCTTGCCGGCGGAAAGGCGATGATCCAAGCGATCAATCAAGATATCGACCATCCAGAGTACGAAGCAGCAATTCAAAAATGGGGGCTGCAGAATTTCTCTCCCGACTTGGCATACAGAATTTTCTAACTAACAATGTTTAAACAATTTTTACATGAGAGATCATTTCATAAACAAGTACCTAACACACGATATTAGGTATCATAACAACATTGACGACAGAGACACGCCTGACCACTGGACAGATACTGCTCTTCTAGAACTTGAAAACATAACTGGAGAATATCTTTACAGAGAATTTTCCGACTGCAATCAATATGCCTTGATCAATGAATTCTTACGAGTCAAAGACAAGACAAAAGTCATTGTAGAGATCGGTGTTGCAAGGATCTCTGGGACGGTCTTATACGAACACACATCGACCACGATTCTTATCAACAATAAAAATGACGATACTATCTACATAGGAATCGACATTGAAGATAAGAAATTCTTAGAGAAAGAAAAACCTAACGTTCACACAATTCAGGCCAAAAGTGAAGACTACTCGACAATCAAACAGAAATTTGATGAACTAGGAATCAAACACATCGACTTCTTGTTTATCGACGGCTGGCACTCTGTGAACCAGGTAATTGATGAACTTTTTTATGTTGATTATGTACCACCTGGCGGTGTGGTAGGCTACCATGATACGAATTATCACCCAGGCCCTTCAAGAATTATATCAGCTCTAAAGCCTGAAATGTTTGATGTAAGAAAACACTGCATAAACAAAATCGACTGGGGTGTAGGATTCGCAACGAGAAAGTAGTAAAAATGGTACTCAATTTGAAACAAATGTTCACAACGATCCAGAAGACGTTGATGAAATCTGCAGTAGACTTTCCGTTCTTGGTTACAAAATTGAAGGATGGGATGGGAAAAGTTATCTGCGTGAATGTCATGACTGCGTTGCAATTTTGGAAAGGAAAATCTTACCTTTCAATACCGTAAATGAAGGCTCTAACTCATTGAATTCATCTTATCGTATGAGAGTCTGCCAAATATATGTAGGTCATAGGAGAACTTTTTGGCACACAGAAAAGAACCACAAGGACTCTTTATATCCTATTCATTACATACATCACAGAGACGAAACCGCACCTTCTTTTAACTATCATAAATTTGATATTCATCGCTATCACTCACGAGTTGATGGCAACACAAATGTCCAAAATGTTCTAAACATGTGGCACAATCGTTATTTGGCTTTTGCGACAGCACCTGAAGACCACGATGTGTACGTACTAATGAGATACGACATACACATCAGAGAAAAGATAGACTTCAGTGATTATGATTACAACGACAACATCATTTACATTCCAAGCGACAACGATCATGGGTGGGGCGTGAATGACCAGATGGTATTTGGAAATCGTGAAGTCATAAAAAAATACGTAAGCATTCACACAAATCACGCACAAATGTTCGAATCAAACGATGAAGAATTGTTTCCTTGGTTTCATTCCGAAAGCTATAGTACAAGAAACCTTACACGTCAAGGGGTCAACATTCAAAGAATACCGCAGTCAACCACAATTGTTTACGACAAGAGTGAATTGCCTGTACATCTGCAAAACACAAGCATCTTAAAGATATAAAAATGAGAGATTTTGCAGACATAAATTTAAGCATAAAATTCACTGATGGAATACGGGTCGATATTTGGTCTAATCATTCTAACGAGTATTTAGTAGAATTTTGGGACAAGCAAAAAGAAGAATACTTACACATGTTTTCATTGGATAAATTCTATGCTTTTACCTTCTATCACTTTACCGCGATCCGGTTCTCTAGCAATTTTCACATAAGAGTATATGGTTGGAACCAAGAAAAAGAACTACCTATTTTGTTAGCAGCCAAAACTTACACACATCATAACAAAAACATCCTTCTTAGATTTTCTTCTGACAGATATGAAGATCATCTGTCTTGGTTACTTCTTGCTAAGCAGATGGAAAAGAAGTATAACTGTCAAATAACGGTTTCTTCGATTTTTTGTGATCGCTTACCTAACGTTGGAATGAAGGTGGTGGAAAAGTACACAGGCGAAGCGTGGCATGAATACGATTCGTCATACACCATAGGCATAGACGAATCACAACACCAATTCTTAGATAGATATGACATCGGACGTTATCCTAAAAATTACAATAATTGGTCTTTGTCTTCAGCAAAGTACTATTACTCGGATAGTCATCCAACATTTCCTCATGGGTTAACGCCGGAAAAACTATTTGAAAACATACTAAATTTATGAAAATACTAGGATTGTATTTAGGACCCCATGATCAAGGAGTTGCTTACGTCGATGAAGGAAAACTTATTTTTTCCTTTGAAGAAGAAAAAGCAAGAGGAGTAAAATCGTGCAATTTGAAGGAAGTATTTCCGGAAAAGGCCGTAGAAAAATTGTTCTTGCAGCACAACCTAGAATATGAAAGCTTTGATTACATTGCGATTCCTCTGCCCGTATCACAAAAACATTTATGGTCTTTAGGAGAAAAAGTCGTAGGCAAGTGTTCCACTGTGTCTCACCATAAGGCTCACGCTTTGGGATCTTACTTTACATCAGGATTCACAGGAAAAGTTGTTTCGATCTCCAGCGACGGGTCTGGCACGACCAGCAAGGGAAAGATCTACCTGTGTGAAGATGGAAATTACGAAGAAGTTCATTCAGAAAGAATAGCATCAAGCGGGTCTTTGGCGAATCTTTGGCACGAAGTAACACACCTCTTAGGATGGAAAGGCCTCAAAGATGAAGGTAAAGTAGTCGGACTTGCCGCTCACGGAAATCTTGATGAAAGAATTTTCTTGCAGCTAAAAGATTGCTTGGACTATCTAGGAGATTTTAGATTTGGTCACCCCGGAATATGGCCAAAATTATCATATATAATGAGAAACTATTCTCAGCTTCTAGATTATTCAAAAGAATTCCGAGAAAACCTGGCTCATACTTTGCAAGTTCATACGAATCAAGTATTTCTAAAATTTTTGGAGGATGTTCGTGAAAAATACCCCGACCATACCAAAATCTGTCTGTCTGGAGGGCTTTTTGCAAACGTAAAGCTGAATCAAACGATCAATGAATCTAACCTTTTTGAAGAAGTGTTTATACACCCAGCAATGGGAGACGGCGGTCTAGCAACAGGGGCTGCTTTGGTAAAAGCAAACGAAGTAGGCGACCTTGTGCAGCCTTTTAAGTTAAAAGATGTCTATCTAGGACCCCAATACACGGAAAGAGACTGGGAAAATTCTTTAAAAGACTACGATTTCGAAACAACTGTGTTTGCCCCAGACAAAGTAGCAAGAGAATTAAACGAAGGAAAAATAGTCGGACTGTTCGTAGGAAGAACTGAGTACGGTCCAAGATCATTAGGCAATCGTAGCATACTCGTAAGCCCTGTCGATAGAAATGCATGTGAAAATCTTAACAAAAGACTACATAGAGATGAAATTATGCCTTTTGCTCCAGTCGTATTAGAAAAAGCAGCAAAAGAAATCTTTGGGATTCATAAATCCAGCTATGCTGCTGAATTTATGACTCTTTGCTTCAATTGCAACAAAGATTGGATCAACCGAATCCCGGCGGTAGTCCAACTATTAGATAGTAGCGCTTGTCCTCAAGTATTGAAAGAAGGAGTAAACCCCTACTACGAAAGGATTATTTCTTACTATGAAGCATTGTCGGGACTACCAGTTCTTCTTAACACATCTCTTAATGCTCATGGAGAACCAATCAACGACCACCCATCGCAAGCACTTAGACATTTAGAGAATGGGATGATCGATATGATCGTGACAGAAAATCACATAATAAAAAAGAAATGAAAACATCAATAGAACTACTAGAAAATTTCCACTGGGGAGCGATGGAAGAATACGATCTTAAAGAACACTTGGTCCGAGAGCTTTTCCTTGACAGAGTCTATCATAAGCACTTCGAGGTAGAGCCCGGAGACATCGTGGTCGACGTAGGCGCCAGCGTCGGACCGTTTCCCTACACAAACTTTCACCGAAATGCTCGTCACTATTTCTGCATCGAACCTGACAAGAAAAGTTTTCCAGCACTGGTTAAGAACACGATTGGGTATCCAGTGACTCATATCAACAAGGCTGTTTGGGAAGACGACGGCCTGACCACAAAGAACGATCTCTACTTTTTTGATGGGTACGTCGAGACCATGCGGTTCAAGACTTTTCTTGAAGTCTATGGGATTGAGAGGATCGACTTCCTCAAGACCGACTGCGAAGGCGGAGAATACCACATTTTTAACGAAGAAAACATCGACTTCCTCGTTGAGAACGTTGGAGTGGTCGTTGGAGAATGGCATCTGGAAACTCCGGAAAGAAAAGAATCATTTCGCCGATTCAGGGACGTGTATCTACCAAGATTTAAAGACCACTGGGTCTATGCGGTTGATGGGTGTGACATCAAATGGGACTTGCAGAACGAGCATTTCTTAGAGTACTATAAGCACGTTGTCATTCATATAAATAATCGTAATTGATTGAATTGACGAGTCGGTTTTTTAGAAGACTGTGAAATAGTTTGTGTAAAGAGTCAATCAATCAATGATAAAGTTTGTGTTAGATAAAAATAAATTTGTATGAAAGTTGCAATCTACTTTGCCGGGTTTTTAAGAGACTTGGAAATCACAAAGGATTACTGGAAAAAACTTATAGATAAGCATAGCATTGATGTCTATGGAAGCTTTTGGGAAACAGAAGAAGATCAAAAAAGACTTTTTGCGGAAACTTTCTCTCCAAAAGACGTAGAATATGAAGACCAATTGCGGTTTGATCCCTTTATTGATATGTTTAAGAAAAACCTTAAAGCTCCGTATGATTTAACATTAGACTTACAAAACTATGTAAATAATAGTCGTATTTTATCACAGTTCTACAGAGTTTGGCGAGGCGCTCTTCTTACCAATCAGAAAGAATATGATGTTGTGATCAGAGCAAGAACCGACACCGTCCTTGAAGAAAACCTGGAAATCAATGTCAACGAGCATCTAAACATTCCTGCTGGGAATGTAGGAATCTGGAATTGGAAAGATTGTTGGGGACCTCTTGACTTATTTGCTTACGGTAGTCAAAAGATCATTAACTATTACTCAACATTGTTTTTGCATCTAAACCGCTACCTCTATAATGGAGAATATCTATTCACAACAGAAAATCTGTCAAGAGTTCATCTTTCACAGAAAGACTTAACGATTAATTACTTAAACACTAAGATCTGGCTGTCAAGAGACCTAGAAAGACATTTTACACAATATGTAGAACCACCTAGACTGGGCGTATGTCATTCGTCAGAGATGATTGCCGCCTCTGATAAGTCTCTGACCTTTTACGCTGAGAATCGAGAGATCTAACGGTTCTACGATTGTTTTTAGCAGAGTCACGCTGAATTTTTCCTTGTGGTGAAGTTTGACTTTAAAGAACTAAGAATGACTCGCTGTATAAAAACAATAGATTCAATAATATGAGCACATTTATCATTGACGTCGATGGAACAATTTGCGACGCACCTCTTGTCGAGGGAAGATACGATTATCCTAACGCGGTACCGATCACAGAGACAATCGAAAGAATCAAACATCTTAAAGAAAGTGGTCATACAATTGTATTGAATACCTCACGCGGTATGCGAACATACAGGGGAGATCGTGATATGATCGAGGTAAATGTTCGTCCAATAATGGAAGAATGGCTAAAGAAACACGATGTACCTTATGATTCTTTGCACATGTGCAAGCCTTGGGGTCCTGATCCTATCTATGTAGACAATCGCAATCTATCGTTGAAATCTTTTGTCTGGAAACACCCAGATCAGTTCGAAACCATCATTCAAGAGGAAAACACAATATGAGAACGATCATCATTCCTGCGGCCGGTCTTGCTTCGCGCATGAAACCTTTGTCGAGAGGTGTCAGCAAAGCCATGATACCGGTAAACGGAAGACCGTTAATCAGCTACATTATTGAACACTTGGAAAAATCCAGAGCTCTACCCAGCGAGTACATCGTAGTCGAGAACGAGCTGAGAGACATCCAAGAGTTCATCAAGAGAGTCTATCCTACGCTGAACTTTAAGTTCGTTCATCAAATTGAGCGCAAAGGACCGCTTCATGCGATTCAGCTTGGCGCAAAAGCCTCCGACCACAACGGCCCAGTGACGGTCTGGCTCGGAGACACGATCTGTCTTGAGGATTTCGACTTTCGTGACAATTTCTTAGCAGTGCATCGAGTCCCCGACCCTCATCGCTGGTGTTTGGTCGACCGCGACGGAAATCTTTTCGACAAACCCGAAGGGCAGGTTCGTACGAACCTTGCATTGATCGGTGTCTATAACTTTGAAAGCCGGGTTGCTTTTGACAAATCTTTGGAAAAAGGAATGAATGCTCCGACTCACAAAGGTGAACATCAGATCGCTGCACTTCTTACAGAATATATGAAAGAAGTCGGGCGACCCATGGAACTTATTGAATCCAGCGAATGGTACGACTGCGGTGAGCTCAACTCTTATTATGAATCCAAAGCTCGCCTTCTTAAAAGAACCGCTCGTAGTTTTAACAAGATCGATGTAAATACTTTCTACGGCACTATTCGCAAGTCTTCAGACGATGAAGACAAGAGAAAGAAAATCGAACAAGAAAAGAATTGGTTTCGAAGTCTGAATCAAGTCCAGTCTTTGTTCTGTCCAAGAATTTTGGACAGTGAAAAGGGAGTTTTGGAAATGTCATTAGAACCTGGAGTCGCGCTGAATGAAGTGCTTGTCTACGATAATCTAAGAACCGACGTTTGGCATGAAATCATTCGCAAAATCATCAATGTTCATCATGAAGTTTTTCGTTGCGAAGATCTTATCGAAGAAAGATCAAAAGAAGCAAGTCTTTTGTGCTTTAAGAATTATTTCCAACGCAATAAAGAAAGACTAGAAGATGTGTTTGCGTTGCTGAATGTCAAACAAGAAGACCAAGAAATCCTCAAGAGTTTCTTTGAGAACACTGCTCTTGAGCTCTGCAAAAACCCATCCTGGTCAGGCGTCATACATGGCGACAGTCATTTGGGAAACATCATTTATGACGCTCATAGTGGAAACATTAAGTTTGTAGATCCAAGAGGTAGCTTTGGAGGATGTGTAGGCACAGCTGGCGACATGCGCTATGACATGGGAAAATTACTTCAAGACTTTTACTGCGGCTATTCAATGATGATGGCTGGAAGATATACGATCAAAAACCACGACGGGTGTTCTTATGTTGAGATCGACTGGGTCGAAGACACTCAACGCCTACAACATTTTTTGGTCAATGAGTTAAGAATGCTGGGTTACGATGTTGATTTGTTAAAGAATCTATCAGTACTTTTGCTTTTGACTGCTATTCCTTTTCATACAGACGACACGCAGCGTCAAAGGGCTTTTCTCTACCGCTCGCTCGACTTAATCCAAAAAAAGAATGTCCAAGGCTCTCTATACTAGGCTTAATCAGCACAGGCTCAGCGGAAAACCTATCGCTCTCTGCTTCATGCCTCGGAACTTCCAAAAGATGACATACATCATGGGGTTCTCGGTACCTATCATTGAGTATCTATCAATAGATTACGACATTGTTATGATCTCTGGCGAGGTTGGAGAAAACCAAGATCTCTACAAGTATGGAGAGGTCTGGGGGCTTAGTCAGCTATACATCAATAAGCTAAAGGAACAACGATTCTTGCGAGTCGATGAGAGCAAGAGCGAAGACCCAACCTGGGAGCACAATCGTCGAGTCCTTCTCGATGAGTTTGAGAAAAGCTTTGGAGTCGAATACTTTAAGAAAGTCAAAAAGATCTTGATCTTTGACCCAATCGACTTCATACTTCCTCTGACTTCATATGTTGGAATGAAGGATCATCCTCTGCTAAACTTACGAAAGAATGAGTTCCACGATACTGTGTTCCAAGACGAAGATGAATTGAAAAAGATTGCTGACGGCAACTATAAAGTCTGCAGCAAGATCGATTCTAAGTGTTCAATCATTGCGTTTGGCACTCACTTTAAGAACATTTCGATCAATTTGGTCAAGTACGCTGTGAACAAAGCTACTGCATTTGAGATGGCGTACGCCTTCATCAACGACCCAGCTTTCTATACACCGATCTTTGAATATGAAAAGATTCCTTTTCGTGCTTACTATTTCAGAGATGACAAAAGAGGGTCCCGAGACTTCTGTGAATTCCCGATAGGACAACTACAACACATTGTCTGGGACAAGCGCAACAAGAAGACCGACCTACTCTCGTTGGTAGAGGCACCTCAACTCAAGAAAGACCGCTCGGTATTCTTTGCTGGGACGATATTTCAAGAGAAAGGAGGAAGGGTCGATCTCTGGAACCGCTACCTCAGGGACTTAAGAGTCCCTGGCGCTGGTATATTCGTACCTCTACGCCCGAACGGAATTCTACACTCAAAAGAAAACAACAACCGTTTTCTCAACAAGGTCAAAGATGTATTCTCAGATCTACACGAAGAGATGATCGCGCATCCGCACTACGAAGGTCATCTAGTCCCGGATGAGTACGAAGAAAAGGTGTCAAAGTTTAAGTACGGTGTATTGTTTCGTTGCGTATCTTACAATGACTCTTTAAACTTCAGACCTATTCTTTATGCAAGATTGCGAATCCTTCCTCTACTAGATCCACAGTACGATCCAGCTGCCCTACAGATACCGCCATATATACAATCGAAACTGTTGGTGCATTCGCACGAAGACATTGCTGAAAAGGTGAAATACTTTGACGAACATTTTGAAGAAAGAGAAAAATTGCTTGACGAACTAGAAGACATCTTCAGTATCAAAACATTTGAAAAGACTTGGAAAAAAGACCTCAAAAAATACCTATGAAAACAGAGAACATTCGTGTAGCGATCTTTCCTATCGGATCAGCTCTTAAGTTCAGTAAAGAAAAGATCAAAAGATCTGACGGATCATCTGAATACTTTAAGCTCATCTATGGTCTTGCGAGAAATGCATCAATCAGCGAGATCTGGTTGGTCCAACGAAGCGACTGGAAAAAGCTTACAAGCGATGAAAAGATTGCAATTGATCCAAGAGGAATAATTCGCGACATATACACAGAATTCAACGTTACGGTCCCTCCTGGGCGTAGGCAAGGAGATGACGGCGTACTTCATTCTTATACCTCGGAAGAGCAAGATCGCTACAAGATACTTTGGGATCGTGTAAAACATCTTGAGCAGCCGGACTTTGGTCTAGGCTTTGCTTCACAAGGACTTACGATGGTCAACATACCCGGAATCATTCCAGGGATCAAAGACCCGACCAAGATGGCTTCTGTGTTGGACATGACCGCGATCTACAGCGCTCCAGTCGTCCATTGGATCAACATGTCAAAGATACCCTGGTTTATGATTATGACCGATCCAAGATACATCAAGCCTAAGCAAAAGTGGCGTGACTTGGTAAATGCTCCCAAAGAAGGAATCGCTCAATACAACATGGACATCGAGCTTATTCATTTCGATAAGTATCCTGAGCCGGCATCAGGCAACGAGGTCACCGAAAAGTTCAACCTCAAGTATTCGGGAATCGAAAAACTGAACCTGATCGGCGAGGCAGTAGTCCCTCCCGACAATTCTGACCGAGATGTTAAGTTTTCGATCGTGGCCATGCAGTCATGCTGGGGGAATGCTGAAGTCGATTATCGCCACGAAGCCCTCAAGAAATGGATTTTGACACGCCCTAACTCGCAAGACTATCATATCTATGGAAGATGGGACGAGAGGTTCACGCGTGGGTACACACAGTTCCAAGGCTATCAGACGCCTGATGGGATCGATGCGATCTTTAAGAGGACCAAGTACACATTGGTCATACCGATTCGTCCGCATTGGGTGACCAGCAAATACGCAGAAATGTTGAGAGTTGGAGTGCTACCGTTTCTACATCCCGACTACGACACACAGTACTCTTTGGTGCCACGCGACCACTTCATACGTGTCAAGACTCCGCAAGAGATGTTTGAGAAAATCGAAGAGCTCGAAGCGAACCCAGAGAAAAGAATTAAGATGGTCAAAGAGCTGCAGTTTAAGTTCTTACAAGGAGTCCGTAAAGGCACATTCTTGGCCAAGACAATCAACCCATTCTTAGATAGGTCCGGAGTCGATGTAAGGCTGGGTGAAGAATACTCAGATGAGATCCTAAGGATACCCGAGCTTCAAGATTTTGTCAAGCCCGTCAAGAAAGAAATAATTACCGCAAAATCTTTGTTTTGATGAAAGATTACAAAAAGTTTTGGGACGTTGCGTATGTTATCAACCTAGAAAACAGAACAGACCGATGGGTATCTATTCAAAAGATGGCTGAAGAAGCTGGTCTCGAAACCCAAAGATGGAATGCGACTCGAGCAACCGACATCGACTTAGAAAAACACAGGATTGGTGTTCGTGTCAAGAAAGCATCTTGCATCGCATGTTGGTCTTCTCACATAGGAATCTACCGAGACGCTATAGAAAAAGGGTACAAAAGAATCTTGGTGCTTGAAGACGATGCGATGATACCCAGCGATCTATACGAACAGATCACTGCTTGGTACGAAAAGACACAGATTTATGAGTTCGACCTGGTATACTTAGGATCTGCGGACAAATATCCGTCTGCTCCTCTAAGAGATGGAGTCTCTTTGTCTCAATATACTCTTCTCACTCATGCGATGATTTTCGACACTGAATGCTTAAAGAGGATCATAGATATCGTAGACAGCAGAGATGAAGGAAAGTGTTCTATGTCGATTGACGTTTTCTTGGCAGAAAACATCCAACCAAGAAATATGACTTATCAAGCCGAGCCAGCGATCGTTAAGACAGTGCCTTCGTATTCGGATATCGCTGGATGGAAACGCTCATGGGAAGAAAATCTCAGGACATGCCGAGCGCAAGGACAGAAAAACCCTAAGAAGTGGAATCACTACGAAGAGAGGGCAAAGACAGTTCAACCAGGAAGACTAATAAAAAAACAGCTATTTTGATGAAAGACAACAAGATTAAGTGGGGATCGATAGTCCCTCTCATCGGTGGAATGAGCGTCGCTAACAAAAAGACGACTGGAGAAGATCCATCTTTTTTGATATCTTACCCAGCGTTCGAAGCGAACGACAGCCACTGCAAAAACCACTTTGCCGACACTCCTTACATAGTCGTAGATCCAGAAGAGAACATTCTTCCGCTCGACGAAAAGTTCCAAGACGTCGACTTTATCTCAACGGTCTGTCCTTGCGCTGGACTGTCTATGTTGAACAGCAACAAGAACGGGTCATCGAAGGCGAGAGGAGCCGACGCTGTGCAGAACGAATGGATGTATAAATCTGCGCGCTTGATACTCGAGCAGATCAAGCCGAGAGTCTTCTGGGGCGAGAACGCTCCTGGCCTCTACAGCGAGATGGGCGCCAAAGTGGTAGAAAACCTACGAGCTATCGGGAAAGAGCATGGTTATTCTTTCTCTCTCGTCAAGACCGACACCTTCTTACACGGGATTCCACAGCACCGCTTGCGTACTTTTTACTTCTTCTGGAGAGACAGCGAAGCGCCGATCTTCAACTATCACAGGAGAGAAGCGCCCTCGCTCGAAGAGTATCTCGACCAGGTACCGAGCGATGCATCGTTCATGGACGTCTACTTTGGCCTCGGCGACATAACGGACAACTATTGGTTCGTCTACGCAAGAGAAAAGGGCTGGTCCCGTCGTCAGCTGATCAACAGCGACTACAAGACCATGCTACACTGGGTGATCGGCGAAGGCTACCTCGACGACTTAGGAGAATGGTGCGAGAAAAAAGAAAATGAGCACGGGATCAAGTTCGTCAAGCACATTAAGAACAAGATGTCGCAGGGTCTAGGCTGGTGGGACGGCTCTCCGCTGATCTTCAAAGACGCGACAAATGCTATCATCGCAAAGAACTCTGGAATCGTCCACCCGGGCAAAGACCGAGGACTTACGATCCGAGAAGCAATGCACCTCATGGGACTTCCACACGACTTTGAGATGACCGGTGACGGCTACTTCAACCACATCTGTCAGAACGTCCCAGTGACTACCGCTGCCGATTGGACCGCAGAGATCATCAGGTTCCTCAAAGGAGAGATCACCGACTTCGGAGGAAGCTTCGTCAAGCAAAACAACATCTCGCAGAAAGTCGACTATCGCGAGTCAAAACCAGCTAAAGCCCTCTTTTGATGAAAGACCACATATTGCTAGCGCTGTTGTTTTCACAGAAGAAAAACTCAGTGCACTTAAGAAAAAACGTCAACGAAGACCTCGCCGGCTACATATCCGAGTGGCACGAGTCGGTCAACCACCACGGGATCAATTCATTGGTGTTTCATGATGGACTACCGGAAGACTTTGTGAACGAACACACCATCGAGAACGTGAAGTTTAGAAAAGTGGATTCCACGCAATACAACACATGTGATGCGAGGTGGGTGGTCTACGACGAGTTTATGCGCGGCGAAGGCAAAGATTACAAACATGTGTTCGCGAACGACATATCTGACGTAATCATCGGAAAGAGTCCTTTCTCCGGAGAACTAGAAAACTACGGATCAGATGTCCTATTCTCTGGCGAAGACGACCACCGTTACTCGAGCAAGTGGATCTTAGACAGAAACGAACAGATCAAAGAATCTCTTCCGGAAGTGTATTCACACATCGTCGACAACTCTAAGCTGAAGCTATACAACCCAGGTATCATCGGGGGATCTACCGAAATTTTCCAAGAATACTGTGCTTACATGGCTGACCTGGTAGTCAAAGGTGGGCCGGTGCCCAAGACGGTCGACATGTCTTACCACAATTATGTAGTTCGTACATATTTCAACAACAGAGTCGTAGCCGGAGAACCGGTGAACAGTCTGTATCGTAAATTTCAAAAAGATAGAAAAGACGTATGGTTCATTCACAAATAGAAAACTTCCAGGAAAACCTGGTCAATGTAGAAAATCCTTGGACAGAAGAAATCTGGAAAGAGGTCAAGAAGTACACTATGACCGACCGAAAGCGGGTCAATTCGCTGGTCAATGCGGTCAAGTACACGGTCGAAAGAGGGATCCCAGGAGACTTCGTCGAGTGCGGAGTCTGGCAGGGAGGTAGCGTCATGGCTATGATTAAGACTCTACAGAAGATGGGCGAGAGTAGAAAAATCTGGCTCTACGATACTTACGAAGGGATGTCCGAGGCTACCGAGAAAGACAAAAGAAAAGGTACTCACGCCAATGAACTGATGGAAAAGAATCCCATCGTCAGATGTATCGCACAGATCGACTTGGTCAAGAAAAACATCGCAAGGACCAAGTACGCCGGAGAACTGGCCTATGTAAAAGGAAAAGTTGAGGATACGATACCGGACAACATTCCAGGCAAGATTGCTCTCTTGCGACTCGACACCGACTGGTACGAATCTACTCACCACGAGATGGTCCACCTCTGGCCTTTGCTGGAGAACAACGGAGTGCTGATCGTCGACGACTATAATTGGTGGGACGGATCGACCGAGGCGATCAACGAATACTTCAGCTATGCTGACCAACTGCTAACACGAATATCTTCGTGTGGAGTCTTAACTTCAAAAAACTTAAACTTATGAAAAGAATCAAGACAAGAGAAGAACTGCTTCCGATGATACCTCCTGGAGGGACGATCGCCGAAATCGGCGTGTTCATGGGGGGCTTCTCGATGAAGATTATTGAACACTGCCGCCCTTCTCGTTTCTACATGGTGGATCGCTGGATCGGACGTGGCTACAGCGGAGACAAAGACGGAAAAAACATCGTCAGAGTCACTCTCGATAAGATCTATGAAGATCACATCATTCCAAACTTTGGAAGAGACGAAAGGAACACGATCTGTCGCGAGACCTCCGATGATTTCTTTTCCAAGACGGAGCCTGATTCTCTCGATGCGGTCTACATCGACGCGGCCCACAACTATAGAGCCGTGAAGAAAGACTTAGAGAACTCTAGGACGGCCGTCAAGACGGGCGGGATCATCATGGGACACGACTATCAGAAAGATGATATGCCTGGAGTCTACCGCGCGGTCAACGAGTTCGTCGAAAAACACGGTCTAGAGATCGAATACCTAACAGAAGACGGAATGCCGTCTTTCTACATAGTGAACAAAAAGTAAACTAATTGATCATCACTGAATATAAAACTATATGAAACTTGTAATTGTAGAAGGCACTGATCGCACAGGAAAAGATACTCTGGTCGACCGTCTAGTCCAAGAACACCGCAACGTAGTCAAAAGGCACTGGGGTTTTCCGCAAGGAAGTACCAACGAGGAAAAGACAAGACACCAAAAGATGTCTTTTCAAGAAGAGTTCGAACTCTGGGACTACATGGCAACGATTGGCCCCGAAGACATGATCATGTTTTGGAACCGCTCACATGTCGGAGAGTTTGTCTATGGAACGATCTATCGAAACAGCCAGCCCGAGGACTGGGTCTGGGATCTTGAGGAAGAGTACAATATGGACAAAGTCGACGATGTCTACCTGGTCCTGCTGTATGCTGATCCAGAGTTCATCGTGGCTAAAGAAGACGGAAAGTCTTACTCCACAGAACTTTCATACAAAGAAGTCGAGATCTCGACTTTTCTTGAGGCTTTTGACGAATCAAAGATCCGGAGAAAACTTAAGATCAAAGTAAACTCCGGGACAGACTACATTGATAAGGAAGAGATATATAATCAGGTTAAATCTTTTATCCATGAATAACACAATGAACCAGGAGTTCAAAAATCTTGTCACAAAGATCAACAAAAGAGGCGATCTAATAAATCCAAGAGGCCTGTTGGTCAAAGAGCTGACAGTCGATACTCTTGAGATTGATCCGACCAAGCCGATACCCGACTTCACAGTCAAGCCGTTCAACTGGTCGTATCTGCTGGGAGAGTTCGCTTGGTACCTTCAAAGAGACACACACATCGATTTCATCGGTCACTTTTCTAAGTTTTGGCAAAACATCGCAACTCCAGAAGGTTACATCAACTCAAACTACGGAGCCATCTTATTCGATAGACAGCTAGAGTGGGCCAAGGACTCTCTTATGGCCGATGAGTTCTCAAGGCAGGCGGTCTGCTTCGTCAACTCTCCGAGATACCAATATGCTGGCAATCGTGACTTTGTCTGCACGATGTACATCAATTTTTGGATCAGGGACAATCAGCTGAACATGAAAGTTCAAATGAGGTCGAACGATGTGTTCTATGGCCTTTCTTACGATGCGCCTTTCTTTGCATTCGTGCAACAGACTATGTGGCATTGGCTGAAAGATAAGTACAGCTCTCTGGAGCTTGGCACGTATTACCACTGTGCGGATAACATACACATTTACGAAAAACACTTCGATGTCGCTAACAAAATTGTACAGCAGCAAGAAGTGGACCCTTCTCCGACGTTTCTCTTGAGAGAGCCGTTCTTCAACGTCAAAGATGGCAGTTACATCTTACTTCCGCCCGGACAGAAATTCCTGGAAGACGTCAACGAACTCGTCAGAGAAAACATAGAAAATCCTGAGCACAAGATGCTCGCAAGCGTGACCAAACCAATCTTACAAAAATACTTTTTAATCAAATAATCATGGAAGAAGTTAAAGAAAAGAAAATCAAAATCGCAAGGACTCGCAACGGAGTGCCTTGCCTCTGGGAAAGCCTGGTGAATTTCTCGGACCTCAAAAGAGCGACCGTCATTTATGGAAAGAACATGGAGTCCAAGACCGCAGTGTTCGTCAACGAGAACAAAGACAAGCAAGCATTGGTGCCGATCCAGTCGGGCGACTACATATCCAAGGCGTTCGAGGACAAGCATGGAATCGCGCTGTCGGTCTTTAGGATCGATGACATATCCTCGATGGAGAACACCGCGACGATAATACCGGTCTATCGAAAATCTTCGTTTGTCAATGAATACATTATTGATCAAGAATACCAGCCAATGGTGGAAGAGACAGTTGATAAGCTTAAGAGCTCACGAATTATTGCAATTATGAAAAAAACTCAACGAAATGAAAGAGATTAAGATCTTTTTAGTCATATTGATTCTATTAGCAGGAGGATCTTTGACTGCGCAAACAAAAGAACAATCCAGCAAACTACAGAAAAGATCACAAAAGTATGGCTATCATCCAAGCAATCGTGAGAGAAGCAATGTTTATGTAGTTCCAAGAAATAGGATAAATCCTTATTATTCACCATATTATAGCCCTTGGGTCTATCCACGCCCAAGATGGGATTGGAATCCCTATTCTACGCCTGTTTATCCAAGGACAATTCCACCGAGAGACTATTACGATTCTGCTCCAATTATAGAACCCAAGATCTCGCGCAACTCTGAGTCTCGCCCATTCTTAACTCTGGGTCTTAACGTTCCTGTTCGGGTAAATAACGGAGTCGGATTAGGAATGTTCTTTGCGGGAGGTAGAGAATCTTTCTTTATGTTTTCTTTTGACATGGTTGGAAACAATCCTTATGTTTATTATGCAAATATATCAAAGTGGGAGACTATTAATGAATATAACGATCTCTATCTAGGAAGAGAAGGTGAATCCTTTTCTTATTCTTTTGGAGGAGGCAAGAGAGTTAAAAACTTCTATCCTTACGCTGCACTAACAATTCTTGATGATAAGAGATACTTAGTCTATTTTGACGAACTTAGAATACTCTCCAGTTCTGGGCGCTACACAATTGATGATGATAGCGATGTTAAGTATGGCCTGGCTCTTGGATCATTTTATAGAGTTGATCCAATCTCTCTAAACATCTTTTTTAACACAGCCGGCACTTTTGGAGCTGGCTTGGGCTACACATTCTAAAAAACAAATCATGAAAAAAATAATTCTCTATAACTCAGAAGGTGACATCTTATGGGCTACTAAGCTGGGTGAAAACATCTACCAGATCAATGATCAGTGGAACAAACCAATTAAGAATGTTAGTGCGGTCGAGCTACTCTGCGTCTATCATGGAATTGAGACGGTTGTTGATAGCGCAGGTAGGCGGTGGAATCTTAAAGAACATTCATCAGACACACGGGACTCCATTGACAAGGTTCTAGAAATCATTAGACAAAACTAAATTACAAAACATATGATTAAAACAATCAAAGAGATCTTCTTATTTTTAGAAGAAGGCAACCGTCGAAAGACTTATGTTGTCCCTGTTGGAACTTACCTACAGAAAGTAAATTACCTAATTAATGACAGTGACGTAGCTTACTGGGAATATCCACAGCCAGAGCTTCAAAATCACTATATTGAGGAAAAAGACTGGAAGAGTCTTCCTGACTATTTTGTTGAAGTTGTTGGAGACGAGCCCGAGATCAAAAAGATGGTCAAAGAATTTGCTGATCTGCTTGATCGGCAAGACATTAATGAGGTGTTTAAGTCAATCAAAGAATCCGATGAAGAACCTCTAGACAAGATTGAAAAACATTTTTCTTACATCAACATACCTCCTGATAATCTAGATCTCTATGTAAAGATTAAAGACCTGGAGACGCAGCTGTTTATGGAAAAAGAAAAGTCTAGACCATCAGGAACAAAAACGATTCAGCAAGAAACATCAACCGTCTCGCAGACTTTAACACATGCTGGATTACCAAGCTACACATATGTGCTAAACAAGACAAAGAAAGATTCTCACGAGAGTTGATAGACAAATATGTTTAGATGAAGAAAAAACCCTCATTTTTTACCGGGGCCATTGGACTAGGAGACCTTATATCAGCAACTCCTACAATACGCAAATTGTCAGAGGTTTATGAACAGCCGGTTCGAGTGTTTTCTTTTGAACCAGAGCTATTTTCTAATTTGCCGTATGTATCTTCTACGGAGAACATAACCGAGTGGAGACAAGATCCTAACCGGGAAAAGTGGTTGAGAAAGACATATGATCTACATTCAACCTACTTTAAGATGGGCAAGAAAGTCCAACTGTCCGATGAAAGAGGAATTGAGATCAGGCACCCACAGATTGACAGCCGCCAATATCATGCAATTGACTTAGGGTTCAATCTGATACCCGATGACATGCATTGTGACTATGTTCCTACCGAAGATTTAATGGTGGAACTGCCAGAAAAATATGTCTGCTTTCATGCTTCAAAGACTTGGAGCTCTCGTTCGTGGAAAAAAGAAAGCTGGGCATATCTTGCCGGTAGATTGATTCAAAAAGGTATTAATGTGGTCTTAATAGGCAAGGATGGCATGTCGGATGAAGACATTGCCAACATTTACAAGACTTCTGGCGGATATGTAGAAAAGAGGTTGGTTGAAGAACTGCAGCAAAAAACTCTGGAAAAGATTGACCAAAGGGGGATTATAGACTTGACGAATAAGACCAATCTATCGCAGCTGTGGCACGTCATTGATCGTGCTCAATGTTTGGTCACAATGGACTCTGGTGTGTTACATATGGCTGGGACTACCGACACATATATCATACAATTAGGATCAAGCATACATCCTAAGTTTAGAGCTCCATATCGTTATGGGTCTCAAGACTATCGCTATTTTTATTCTCCTGGAACCTGTGATCTATTCTGTGGTTCAAATATGAAGTATTCAATTCGCGACTGGCAGAAGAATTATAATGGAGGAACTCCGCTACAGTCTTTAACACTTGTTGACACCTGTCTAGAGAGAAAGCCTACTTTTGAATGCCACCCAAAGCCTGATGATGTAGAAAGAAAAATACTTGAAGTCATAGAGACCGAGTGGCCAATCACAGAAAAAGAAATCAAGAGAAAAGCTGAGCTAAGAGTTCTTAAAGAAGCGGTAGAAGTTCCAGCTTATTCCCCAGATGACCTTGAAGAATTTGAGGTCAAGTTCAGGGCCGTCTATGAAGACTCTTCTCCAAAGTTGGAAGTAGTAGGAAGTCAACGAGACCCACGGTTTTTCGAGGTCTGTTTCATGGACAAAGATTCAAAAGAGATCCACCACAAATCAACGATCAAAGCAGGTTACTGGGCCAGGCCGATGCCTAAGACCGACATCGCTTGGATGATCACTGTTTCCTATGAGGGGGAAGTGTTGTTCGAGAGCTCGCAACCTGATCGTTTTGACACCACGAGTGGACAAATTCACGCATCGTCAAAGCTGCGCATCCTCGTAAAATTCTTGACAGGTGCTCTTGGTGATACGATCGCCGGTATGCCAGCTGTTCTGACCTACCAACGCAAAGAGTCTTGCGACATCTACGTTGAGTGTAAGTGGGCCCACATACTTAAGAACTCTTACCCAACGATCAATTTCATAGAAAATGCCGATGAAGGGCAGTTCGACAAAGTACACCGCGTCGACTATCACTTTGAACACTCTGTTCAAGAAGGGATTGCAAGAGACTTGAACTTTACCACCTGGACGTACCGCAGGCCTCTTGTAGACTATAAGCCACAAGAAAGACCAATAAAAGGCAAGTACGTCGTGATTGGTATGCAGTCGACCGCGCAGTGTAAGTACTGGAATTACCCAAATGGATGGAACATTCTCTGTAAGATGCTGAGAAAAGAAGGGCTGACTCCCATCTGTGTGGATCAATACGAATCTTTTGGAATCAAAGGAAACTTCAATTTAGTCCCAACGACCGCAGTACGCAGGCTTGACAACAAGATACAAGAAACGATCAACTACATATATCATGCAGAATTCTTCGTTGGGATATCTTCGGGTCTTGCCTGGATCGCTCACGCATTGGGAAAGAAGGTCGTCATGATCTCCGGAATAACCGAGCCTTGGAACGAGTTCAGTGAAGACTGCTTGCGAATCATCAACCAGGAAGTATGTCACGGTTGCTTTCATAAGGTCGAAAAATACAAGTTCGACAGCGGCGACTGGATGTGGTGCGGAGAACACAAGAATACGAACCGACAGTTCGAATGCACAAAGACCATCACGCCAGAAAGTGTGATGAATAAAATCAAATCAACGGGATGGATCCCACAAACAACAAACAAATGAAAAAAGATAACACGATTAGAAAAATGGAATTCACGCCGGTGATGACCGATGGAGCGCTGAAGTTTAAAGCCGAGGTAATCGTAAAAGAAGGGTTTGCGAAGCGTTTCTTGGCGCTGTTCAAAGAAGAAAGAACGGTCACAACTTGGGTCACAGAGTCACAAGCTGCATCGATGTCGAACTATCTCTATAACGAGATCAAACGCAGCAAGAAAGCCACTGAACCTAAGACAGAAAACTCTGAGAAGCCTAAGAGCAGGTCTCCTAAGAAAACTGCCTAAACTCAGCAGTAGATATATAAATCAGCTAAACCAATTAGGATGGAGATAAAGAAGAACGGTAAGACGATCGTTCTTAACATGATCGTCAAAAACGAGTCTAAGATTATCGAACGTTGTATCAAGAGCGTCTACGACATCATAGACACCTGGTGCATAGTCGACACGGGATCGACGGACGGGACGCAAGAGATCATCAAAGAGCTGCTGAAAGACAAGCCTGGAAAGTTGATCGAAAAACCTTGGATCAACTTTGGTCACAACCGCAACGAAGCCCTGGGCTTTGCCCGAGAATGGGGAGACTGGATTCTATTGACCGACGCCGACATGGTGCTGGTCAACCAAGGATTCGATAAGAACACGCTCGACGAAAGAGTGGATGCTTACGATGTGATCCAAGTCAATCACGGAACCAGCTATTACAATTTTCGACTGCTGAACACACGCAAAGAATGGAGGTGCATCGGAGTAACGCACGAGTACTATGATTGCGAAGGAGGTGTCCAAGTCAGGCAACGAATGCCCACTCTTTGGTTCGACGACATATCTGACGGAGGCTCTAAAGACGATAAGTTCGAACGAGACATTCGCCTTCTCACGCAAGGCTTGATCGATGAGCCAGGAAACGCACGGTACATGTTCTACCTGGCGCAATCATACAGAGACACTGGGCAGTGGGACCTGGCGATCGAGTGGTACGCAAAAAGAGCCAACGAAGGCGGCTGGGACGAAGAAGTTTGGTATTCAGAGTACATGGTGGGCTGGTGCCAAGTCAATCGCGGAGATTCTTGGCACGACTTCATGCCTCAACTGATGAAATGCTGGGCTATGCGCCCTCGGAGGATCGAGCCTATGTGGATGCTGGGCATCGAAGCAAGAAAAAGGAAAATGCTGACCCAGGCATACCAATTCAGCAAAATCGCGGCACAAGCACCGTATCCCGACGAAGATCTGCTGTTCGTCCTAAACATGGCGTACGATTTCGGCTCTTTGGACGAACACATCATATGTTCCTGCCTAACCGCGAACTGGCAAGATGCGGAAGGAGCTGCTTTGTACTTGTTGGAAAATAAGTGGAAAATGCTGCCGGATGCGATCAAGCCAAGAGTCAAAGGAAATTTGTGGTTGGCACAGAAAAACCAAGGAAAATTCAACGAAGAAGCCCTCTTAAATTTCATAAAGCAAAGAAAAAGCGAGATATGAAAAACACACTAGAAAAAAAATCATCAAACGAAGCAAAAATGAAGACCTGCATATTGGCAGCTGCTCAAGGATACACGCCGGAAAACATAGTGCCTTGGGTCGAAAGTCTAAAAAAATCTGGTTACCGAGGAGAAGCGATAGTAATCGTATATAACCCAATCAACACAGATCTACAAGATTACCTAAAGAGTCAAAAGATCGGGGTCATGGAAGCAATACATAAGGATCATCTTAATATTGCAACCCAAAGATTTTGGGACTTTGCAACGATCATGGAAGGCGATCTAGGAAAGAAATATGACTACGTAATCACAGTAGACATAAGAGACGTCATTTTTCAAAAAGACCCAGACAAATGGGTTCGAGAAAACATCGGAGACAAAGAAATCATCGCGTCGGGCGAAGGAATCAAGTATAAGCACGAAGACTGGAACGGAGACATGTTGCAAAAACACTACGGAGACAATGTCTTTGAAATCATGAAGAATCACGAGACTCTGTGTTCAGGCATCATTGCTGGAAAGAAAGGATCGATGATCAAGCTCTTGAAAACGATATCCGAGCTTTGTTACTACGGAGTAGATCCTGGAGACTTCGTCGACCAGTGTTACTATAACGTAGCGATCCGAAAGATATTCAACGAAAAGACAAAGATCGCGGGCGGCGACTCCGACTGGTGCGCGAATCTTGGAACGCTGTACGCGATCCCGATGAACACTCCTGAGTGGTCGACGGGTAGTAAGAGCCAATATCTACAAAAACAGAGATTTAGGACTCATAAGAAGTTCACCGAAGCCATGCTTTGTGATCTTCCTAAGATGATCAATGGGGAAGTTTGCAATTCAAAAGGGAAACCTTACGCGATCGTTCATCAATACGATAGATACCTTCCTTGGAAAAATGAACTGATAGCAAAACTAAGCCCTTCTAATTTCGTATCTTAATGAGCAAGTCCAAGCTTGGTTTTTATATGTGGGGTTATGACAACCTCGAGAGCATTGACTACATCTTTGGAAAACTGCGTGAATCTTATCCCGACAGCGACATTGTGATATCTTCCGACGGAGGTCTCGACTTTTCGGAAGTCGCTCTAAAACACCATTGTAAAAAGTTTATCAATGGCACAGAATCACACGGCTATTGTGATAGTCGAAACACCGGAGGAAGATACGGGTGGAAAGTGTCTCAAGCCAAACTTTGGCTTGACCGTGTATACGAAGCTTGTCAGACAATCGAGAACGAATACGTAATGTTGATGGAAGAAGATGTCTTGGTCAAAAAGAGATTTCCGTTTCCCGCGGTCGACATCATCATGATACCTAACATCAAAAATCCGATAGGTGGCCCTGGAATGAGCTGGATAGAGGCCAAAAGTGGAAGGACGGACTACCCATATTATTCAGCGGGCGGAGGATCGATCATCAAGCGTGATGCATTCATCAAAGCGTACGAAAATCACATAGATTCTTTCGTGGAAGAATACGAAAATATCTACCAAAAATCGATGGACCTTGGATTTCTCGGCTGGGGCTGGTGTGATTCGATCGTATGTGCGATCATGTATGCCGACGGGTGCAGCATATCGACGGCATTGCCTATCATAGAAAGCGGAAACGAAGAAGATGATTATCCCATCATTCACGCTTTCAAAAAGTACTATCGGAAAAACCTCAATGTAGAAAAACCGGAGAAAAAGATCGTTTTCTACCACGCGCACTTGGACGGCGCCTATAAGATGGTGATACAAGAACAATTGTTCAAGGTATTTGTCTCTGGATTGTACGACGAGTGCGACAGGATAGAGATGAGAATATCTTCACCCGACGAAAGCAGAATTCCGTGGGTACTAAATCTCGTGAAAAACTATAAAAAGATAAGGCCAAAGAGTATCAAGATCGACAAGTCAAAGTATCCAGCCGGTTTCAGAGAGTCAAAGTTGAGTATTCTAGAGATGGCAGAGACCGCAGACAAAGAAGCAGGATACTACTGTTACTTTCACACAAAGGGAGTTTCAAACAGTGGATATCTGATAGATATGTGGAGACAGAGCTGCGATTACGCAACGGTGTACGAGTGGAGAAAGAACATCAAAATGCTTGATGAAGGCTATGACGCGGTCGGGCCAAATTTACGATATAAGCCGCGGGCTCATTTCAGTGGAACGTACTTTTGGTCTACGCACAAATACATGAGGTCTTTAAAGAAAGACTTTTTGCTCGACGTCCAAGACATATTTTTGGAAGAATTTTGGATAGGAACGGGAAAAGGCGCAAAGCTGGGTTCTACTTTTGAGAGCGGTCACGAGGCTCCTTACCTGGTGGAGTCTTCGATCAACACTTACATAAAGACACAGGGAGACGGTCACAAAGATGACCAAAGAAAAAATTTAGTGCTGATACCGTCGGTCGTCAGAAATCCAGTGTTTTCTTACTTCTCTGAAGACGAACGATTAGAACAACTTTTAGTGACGATAGATTCAGTCAAAGAAAAGATTCCCGATTCTTACATAGTAGTCATGGAAGGGGGTTCCGAAGACCAAAAAGACAAAGAATCAATGTATGAGAGCGGAGCTGATTTTGTGTTCTCTTACGATCTAGCAAAAAACAATAAAAGGCTTTCAGACCCAAACAAGAGCAAATCTTACGGCGAAATAACGTTGTTCTTGGAATTCTTTTCTACAGAAAAATTCAAAGAAATTAAAGAAAACGTCAAATCAATCAGCAAAGTAGGAGGAAGAGGCGTGCTATCAGAACACTTCGTATTTAACGAAAAAGAAGAATGCGTTATTTTTTGGTCACAAACATCTTGGTCGGGGAGTCCATCTTGTTCTGGCAGATACTGGAAGATACCAATCAGCAAATTTGATCATTACATAGAAAGACTGAATCTTCTCTATGATAACATTCATAACGTAATCGACATAGAACACGGTTTTTACGAATACGACGTAATCCCACTGAAGGATGTTCTCCCGGATAAACCTACAGGGATTTTATTGCCGGTTGCGTCATCGGGGGAATTAGAAATATCTTAAACAATCAAAAATATGAAAATAGCACTTTGTTTTTACGGACAACCAAGATTCTATAAGAATCAAGAAATCGTGGATTTCTTAAGAGACATCAGAGCAGAAGACGTGGAAGTCGATGTGTACATGCACATATGGAAGCCAAGCGAAAAAGACTACACAAGATCTCCGCATTCCGGGATCGATCTTCATCTTGCGGTCATAGACGACTACCAAAACCTAGAAGAACGGGTCAAGGAAACATACAGCCCAGCAGCTCTTGTGATAGAAGACGAGAGAAAGCTGTGCGAGACGGATGACTTGTTTCAAGAGATCGCCCGCCGACGATTTTATTCCCAAAAGAAAGTCAGCGATCTGCTAAAAGAAAGCGGAAAAAACTACGACTTAGTCTTTAAGATGAGGACCGATTCCGCCGTCAGAGGCATCTTACCTTTGAAAGAGCTCAATGACAAATACATTTGGGTCCCTGACAATGTTTCCTCGCCGTACTTTTACAATGAAGATTTTTCTATCTCTTCACAAGAAAACTTCTATAAGTCAACTGACACTTACTCCAACCTAAAAGAGTTTGGCGCAAGAGGAGCGGCACATTTCGGAGAAACGATGTTCAAAGCACAGCTAGAGAAAGAAGGTCTTACGAAGAACGCAAGAAGAAACCGCTTCATCAACGTTGGGCTGGTCAAAGGAGAAAGACCAAAAAGACTCACGGGAGTCTGGATCAACGAAGAATTCCACCAAGCAATAGAGCTACAGGAATAGTTTTCTAAAAATTGTTAATAACTTTTCACAGAAAAGTATACAATGTAGATATTTTTGGTTATTTTTACAATAACAAATAACCACTATGGCAAACCCTCAGTATTCGGACTACCAAAAGGCGGTATTTCGGTTCATCCAAACCGGCACCGGAAACGCAGTGATCAACGCGGTCGCCGGCGCCGGCAAAACGTTCACCATCACCAAGGCCCTGGAGCTGATCCCGGACAGCCAGAGAGTGATATTCATCGCGTTCAACCGCCACATCGTCGATGAACTAAAGAACAAACTGGCCACGATCAACAAGAAGAACGTCGACGTCATGACGATCCATTCTTACGGGTCCAAGGTAGTACGCCGGAACATGAAATCGTGGGTCGACGCCGACAAGGTCTGGAAAGTCTGTGACAGTCTGTACCCTTCTTGGAACGTAGAGCCAGAGATCGCCAGTGGTTACGTCGGCCGAGTTAAACGCCTGGTAGAGCTCGCCAAGCTCAACCTAATCGACACCGCAGCCGATCTCTACACAGTCGCAATGAAGCACGACATCGAGATTCTCAACGGCGAGATCGAAAACGCGATCCAGGTCAAGAACATCACCGACAAGAACACAAACACTCACGATTTCAACGACATGATCTACTATCCGCTGCGGCACAACCTTCGTGGCGAACAATACGACTGGGTTTTCATCGACGAGTGCCAAGACCTTTCCACCGCACAGCAAGAGCTGATGAAACGCGCCGTGAAACCCGGAGGCCGGTTCGTCGCTGTCGGTGATCCTCACCAATGTATCTATGGCTTCGCCGGCGCCGATGTGGAAAGCTTCAAAAAGCTAGCAGCAGTCCCAAACACTACACAGCTGCCGCTAAGCCTAACGTACCGCTGCGCAAAAAACATCGTCTCACACGCACAAATGCTGGTACCTCACATCGAGGCGCTTCCTGGCGCAGAAGACGGAATCGTTCGTCACGACGGTAAGATCAGCGAATTTCGTACCGACGATATGATCTTGTCACGAGTCAATCGACCGCTCATTACTCTCTGCATCCGGCTTTTGGCACAAGGCGAGAAAGCATACGTTAAAGGAAAAGATATTGGCATGAACCTGACAAACATGCTGAAGAAGACTCGCCGCGACAACCTGGCCGCCGCTTTTAAAGTGCTTGAGCTCGAAAAGACCAAGATGATCACCAAGATGATTGCCCGCGGTACATCCAAGGAAGACGCCGAGAACAGCGTTCTCATCAAGACTTACGAAGAGAAGCTCGACGCGATCGATGCGCTGTCGGTGGGTCTGTCGACCGTCCAACAAGTGATCGACCGGATCACACAGATCTTTGCCGATGAAAAGACAGGCATCTGCCTCTCATCGGTCCACAAGGCCAAAGGGCTGGAGGCCGACCGAGTGTTTATCGTCGAGCCACAGACTCTGCCTGCTCCATGGGTCAAGAAAGACTGGGAACGCGAACAGGAAGACAACATTCACTACGTGGCAATCACACGAGCTCGCAAAGAGCTTGTCTATGTGCCGCAGTCTGAGTTCACTACTTACAAGCAGTCTGCGTAAAAACTGATGTGTGGAAATGACTTCTAAAGGACTTACACTATTATGTATAATGGATACCATTTCGTAAGATCTGGAGTCCTTTAGAAGTCATTTCTTATACATAGATTGTCAAAAACTCAACCTTTATTTAAAGAACTTAACTTATAGATTGTATAAAAATCAAAAATAATGGCAAAAGCAATTCTTGAATTCGACCTAAACGATCCAGACGATCGTATGGAACATCGTAGAGCGGTGCAGTCGGTTGACTTGGCATTGGCGCTCTGGGAAATACTCTACAATACAAGAAAAGAGATGGAGCTCACAATTGAAGCCCGTGAAATGAAAGGAGAAGAGATAAGTGCCTACGATGCAATGTGGCTGTATTGTGAAAAGATTGGCGAGATCATGAAGGACCGCAACATAGACATTGATCAACTTATTAAATAGAATTACTATGGGCACAAACTACTACCGCATTCCGTTGATGGAGGAAATGGTGTCGCGCCAAGAACGCTTGGCTCAACAAATCGCCGAGCTCGACATCTCTCCAAGAGCGATCAGCCAAGGATTCGCGTTCGAGAACCCGGGCTCGTGGGACCGCTATTCGCCCTGGGACTCATTCGTCGAAGGCACACTCGTCCACTTAGGAAAGAGGTCCGTGGGTTGGAAGTTTTATTGGAACTTCCACAACGATAAGTACTACAAAGACAAAGCCAGTCTTGAGGAATTCGTCAAGAGTGGTAGAGTCGTCGATGAATATGGCTCCGAAATCGATCAAGGAGAATTCTTGCAGATGGCTTATGAATGGTGGAACGAAGATGGCTGGGACAGCGAAACTTTCTACGAGGCACATCCAGATCAGCGCTTATCTTGGATCGACTACAGCAAACAGATGGATCGTTATGTCGACGGATTAAGAATATCATCTTCAACCGACTTTTGTTGATGAACTACAGCTTTCACGCGGTGCTCATCATCATGGTGATACATTATTTGGGCGACTTCGTCTTGCAGACACACGAACAGACACAAAAGAAATCTTCGGACAACAAGTGGCTTGTGTACCACACTGGTTCTTACAGCTTGATCTGGCTACTCGCGGCTTGGGGGCTGTACACCAGCATCTGGGCGGCCCTGCTGTTCGCCGGAGTCACTTTCGTCGCTCACACAGCGACCGACTGGGCTACATCAAGAATCGGCGGGCCGTTCTGGAGCAGCGGTGACCTTCACAACGGATTCGCAGTGGTCGGCTTTGATCAGATCCTGCATTATGTGCAGCTTCTTCTTACTCACTCGCTCGTCATATCAACGTTCGATTCTTAGCATGGAAAATTTCAAAAAACTAAAACTTTTCCGCGTCGTCAACTATGCGACGTACTTATTGATCCTCTTAGTCTTGATAGCGGCCCTGTTTGATCAAAAGATTCTTGAAGACATCTACTTTAGGTGGGTCTTCTATATGCTGGTTCTAGAGACTTGGATAACGGTCGTATCAAGAAACGAAGAAAACGGCTGATTGTCAAAAACTTTTTTCTCAAAAGTATACAATGTAGATATTTTTGGTTATATTTACATTATTAAATTAATCAACATGGAAAACACAGATCAAGAATTATTCGAAGACTTTTCATCAGTAACCACAACGACTGTCATTAAGAAGAATTGGAAACTGACTTACAAAGGTCAAGAAGTAACCGGCACATACTCATACGAAGATGACAGCTGGAGCCTTTACGAAAAGGACGTCGAAATCGATGACGAAAGCAATCTTACACAAGATGAAATCGACGAAATCATTGATTACGTAAGCGATGTGATCGACTAATGGTCAGTAAGAACAGGATATCTCCACAGCCACTTTTGCAAGAGCTTCTCTGGCCGAACCGCTGGCAGTGCACGGTCGCTTGCTTGTTGCTGAACGTAACGACGAGGACACAAGTCGACAAAGTCTGGCCTGCATTGTTCAAGGAAGCACCTGATCCCGCAAGCCTCTTATCGATGGACGTCGAAAGACTCAAAGAAATCATAGCGCCATTAGGACTTAGAAATCGTCGAGCGGAAAGGCTGAGACAGATGTCAGCTGCTTTCGGGAAATTGCCGCACGAGAAATTACCAGGCGTAGGTCTGTACGCATACCAAAGCGACCGAATATTCTTTCACGACGACCTACTTCGTGGCGCCGTTGTCAAAGACGGAGCGCTGACGAAATACCTAGACTGGAGAAAAAAACAAACATGGAAGAAATTATCATAGGCAAGGTCGTCGTGCACGACGGACGAATGCACAAAGTTTTACGAATGATACCTGCGTACTCTATCCTTAAGAAAGACGGCTCGATTTACCACGAGAAGCTCGCTCTGTGGAAAGAACATACCCAGGCCAACCACATACTTAAGACACAGAATCACTTCATATTCTGTGAAACGGTCGAAGAAATCTCCTGGGAAGACGTACAAGAACAGTAAGACATGCAGAAAAGAGATCATAAAAACACGCATTCTGTTGATTCTCGTAAGATACTTCTAGGAGTGATTGGAGAAAGAATCGTTGCATGTATCCTAAGAAAGCAAGGAATGACTGTTGAAGAATCGTTAAACGTATTTGACATGGAAAAAGACATGCTGGTTAACGATAACCGTGTTGAGGTAAAGACACAGGTGCCAATTATGATTGAAGATTCTTTTGGTGTGACAATGAGTCAAAAGAATAAGATTATGAACTCGCACCGTGTCTATTTTGTCTCGGTACCGCCACAAAGAAATCAAGACCCTCTCGCCGGGTCAATCTTTGAAATGAATCCTGGAGATCCACAACTGAAAGCACACAAGTGGAGGACACACAATGGAAGAGAGATGTTGTGCTTCCCTCGACGCCAGCCCGCTATGAAACTGATACATCAGATCACAGATGAAGTCATCTTACAGCAACTAAAAGACCTAACAACGACTTACATGTAGTTGTCAAAACTTTTTTAATTGACTGCAAATTATTTTTAGTTATATTTACAAAAGTTAATAGATATGAAAGTTCAAGAGCTAATCGATGAAGCTCCTCACATTATAAAGACAAAGTTAGAGACTCTTAAGTCAATGCGTGAGCGTCCTGACTTTCATCCAGAGCCGTCAGTTTTTCACCATATAGAGATCGTGACAGCGAGACTGATCCCAAGCGGCAATCCTGACTTGATATTGGCAGCGATCCTCCACGACATCTGTAAGCTGGACACTGCAAAAGTGAACGAAAAGACTGGATGGCCCACCAGCCCAGGACACGACAGAGCTGCTTATGAGCTGATCCTCAATACCGAGTCGATTCATTCTTGGATCGTTCAAAACGGCGGGGATGTTTCTCGTGTCATGAACATCTGCTTGGCTCACATGAAATTCCACCAGCTTGGAAACATGAGAGAGACTAAGCGCGAAGCTAACATCCAAAAATGGAAGGATCAGGGCATCTGGCACCTCTTGCAGATCTTTGGCGCAGCCGACAACATGTTGGTCGAGTTCGACCTCAACAACTTAGACAAATCTTGGAAATTCAACGAAAAGTAAAAATGAAAACACTTTTACACTATACAAATTATTCAACCTTAAAACATAATTACCATGAGCAACCTAGATTACACCAAAATTGCCAACATCGAGTTCGACGGAATCGATCACAGCGACTATCCTGACTACTGCGATGCCTTCATCACAAATGCTGACTACGACGGAGAGCCTATGACCGAAGAACAGTTGGAGGAAATCAACCAAGACGGCAGTTTCGTGTATGAATCCCTTATGAATCACTTGTTCTAAAATGATAGACAACTTAGAACTCATCAAGCCGCTGCTTAACTTTGAACAGCCAGGCGACTTCTACATGCTCTATGTTTTCAAGCGCAAGAAAGATCAACCCGAAAGTGAAAGAGACAATCATCAATCGGTTCGCACCGTCAAAACATATTGTATCGAAAGTATTGATCACTTAGAAAAACGATACGATGAAGTCAAACAACTTTGCGAAATGTTCCGGGCTCGGGCATATATCCACGTTCAAAAACAAAATCACCACGATGTTTCCTTAGATATGATGATCTCACTTGCTGAGAGGATCCGAGGCGGACAACACAACCAAAAGAACCTATTCGACTCTGTGGTTGGTCAGCTCAAGACCAATGATAAAAGGTGGATTGTGGACATTGATACCAAAGACGAGATCGAGGTTCACCGAGCAGCACACATCATCGATGGAATCAGGCCCGACGGACCAAAGATCATCGCGGTCATTCCGACCAAGAAAGGTTACCACTTCATCACCAAGAGGTTCGATGTCTTGGAGTTCAACAAGAAGATTGAAGCATACGGCGCAGTTCCAGACATTCAAAAGAAGAACCCAACTCTACTTTATTTACCACATTCGCTTAACCAATAGACTATGAACTTAGAAGTTTTCAAAGAAATTGTTCAGCTGTTAAAAGAACAACAAGAAAAGTTAGACACAGCCTACAAAGCAGGTGTCGATCTCATCAACTTTTGTGACCCAATGTCAACCGCAGTAGGGCATCTTGTCGGGAGTCTTTACGGAAAAGAAGGAAAAGAGACTTTTGATTGGTGGTGCTATGAAAAAGACTGGGGAACACGCAAAGACTTAGAGATGAGAAATCACGATGGTGATCTTCTTTGCGACACGGTCGAAGACCTGCATCAATGGCTGGAAGACAACGCGGTCTGGGATTACGAACTGACTCGCAAGATGACCGACGAAGAACGCGCGAACATTCTCAAAGAGATGTTTTCTTAAGAACCTTTTTTTAATAATGTATATAAAAATTGATATGAAAAAACAGAAACTAATCGATGAAGCGGTGCTTACGATGGTTGAGGTGCCGTCAACTACAAAAGTCAAAGCATGGTCTTTTAAGTTTGATGATAAGTATTATCAGGTAATTTCTTATTATTATCAGGGAGATTGTATTGCGGTCTTTTCAGCAAACAAAAAAGGCAAGAGGTTGTCTCAAGAAATAATAGCGACCGTCAATAATAGCAAAGACCCAGTCAAAGGCATCGTCGCCTTGGCCGACCTACTGATCAAAGAAGAAGAAGAAGAAGAAGAGACTTCACAAAAACAACAATAAACCAATTAAAAATGAAAAACTTAAAAAACTTATCAGAGAATTTTGGGGCAGTCCTCGCGGGATTAAGTATCGTGGTCTTTGCGACCGTGATCTCTGGATTCCCAGCGAAATGGCTTTGGAACTGGCTAATGCCGTCGATCTTTGGCTTGAAAGAAATAACATTTTGGCAAGCGATCGGTCTGCAGATTCTTGCATACATCATCTTACCTGGCTCAAAATCATATTCTAAGTCCAGCAACTAATGAAAGCGGTCGAAACAACTCGTAGGCAGGATGAGTCGTCAGACACAACTCAGCTGACCATACCTCTAAAGAAAGAGAACTCTCGCGTGAAGCTGAACATGCTTGCGCCGGAAAATGAGGAACCCTTCGCGGTCTACTACTTCGAGACCGGGTGGAATTATGGCTATCCTACTTATCATGTAATTATTGAATATGGTGACATGGAACAGACTGACTATCTATTCTTATCTCAACAAAAGTTTATCGAGAAGTTTAGTATTGATCCGATAGATCATATGCCAAAAGATCCCAATCAGTTAGAGATTCCATTTCCTGACTAAAGACTAAAAATGAAAAACATAATCTTAAAATATAAAGACCAGGTTATCACCTATTTAATGACCGTGGGAAGAGTGGTTCTAATTGCAACATCAATGTTCTTGGGTTTTATAGGAGGAGAAGTCTATCGCGCTTACATTAAAGGACTAGAGATCTCAAGAATGCCAATAGTACAAAAAGTGAATCAAACATCAATAGCAATCAATGATCGAGGCGAACTAATGATCATTAATCGTGAATCTGGCAAGTATGTTTTATATGAAGATTCAGTAGGACTATCAATTTTTAGACAATATGCATCACAAGTTTATATAAAAAATCAAAATCCACAATAATATGAAAAAAATCATTGGCATCGAATACGATTACGAGTGGAACCGACACAAATCGAACGCACACCTATGCGACAGCAGGTACTTACACAGTCACCATCCACGGCACGATTACTGGGTTTGGGTTTAATAATGACGGGGACAGAAGCAAAATCACGAACATTTCTAAGTTTGGTCCATTAAGACTAGGCAATAACGGAAGTTACTTTTATGGCGCGAATAATCTCACCATTACCGCAACCGATGCGCTAGACCTTACGGGGACGACCAATCTTTCTTATGCGTTTTATGGGTGCTCATCACTCACCACCGCACCCAGCATGGCAAATTGGGATACTTCGAATGTGACGAATATGAGCAGGATGTTCCGAGAAGCCGTAGCATTCAACCAAAACATAGGCTCTTGGAATACAAGTAATGTGACGAATATTTACGCGATGTTCAATATTGCTCCCGCATTCAACCAAAATATATCCAGCTGGAATACCGCCAACGTAACCAACATGAGCGCAATGTTCTTTGGCGCTTCCGCCTTTAATCAACCTATCGGAAGTTGGGATACTTCAAATGTGACGAATATGGGCTATATGTTCTGGGCCAATCCCGCATTCAACCAAAACATATCTAGCTGGAACACCAACAATGTGACCGATATGAGCGGGATGTTCACTGGCGCCTCCGCCTTTAACCAACCCATCGGAAATTGGAACACTTCGAATGTGACGAATATGGGCGGGATGTTCCAAACCGCCTCCGCCTTTAACCAACCCATCGGAAATTGGAATACCGCCAACGTAACCAACATGAGCGCAATGTTCTATTCCGCTTCCGCCTTCAACCAAAACATCTCTACTTGGAACACTTCGAATGTGACGAGCATGTGGTCGATGTTTCGTTCCACCAACGCCTTTAATCAAAACCTAGGCTCTTGGAACGTGGCTAACGTCGCTGATATGAGCTTTATGTTCTATTCCGCTTCCGCCTTTAACCAAAACATTGGCTCGTGGAACACGTCGAAGGTGACGAGTATGGGCTACATGTTCGAGTCCGCATCCGCCTTTAACCAAAACATCTCAACTTGGAACACTTCGAATGTGACGAATATGAGCTTGATGTTCTATTCCGCATCCGCCTTTAACCAAAACATCTCAACTTGGAACGTTGTCAACGTCACCAACATGTCTTACATGTTCCAATCCTCTGGCCTTACCCGCACGAATTACGACCCCATTCTCCTTGGCTGGAGCGCCCAGAATGTAAAAACGGGTCTTTCATTATCGTGACTGGGAAAC
>OGVP01000002.1_pt1 | contig 42928 bp, 43 predicted proteins | sample 1575791 | NCBI WGS metagenome assembly OGVP01 (sample SAMN07581537, study PRJEB24739) | freshwater metagenome
CAGCAGAGTATGGAAAGAAGAACAGGCGAACGACCAAGAGGCGCGCGAAGTACGCAGCGCGCTAATTAGGGCCGAAAAGGAGCCCCACGCGCCGGCCATGCGCATTTTTGCGCGGGCCTGGAAAATTTACAAGGAAAAAAAGTAAAAGGAGCGCCCGAAAAAATAACCCGGCTAATTTGTCGGGTTATTTTTTTTGCCTACCGGAGCCAGCCGGAAAAATTCCGCGCGATCAACTACGACCGAACCAGAACCCCGGCCAACAATCCGGCGCGATGAAAACCGAACCCCGCGACAAAACAAAAAAAACAAATTTAACCAGAACTTAAAACTTTTTGTGTCGCGCCCGACCGCTTTCGGCCAAAGTCGCGGATTCTGTACGGCGTAAACTTTTTTTCCGTACGGCGTAAACTTTTTTTTGCCGCTCCTGCCTTTGCCTTTTGGGTAGCGGAGCGGCATATATATAAAGGGTCGAAAATTTTTTGTCGAAAAAAGTTGGTAGGTAAAAAAAAATAGGTCAACTTTGTGATTCAAAAAGAAAGGTCAAATTTTTGTTTCAAACTAATTTCAAATTTTATGCAAGAAAAAAATTGGGATTTTCAGCCTGCCGGAAATAGTTCCGGAAATTCGCGCTGGGTAAAGGTCGTACCCAGCAATCCGAAGGCGAAGACAACAACGCCGAGTCACTTCCTGCTGCCCGATGGCGCGCAGGCATCGTTCATTCAGGGCTACCTTTGCGGGATAGGTATTGAAGAAAAGGAGGAGAACAAACAGTACAGTATTCCCGCCCGCACAGAATACACGTTGACCATCGAAATAAGGCCGGGAGAAAAGTGGAACGTGTCCTTTTCCGATCATTGGAAGTCATCCGCAACATCGTCCGTTCTCAACACCCTTGCGGGGCAGTCTCCAGACTGGGACAAGTTTATTCAGATTGCTCTTTACGACAAGGACGGCCTTATGCGCGCCTCCTGCAAAGACCAGTCGGGTAATTGGTTGAACAAGGCGTATCCTTACAATGCGGAGACGGGTCGTTTGGATGGCGTACCCGGCATTGACGAGGACGGAACGCTCAAAAAGGTGAACGAGTTTTGGCGTTCGGTTGCGAAGTACGCACAAAAGCAAATCTTTTCCGGCAGTTCGGGCGAAAGCGGTATTGAGCCAGCGGTTGAAAAGAAAGCGGCAACACCAGTTCCGGCAAGTCAGGCAAACAGCGTTCTGCCGAAAACGTTTGCGCAGATCATTGAGCAGGAAATTGGAAAAAAGGCAACGGGCATGGAGGACGAGGCCAAAATGCAGGAAATCTGCAACAAGGCGAAATACTACTATGCTCAGTACGAGAAAAAGTACGGAGCAATTTCCGCTCATGACAACTTCGAGGCCAGGGAGATTCTTGTCAACATTTCACACAACGCAGGGCTGAATGCCGCCATTGGAAAAAACTGGGAGTTCTCCATTGTAGCAGCGGACGACCTGCCGTTTTAATTTAAAACAACGCTATGCAAGTACAAAAAGTAAAGAAAAAAGGAAAGCGGGGACGACCCCGGATTGATCCTGAAAACCGCTGCTATTCAATTTCCATATCCTTGCCGCTGCCGATGATTGAGCGTTTGGCAAAGAGCGGAGAGGAGCGGAGCAAGCTAATCTTTGATGCCTTGAACAAGCATCTTACAGAAATAGGTAAGTAGGTAGATTTTTTCATGAGGTTGATTATGGGGCGGGCGATGCAATATCGTCCGCCCTTTTTGTTAACGAAACGTTAACAGGGTGCGCGAATAAAATTGTTATTGTATATTTGCAGAGCAATTTAATTAATAACAAAAACTTATTTAAAAATGGAGAAAATACTAATTGCGGCAGTTAGGTCGAAAATCAAAAGGTGCGGCGACCAATGGGTATGCACCGAAGACCGTATGCACGAAGCCATTATGGAGGCTATTGAATCTGAGGCGCACTATGCCGAACTTACCGATGATGAGATATTGTCGGCATACCGGGATTCCGGTCACGCCGGTTTGGCAAAAATTGCTAATTGGGCAATGAGCGCAAAGGTCGGATACTTTGTGGAGTTGGCCACTAAATTTGAAAAGCGATAAAAATAAAAAACATAACACAAATGCACAGTTCAGTTTTTTGCTTAAAGATTGCGGTAGTCAGCAACGAAAACGTGATTGACTGCTACCTGCAATGCCCGTTTGATCGAAACGAAACCGATATGCTGGAGCCATTTCAACAGCAGGTTATGGAGATTTACAAACGGCATTGCGACTACATTGTAAATTCTGAGTATTTGTCGGTAAGAACGGCATGGTTTTACGACGTTACGATGGTTGACTCTTTGACCATCATTGACATGGGCGACGAATCGGTAGGGTTATGGCCGCAGGCGTTTGGGGTCAACTGCCCGTTCTTGCTTGATAAGGCTGATCCGGATGACAAAGACCGCTTCCGTGTAGCAATGAGTAGCCTATATGCAGAGTACACGGACTGTATTCGCATAAATTGTTTTTTCAGCGATAAGCGCGAGGATAATGACGGACTGCCTTTTTAAAATGTAACTAAAATTTACTACTTATGTTAAACAAATTTGAGCGCCACGCGCAAGTTATTAAAGAAAACGCCGAAGGCCAAAACATTCGGGATTATGTTGAACGGTTGGCAGAATCCGAGCCGGGTTTTTTCCGTTGGCTGTTCGGTTCCGACTGGAACGATTACGAGCTGCCGAAAGAACACAAAGCGGAGTACAACGCGTTTTTGGAAAGTCTTATGACGCCGGCCGATGTCGCAAAAGCACTCATCATTGAGGCGCAAGAGGCAGGAGCAAAAGAAATGCGTATCCGGCGCACAAACAGCGGTATCGCGGGACGGATCGCAACGAAAATCGAATACCGAGAGCAATGGGGCGAAAACAACCAACGCCTTGATATTGACCAGCAGGCTGAATTGCTTGCGCTGCGTTTGGCGGACGAGGAAATCGAGTACGCCAAAGAAATGCTGCGCTAAGATAGTCGCCGGCAAAAACGAAACCCGATCATTTTCGTGACGTCACGAAAATGGTCGGGTTTTTTATTTGTCGAACCTGCCAAGGTTGTGCTTTTCAATCGTAGCCACCAGTTTAGCGGCATACGTTTTATCGGTAGCGTATCCTGATCGCTGAAGTTCCTTGGCCCACTCTTTGTAGTTTTTGTTGTGAGCAAAGCACTTTTTGTAACGCGGCTGCTTTATGAAAGCAGAGTGATGTTTGTAGGAATCTGCAACGGACGAATATTTCCTGAAAAAGTCTTTGTGGTGATCGTCCGTTCGGTTAGTGCAATGGCCGCGACGGCAGTTCCGGGACTGGCACTTGATGCCGAAATGGTTGTTGTTCCTAACAGCCAGCGTTGATTTACCAACATTGGATTCAACAATAGCCTGAGCCAAAGTAATTGAAGCCGGAATGCCGTGTTTTCGCATCTCCGCGACAGCCAGCGGCGCGTACTTTTTTAGGTATGCGGAAACCGAGGCATTTTCTCCAACCCCAACCGCCCCGGTAATAGATATATCCGCTTTTTCTATTTGTCGTTTATTTGCCCCACGTTTGGCTTTCTTTTCCCGCCCTTGCAATGGGGGCTTTTTGCCATGTTCTTTCGATACAGCGGCAGTTGTGTGCGAAACAGCAGGGTTATTTAGCGGAATTTGCTGATCCGGAGTAGCAGACGCCGGAACAACAGACATTTTTGCTACCGGAACGTCAACCTGAATAATCTCCGACGCGCGGGTCGGAACCCACAAAACGTAGTTAAGACCAGCCAGCAGGATGATTAGGGCAACCACGATCGTGTACTGCCTGCGGGAGCGAAGTTCGGGCAAAGGTGAAACCTCATACGTTTTCTCTTTTGTAATAACTGCAAATTTCATATTATTGTGAAAGTTTTAATATGTTAAGTAATTTTCAACTCGAACTGATCCCCAAGTTGAGAAAGCATAACGTTCAGCGCCCAACGGGAATGCGTTACGTCCGGGATTTTGTCCCCGTTCAAGTCCATATGCCGACGACCAGGCAAAATACAACCGTTGATTTGATGTGTATAGTTCCCGGTATGAAATAAAATTCCGCTCCTGCCTGCAACGTTTTGGACGTGGTAGTGGTCGCCAAAGTTTTGATTAGAGAATACCCACCAGTATTGACGGGTGACGTAGTTGTAAATCAAAGTTTTTCCCGGAGCAAATTCCGGGATTTTTTCCACCCCGACACTTTTGGCGAAAGCGACCATAGCCTCAAATGATCGCATCAAACCCTTGAATCGCTTGTGAACGATGTATGTGCCTGCCGGAATGCAGGAAATCCGACGCTGATTTTTTTGCCACGGAAGTTCCAGCGTCACCAACTTTTGCGTTCCCGGCAGGATGAGGTCGCCCAGCGTGCAGTCTGAGCGCCATGAAAAGCGGTTTAATTCAACTTTTTGCATTTTACAAATTTTTGAACGGGTCTTTGTCTTCGGCGCTTTCGCGATTCATAATTGACCGCAGGGAATCAAAGCAAACCCAAAGCGATAAGACAAGGATAGCCACGATGGCAAAATAAGTTGCTGGCATTTTTGTGCATTTTTTTGAGGGTTCCTTCGCGTGCGTGCGTGTATGCGTGCGCGCATTAGCTTCGATCCTCAAATCGTAATCAATACATATACCAATACGGATATACAAATACGGATACGGATATAAAGAAATACAACCAATACATACAACTGCTCATGACAATATTGTTTGCACGTTTTTTTTCTTTAAAAATCATCCGCAAAAAGTATTGCAGGAAGCTCTTGGTACAGCTTGCCTTTGATCGCAAAAAAGACTTTTCCGTCTTCGCAAAAATTCCGAACGCCATTGAAAGTTTCACCTTTCAAGTCGCGTATGAACTTTAGGTGACGACAGACAGCATACCCTGCCCGCTGCCCCCTCCTGCGCCAACGTGAAGCAGTTGAGATCGTGATGTTGAATTTTTTGGCAATACCCGCGAGGGAAACCGCTTGAGAGTCAGCACTTGAATTTGCCTGATAAGAATTTGAACAAAAGTCGAGAAGATCCTTCCCCTGCTCATGACAATTTGAGGCCGTGTGACACTTCGCGCGTTTTTTGGATTTGCCACTCCTAAGGTTGCCGACATACGAAAGTACGGCATGACCCATAAGATAGGAAACCCAAGTATTGTCCTTGAAGACAACATCTTTATCGGGTCGAGCCAGTATAGGCCCGACGATTCCCAGCCGCTTCGCTACAAACCGAAGCGACCGGATATAGTAGTATCCGTTCCGGTCAAACCCGACAAAGCCGTGTTCGAGCAGGACGGAAAGATACTTTTGAACTTGATATTTTGTGAAAGACGGAATATCGTCCTTGTAATGGACACGGGAGATTCCGTGAACTTTGCACCAAAACAGCAGACGCATAGGCTTCCTAAGCGACCGGTCAGCGCCGATTTTCGCAAGGATTCTACCGTATGTGAGTTTTGATTGCTTGTGCATCGTTCCGGCAAAGGTAAAAATATTTTTTGGAAAAACCGAGCGCCCGATAAAAATTATTTATAATTTTGTGCCATGGTTTCTAAGTTTAAAATAAAAAAGACCGAAAAAGGTTTATATACTTGGGTGTTTTATGCCGGGAACGGAATGCCTTTGGCGTATGGCCGCAATTATTTGGAGATGGAGGCCTGCCAGTCGGCGGTAAAAAGCATTATTCAACAAATGGCAAAAGCGGTAGCGTATGAAGATAAGGGCTGAGGTTTACAGCGGAGCGAGCGTTCACGCTCCGGAGCGGCAACGACTTGCAGAGCATATAGCGTCTTTGGTTAAGACCTATATCCGCATATCGTCTTTGGTTAAGCGGGTAACGGTAGGCCTGAAGTCGGTTGAGGTTTACGTTTTTACCGAGGAGGATATGATGCAAATTCGCGCGGCATTCAATTCCGCCGATCACGTTACGTTCGAGCGGATTGTCAGCAAGGAGTTTAACGACACGGGCTGGTTAACCGCAAAGGATATGGAAAACATGACCACCGGCCAACTTGTTGACTACTTAGTGCAAATGGGTTTTTCCAGCCAAATTGCTAAATCTATGGTGTTTATGAGCGATGAGGAGTATTGCCGCTACTTTAGTTGCGATCCTTTTTCCAAAACAAAAACCCGGTTTGACGATTTTGTCAATCGGATAAAATTCATAAAATCTTTATAAATTTTTAAGCAATGCAAAAACAGGTCGAAACGCAAGACGAATTATTTACCGAACGCTATTTAGTGTTTACCGAAACGCGGGAGATTAAACTGAAAACGATTGGGGCAAAAATCGTACACGAAACCGTGTATGTGATTCAGTTTTCGGTCAGGGGTGAAACCTATCTGCCGACAGCCATGTACAAAAATGGGGTTCGGGCGGAAGTCCACGAGTTTCCGGATATTTGGAACGAGGTTATAGATGCCGCTAAACAATGTCCGGAAGTTCTCCAAAAGGTGTATAAGCGCTACTTTTTGGAAATCGTTTACCAAAACCAACTGTAAAAAAATAAGCGTAATTTTGCAGTCAAATAAAATTTTATGCCACTTCCTCTTTTAATACCTGCTATATCCGCCGGAATTTCGGCAATACCCTCCATATTTCAGGCAGGGGTAGCGGCCAGGCAAATGCGCGAAGGCCGGGAAACATTGCGGAATCTGAAACGCCCGGAGTACGAAACGCCATCCGGATTTATGTCCGCTATGGCATTGTCCCGGCAGGCAGCGGCTGATCCATACATGCCGGGAGAGGCGGAAATGCGCAACCGCGCAGCTCAGGCGGGGTCAAACGCTTTTGCCAACGCGCGGGAAGCTGGTAATCCGCTTGCAGTAGTGGGGCAGATACAGGCTAATCAGGCGCGCGCTATGCAAAATATCGGTATAGCCAGCGCCGAGCAGCAAATCCGCGAAGAGCGCAACTTGCAGGATATGTTCGGCGTATATGCCAAATATCAGGATCAGGAATGGCAGATGAACAAGTTTGCCCCCTACTCCATGCAGTACAACGAAGCGCGGGAGCAGGTCGGAGCAGGGCAGCAAAACCTGTTCAGCGCCCTTGACCGCTTGTCCGCAGTTGGCAGTACGTTTCTAAGTTCTTATGTAGGCGGGAACGGCATAACAGCAGGAAGGGGACAAGCGGCAGCAGCAGCGCTACAAAGTGGAACAGAAACCGGGAATCCGGTTATTCAATCCGCCGCAAACGTTATGACGCAAGGATTCAAAAACGCAGCATCGAACCCAAACATGGATTTTTTGAAAGGCATGAACCCCGATCAAATAAATCAGATTTTACGCTTAATGATGAAAAACGCAGGTTAACATGGACGGAGTAGGGACAAGACAAGGGTATGTTCACGATCAAAGGCAGGGAACGGGGCTTGCCACCGTTCTTACCGGAGGCGATTATGCCGCCGGATTGTGGATAGCGGGAGCGCACGCCGGCAAAGCCCAAAAAGACGCTGCGCGACAGGCACGGGACAAGGCTGCTATGGATGCCATAAAATCCATGACGGACTTTAATCCTGAATTTTGGTACGCACACGACGCCGAAATGAAGCAGCAGTTAAATTCATGGCAGGACAAGGGCACGCAGCTCTTGCAGAGTGGCGTTGATCCGTGGAGTTCCCTTGACCCGCAGTCGGTAGAATGGCGCAAAAACTACTCGCGTATTCAGCAGATGAGTACTTACTCAAAGCAGATAAAGGCCGATTTTGATAATACAAGGACACAAATAGATGGCAAAACGCAGGACTTTTACACCGCCGAAAGTTTGGTTGAGCGTAAAAAGTTCTTTGACCAGCCCGTGTCCCAAACCCTTGATACGGGCGTAAAACCCCCGCAACTGATCGAGCGCACTCCTTTTGTGAATCGTCACGAATACTGGAGCAAGGTAATGAAGACCAGGGCGGAACAAAACCCCGGCGTTACCCTTGACGATGCACAACTTGCGGAAACCGGAAAGGCTGCATTGCAGGAGCCTGAATCGGGGCCGAAACTTGCATCGTCGTATCAATCCGCTTTAGCGCTTATGGAGGCGGATGATCGTTCCGCACTTGAAAAGCGCGCAGCAGATGCCGGAAGAACCAACTTTGAGCAGATGGCATTCGAGGACGCCAAGCGGGAGCAGATCAATTTAGCGCCCTTTGACGTTGTTAAATTTGTCGAATCGGGTTCAAAGCAAACGGAAGTCAGCACAACAACTTTTACCGGCCCCAAAGGCGGGTCGTCAAAAGTTGATATGAAGAAACTTGAAGAAAGCGCCGCTCTTGCTGCGCGGCGAATTGTGATGGACGATCCGCGCGCACTCAAACATTATGACAAACCCGGACTTGTTCCGCGAAACGGAGACGATGACGCCGAATACCAAAAAAGGGTAATTGAATACGTTAAAGAAGAAATCATCAAAACCAAAAAACTTGACCAGTCCGCTATGCAAACCGAGAGGGGGCTTGGCGACGCCGAATTAAAAACTTCCGGCGAGTTATGGCTAAAACACATGATGAGCGCCGATAAGCAGTTTTACAATGAAGCGGCCGGATACCTTTACCTTGGAGGCGGATATATTGGAAACATGAACATCCTTAATTCCAAGGTCGTTGAAAAGATGAAGGATAACAAGCCCTACCGTGAACTTGAAATATCTCTTGAGGGTTCTCCAATGTTAAAAAAAGAAGGCGGAGCGGGCGGAGCAGACGATTTGTTTGGAGGGCCGGCAGATCAAAAGGCAGCCGTTGAAAAAGCAGTAAAAGACGCAGGCATTGAAGGGGCTGAGTACGTTCAAATGGGGACAGAGAAAAAACTTATTGTCCCGATTACCATAAACACAGAAAACCAACTGCTGAAGGTTCACGATCTTGCCTTTAATCACAATAAAAAGCCGTACACAGGCGCAAAAACGCTGCCTAAATACCAATGGCCGGGAGGCACAGCAAAAAGAAATCCTGAAACCCCTCCGCCCGGAGACTGGAGACAATAAAAAAATCGCAAACATAGTTGCAAACATGAACGAACAACAGTTAAAGGAACTTTACGACTACCTGCAAAGCATAGGCCAGCACGGAGGAGTTGACTACAACAAGTGGGCAGGCTCTCTTGACGACAAAGCGGTAGGCGGACTATACCGAAACATGAGCAAGGCCGGCCTCCTTGAAGGGGTAGATGAGCCAAGTTTCCGCAAAGATATGGGCAACGCACTTGCCGATTATAAAAAAAAAAATATCCAATCCGAAGCCGGATTGAACGAATCGCTACCGCTATCCGAGACTATTGGAACGGATTATAGCAAAGTAAATCTGCTTGAGTCGGAAGGCCAACAAGGGATGATGCAACCTTTGCAGCAGCCTACCATAGCGGAAAAAATAGCGCAAAAGCCAAAGACTATTGCAACAGCATACACCGGCGAAGACGATCCTTTGCAGGCGGGGATTGCTTTGCGCAAGGAAATGGAAAAGGATTACGACCTGAAGCAAAAGTACGCCACCGACAATGATAAAGCCAGGCGCGACCTTGAATCTTTGCAACTATATGGAAATCGTTTGGACTTGCAGGCCAAAGTAGCAAAGAACGACCTTTCATTGCTTTTCGGCAAAGACTGGGAAGCGCAACTTGAAGGAGCGGTACAATCCGTATCAAACCCCAAAGACGAGCAACAGCGAACAGCAGCCCTTGAATTAATAACCAAAATTACCGAAACAGAACCTTACAAAAACCTGCAGGGCGCAATGGCCGGATACGGCAAAGCGCAGCAGGCATACGTTGATTTTGAGAAAAACAATCCTGAGTATTTTAAAAACGAGCGGCTGAAGAAATTAAACACCAGGTTGGTTGATGCCGGACTTCGGCCTATTGATCCATACGATACCGCTCCGCTTCCAAATATTGCAATAGCAAATTGGGCAAAAAGATTAGCCGGAAACCTTGTTATAGAGGTTGTTACCCTCCCGCGCACATTGTCCGCAATGATTCCGGAAGGCGAAACGGGGGCAATCTTATCGCCAGCGGGTGAAAGTATCCGTAGCCTGGCTTATTTGATCGGCTCTATTGGAGACCAAATGCAAGAATATCAAGATATTTATATGCCGAAACCAACGGCAGAAAACCGCCCGCTGTTTGAAAATATTGCAAAAATCCAAATGGGGGCTAAAGACTATGAGGTCGCAGTAAGTTCGCAGGGTGAAGTAGAACGGGTATATCAGCGTTTTTCGGATGGCAAGATTACCGAAGTCCAGCCGACAGAAAAAGAGCTGCAATATTTGACAGAACAGGCGCCAACGCTTGCAAAAGAGGAGTTTACGGGATACCGAAATCTTGGAAGCCAGGCATTCGATGTAATTGCAAGGTTGGCTATTACGCGCGGCATGGCCGGAGGGAGTGCGGCAAAAGCAACTGCAACCAGTTTCGCAATGGCGCACAACAACTACTACAAAGAGGCCATTCGTGACATGAATATGAGCCAGGCAGACGCAGCGCAATACGCGCTTACCGCCGCCGGGATCATGAGCGCCCTTGAAATAGGGATAGGCGGAATTGAAACCCGCCCGCTATCAATGGCTGCCAGCGCCAGCGCAAAAAGTCTTGGCAAAATGGAGGCTCGCGCTCTTGTTGGAAAAATGACACCCGGACAAATAGCGGCCTTGCGATTGTGGCCGGTAGCAAAAGATATTATTGGGGAAAATGGTGAAGAATTTGGAACGAGCCTTTCAGACAAAATTGTCGCATCCGAGTTTAACCAAAAAACGGGATCGAGCCTGCAATCGGATATGACGCCGGATGAGATCAAAGAAACTATCCTTTTGACTACCGTTGTAACAGCCCCAATGTCTTTTTTGGGTGGTGGCGGCATCGCTACCTACCAAAAGCAAGCATTCGGAGCGGCCGTAGCGTCCCCGGAACGATTTGCGGGCGCACTATCTAATCTTGTTGACAGTAAGGTTCTTTCGCCCGAAGAAGCACAGCAATACCAGGCAAAGATTGAAGCGCTAAATATCCGCTGGAAAAACCTGCCTCCTAATCTATCCGATAAACAAAAAACGGATATAATTACCCTGCAAGCTTACAGGGACGATATGCAAAAAGCCGTTGATTCCGGACAAGTTATTCCGGCGCAGGCAGAGAAAATAAAACAGCAGATCAAAGACGCGGATACCGCCATAGCAAAGATGCTGGAAGTCGCAACCGCTCCACCCGAAGCGGTAGCACCCGAAACAACGCCGGAAACGGCAGCCCCGGCAACAGCTCCGGAGATGGCAGCAGAAATGGAAACGCCGGCAGAGACCGGTGCAATCCCGGGGGTGCAGCAGGCGGAAACAATAATACCAACAGCGCAGACGCCGGAAGCGGTAGAAACAGGAGCACCCGCAACGATTCCCGAAACAACCCCGGAGCAACCCACAACGCAGGCAGCAACGCAAGAGGAATTTAACCCCTTTGCCATGGAGATGACGGTAAGTGCGCCCAAATCTCCAACCGTAGAAGCCTTTGAGGTTGAACGCGCAACTAAGGCAGCACAACTGGCCGGAGTTGCCGCCCCGGCGTCGCTATCCGAAGTGGTCACAAGCACCGAAACAAAAATGGGCGACGTTCAGCAGGCAATGGCCGCCGCCGATACGATACCGTACCAACGAGGCGAAGCGCTAAAGGAATCGTATATAGACGAAATGACGCAAACGGTAATTGACCAAAGCAGGGGGACTATTAGTCAGGAGCAGTTTCCAATAGTCCGGCAAATAGTTGCGCAGGAACTGCCAAACGCGGACGCCGATCAGGATATTACGTCTTTCATGAGCGGCGTTAATGCGCAGGCAACGCAAGGGCAACGCATTGTAAGCAAAGATCGTCCGCTTTGGGCGCAGTTAGATGCCGAAAGCCCTCAAGACGATATTGCTTTAAAGTTTTTGAGCGGAGAAAGAGTTGACCCAAGTGGATCAAAAAAGTTCGCCTCTAAAGGCTGGAGAAAAGACCAAAAAGGGACAATGCTGAAATATACCCAAAAGGGCGCACAAGGCATTGAACAAATGGCAACCGATATTGCAGACAAGTGGGGCATTGACGAGATTCAGGCGGAGCAAATGATTTGGGATTTTATTGAGGACAATTTGGACGGCCCCGGAGAATACGCCCGCAGGCGCATTGCAGAGCAATCCGGCGAAACAATGCGCGAAATGGAAATGGAGCGCGGACAGGCGCGGGAAGCGGGCATTTTACAGGAAACCGATATTGAACAACAGGTTGAAACGGAAAGGCAAAAAGAACCCGGCATCGTAGCGTATGAAGATGCGTCGCCAGAACTTAAACAGTACCTTGACGATGAGGTTTCCGCTTTCCTTGACAACTTTGTAAACGAGGATGGCACCTTTGATATTGAACAAGCTGTTGAGTCAGTAGAAGGATTTGACGGACGCTTTTTGTCCCTTGCCCCGCAAGTGCAGGAATTGATTGAAAGCGAAATAAGGGCAAAAATAAGAAGTGAACAAAAAAGAGGCGCAAGCGCTGAAACAATAAAAGATTCTGAAACCACAACAACAAATTATGAAACCCAACAGGCAATCGGAACAGCAACGCCGGAACAGGGACAGGCTGAGCCAAATCGCGAAGGCGTCACTCAAGAGAATGCAGAGCCGCTTATCGCAGGAGAGACTATCGGGGAGCGAATCGGTGCTGCTACAATCGCTGCGCAAAGCGAAGCGGCAATTGGTGAAAATCCGGAAGTCGGAAATATAGCCGAAACGGTTATTGACGCACAGATAGATCAAATTCCGGTAAACCAAAATACCGCACCGCAGGACATAAAAATCTTGCAGGAGAACGGTGCGCCCGACGACCTGATACAGGCGGTAACGACACAGGCAATGACGCCGCTTACCCCGGAACAGGTAGCACAGGTAAAGGAATACCGCAAACAGGTAAATGAGGACGCGCCCGACCCCGATCCGGATTCCGTAGCGCCAACGTCCAACATTCAAATGCAGGCAGACCGCATAGTGGTAACAGCGCCGGATATGTACGTTGACGCACTTGTAGCGGCGGGAGGCGTGTATTCCCAAACAGCAGGCGGCTTCGTCTTTAAGAAAAATAAAATTGACCAGGTTCGCAAGATAATAGGCAGCCGCAGCCCGTCTATGCGATCCACAATGGAGGATTCCCGGTCAATGGGGCAGGCGGGCGCATCGCTTCGCCAAACCCTAAGAAACGGCATATCCGCCCCGAAAATTGCAAGGATATTAAGCAATGCCGTAAAGCCCGGACTTGACAAAGCGATCAAAAAAGTAAAGTCAGAACTTGAAATCGGTAACAATCCATCCGACAAAAGACTGAGAAAAACTTTGTCGAAAGTAGCAAAAGCGTTTCCGAATGTTTCGGTCAGCATGGATACGGCAGAGATTGATCGTATCCTGAAGGCTAATGGTATAAACACGCCGGTCAAAGGTTTTGTTTACCAAGGTAAGGTGTACATTGATCCACGTTATGCAGGACTTGACACACCCGTTCACGAGTTCGGCCATATTTGGAACAACTGGATTAAAGAGAACGATCCGGCGCACTATGAGGCAGGCATCAATCTTATGCGCGGCTCTCAATATGAGGCGGATATACGATCCAATCCAATGTATGCCGGATTGAGCGAGGAAGCCATTTTAGAGGAGGCGCTGGCTACCGCAATCGGGGAGGCCGGCGCAAGGATGCAGACCACTTCGGCATGGAGAAAATTCAAGCAATGGTTCTCCTCTCTTTTCAGCAGATACGAAAGGGCTACCGCTATCAATCCAAAAACGATGAATGCCGCGCAATACGCAGACGCGGTAGCAAAGTCTTTGTTGGGCGGCAAACGTCCGGCAAACGTAACAGAGCGTGAATCAAATTTGCGGCAACAGGCGAACAAAATTGCCGTTGCTGTTCCCGGAGAAAACGGCATCCAGTTTCAGATATTAGGCGAACGCGGCGCAGCGGCACTGCAGCCCCAAGTCAACCGTATGCTTGCTATGGCAAAGGGGATGGAGAAAAAAGGCATGGACATCGAAGACGTTTGGAACCTTACAGGCTGGTATCGCGGCGTTGACGGACTTTGGCGTTATGAGATCAATTCAGCAGAAATGACCATGCTGGTCGAAACCGCTCAGGAAGCGGCCGATAAGTTGACGCAAACCGGAGCGGAAAGCTTAACCCTTGCAGACACACTTGACTACCCAACCCTTTTTCAGGCGTACCCGCAGGCAAGGGATGTAAAGTTTGTGTTTTTGAGCGAAGCCGAATCAAAGGCGTCCGGATCAATCGGAGCGTTTGGAATTGATCCCAATGGTGAGATTTTTATAATGGCTGCCGAAGGTATGTCGCCCGCAGAGATGAAATCCACGCTTTTGCATGAAATTCAACACCTGGTTCAATACTATGAAAACTTTGCCCCCGGCTCAACGCCGCAAGAGGCAATGAATAAAGTGGGGCAGCACCTTACCGCCTTGCAAACCGACCTGCAAAACACAGGCGCCGATACGCCGGAAGGAGCAAAGATTCTTGAAGAAATTGAAAAAACAAACCGGATAATCGAAAAGATAGCCGCCGACGCTACTAAACTGGAAGACGAAACGTTCAAATTTAATGAGATATTTACTACTCTTGGCTATCTGAAAACAGCCGGAGAGGTTGAAGCGCGTCTTGTTGAGCAGCGCGCCAAACTGCGCGAAAAGGCCGGATTTACTTTTGATGTAGCAAACAAGCCGCCCGGCATCACTTTTAGAGGCAACGAATACTACTTTGCTACACAGGCGCAAAAGCCTTTTATCTTTGAAAGCGAAGACCAAGTGCGCGAGCAGTTTGGTAAACCCGCCGTCCGGGTCGTTACACGGGAATCTATACCGCCGTTCCTTTTGTACGACGTAGCGCCGGAAGAGCAAATCGTTTTTGCCGCAACGCCGCAAAGCGCAAAGTACGTCCGGGAACAAAACGAGGCAACGTTCCAGTTTTCGGCAGCATCCAACGATACCGACCTTGCTACCCGCCAACTCGCTGCAAGGAAAATGATAGCCACCGAGATTCAGCAAAACGGTCAAAAAGACGCACTTGTAAAGATCAAAAAGATAGGCATAGAACTTGCTCTTGACCCTAACCAGGTTGCGCATATTTGGGAACAGGAATCTAAACAGCAGGGATTTGGACGCCTTGACTTTAAAAGAGGAGAGCGCGCATACAAACCAGCGTCTATGATTGACCGGATAATGAAGTTCACTAAAGAGTGGCTCACAAGTTCCGGCCTCCTTGGCCCCGAAATTAAGGCAGAGATTGATCGCATGGAAAACAACATCAAAAAGCACATTATGCGCTTGGACTATTTGATGGCTAATTTTGACCGTGCGGTGGAAAACCATATCAAAGGGGAAAAGCCGGAGAGCAAAGCAAACGCACGGCGCGTATGGGCGCAAATTGCAGATAATGTTATGAAAGGCGAAGCCGACTATTCGATACTTCCGCCCGAAATAGCAGATGCAGTCCGCGAAATGCGCCAAACGATTGACAGTATGAGCCGGGAGATCGTTCGCATAGGCGCAGGAAACCACAAATTTGTTATGACCGTCCTGCAAAACAGCGGCGTTCAAATTGATTTGGCCGGTAACAATGAGATGAAAGGGTTTATGGGCGCTATTAAAAAGTCGCCGAACGAGCGGACTAAAGAGGAGAACATGGCGATTGAGGCATTTTTGGACGGATACGGGAACGAACTTGGAACCTACCTTTACAGGTCGTACAAGGTTAATGACGATCCATCGTATGCCAAAAACGTTGATTCCGGCGTAAGGGACAGGGCGAGAGCCAAACTTATTGAAATTTGGCAGGGCAGAATCAATGAACTTGAAACCCTTGCGAATACCAGCGCCGACGAATTGCAGGATGAAATAGACGCGAATACGGCGAAGATAAACCGTATCGTTACGGAAATTTCAGACCAACTTGCGGAAGCCAAAGCAAGGATGAGCGAACTTTCTGCAAAACAGGCAACGTTTACAGCCGAAAAAGGGCGCGCAAATTTGGTCACCCAAAGACAGATAATTGCTCAGCAAAAGATTATAAACGAACTTTCATCCAGGCTTCGTCAGTCAAAGGAAATGGCTGCCGAAGATTTGGCAAACATCCTCCTTATTCCCGGAGACGACTTCAATCAAATGAAGTTGTCGGCTAAAATAATTGCGGGGTTACGCAGAAAGAATGCCGATTTGGAGGATAAAATATTGGACATACAAAACAATCCAAGTCAAAAAATAGCCGAACTTCAAAAACAGATAGCCAACGTTGACGCCAATATAGACAGAATACTTGACAAAGACCAAGAGCAGAAAGGGTTTATGAAGCGCGGAAAGCCCGGCAGCAAAGACCTTACATCGTTTATCGGAAGAAAGGATATACCGGAAGAAATACGCGACCTGTTGGGCGAATACCGTGACGCGCGCGTAAACTTCGGCAAGACAATGCAGCGCATGGCCACGCTGATTGAATCACAAAACCTGCTCCTGCGCCTAAAAGATCAATTTGAAGGTCAGTTCTTTTTTCCGCCCGGCACGCCCGTTCCCGGATATTACAGACAAATAAGTTCTGAAAAAAATCCGTCAATGGACCCGTTAAACGGATGGTACACCAGCCCGGAAATAGAAACAGCAATGCGTGAAATGTACGAGAGTTCGCAAATAAATGCCTTTTACGCAACCTACCTCAAGTTTGTTTCCGCAATTCGATATGGCAAAACAATATTAAGCCCCGTTACCCACGCAAGGAACTTCGTTTCTAATCTTTATTTATGCGCCATGAACGGATACTTTAGCGTTGATCCGCGAAAGGGGTTTGGATTTAGAGACCCTTTTAATGTAGTACATCAAAGTTTGTGGCCAAAGTCAAATGAGGAGAGACAGGCGGAAGTAGAGCGCATGACAGAGCTTGGTGTAATGGAATCAGGAACAACGTCTGAAATTCTCAAGAATGCCATTGACGAACTAAAATCAGAAGGAGCCGACTGGGATTTGTCATCCGGGAGATTGTATGAATACGAAACAGGAACGTTCCGCCAGCGTTTAATTGCAAAAGGCATTCGCGGGGTAAGAGACGGTTTGCAGTTCGCAGAGGATATGTACCAAATGGAAGACGACATTTTTAAGGTAATGGGCTACCTTAAAGAGCGGGAGCGATCCGCGCGGGGTTTATACGGCAAAGACTTTGACCAATTAACCCCACAGCAGGCAAGGATTGCAGAGGAGCGCGCAGCGCGCATCGTCCGGGATATTATGCCTACTTACTCAAAAGTTCCTAAAGCTGTTAAGGCGTTTAGAAACTGGCCTATTACCGGAACATTCGTAGCGTTCCCCGCCGAAATGTTTAGAACATCAAAAAACACTATTGCTCTAACTATCGAGGAATTGCGCGATCCTCGCTTCCGGACAGACGGATTTTTGCGCCTTGCGCGTATTATGTTTTTCCAAAGCATGACGTTCGGAGCAGCAGCATACGCCAAAGCCTTGATGGGCATAGACGATGAGGAGGATGAGGCAATCCGCAGCCTTTCAAAGCCGTGGCAGCAGGCGTCAACAATTATCTATACCGGAAACAAAAACGGAACCTACTCTTTTATCAATCTTGGATACACCGATCCGCACAACTTTTACAAGAAGATATACTACCGCCTTACAACCGATACAGACAAGGCGATAGGCCAGCGCTTAGCGCAGGTCGGATACGATTTAGTAGAGCCGTTTGTTTCCGAAAACCTTGTTTGGGGGGCTGTTCGGCAAGCCTGGTCAAACATAAACACAATGAACGATCGGAGAATATACCGCCCTAACCTTGCTTTAAGCGAGTGGCTGCTAAAGTACAACAAAGAAGACGGCGGTATCGAAGCCGGACAAAACCTAAAAGACTTAGGACGATTTTTAAAGTGGCAGTTGCAGCCCGGATTTGTAAAAACCGGAGAAGACCTCTATATGGCCGCCACGCAGGAAATCATAGGAACACGGGTTCCTAAAGAACTTGACCAAGTTTTATTAAGCTTTGCAGGGTTACAAACCGAAACGCTTAATCCGGAAGTTGCAGTTGGAACGCGAATGTATAACCGCTCGCAAGATAAGGGCGAGGCGCGATCCGTATTCACTGAAACGCTTGGATTGCTAAAAACTAAAGTTGCCGACGGAACAATAACCCGCGAAAAAGCAATCGAAAAATTGAACAAAGCGTTTGAAACTACACAGTTCAACACCGATGTATTGTGCGAATCGCTAAAGAAAGACATAAAGCACGCACGCGCACTTGGCCTTACTGATCGGGAAATCGCAGGCATTATGCTGGAGAAAAAGTTTACCAAATACGAAATTCGTAAAATCATTCGCGGAGAAAATTTTGTGCCTTTGTTTAAAGGTTATAACAAATAGTTATATTTGCCTGAAAATAAAGCACTAATGCCACAAGAACAACACAGACGCCGCCTCAATACCGGGATAGCTACCAAAGAACAATGGGGCGATTTGATACAAACCGCCACAGTGCTCGGTATTGAGGAGGCGTTGAAAAGGCTAAAGACGCAGGACGAACACCACAAGGTTGAGTTTTATGAAAAGCAGGAAACCAATAACGACTTTACAATAAGTCACTATTCGGAGCTTTTGCGATCCGTTGAAGACTTGATACAATACCATAATGTTGACACCGAGATATGGGAGCAGCACAAATTGAAAACGAACTACTGGGAAGTTGGAATGAAACTGAAAAGGCCGGACGGAACGCACTACCCTATTGTCAATCCGCTCCACCAAATTACCGTTGAATGGAAACGCAAAACAATGCCGGGCGTTTCAAAGGAGATTATCGTTTCATGGCTTGAGCAGGCATACGCACAAACCCCTACACCAGCAGCAGAACCACAGCAAATTGTTTTAGGGGATTGCGCTCTTGAGATTATGATACCCGACCTGCATATAGGTGCAATAGGGGTAAAAGACGACTGGAGCCATGAGACGATTAGGGAAGTTTGGTTTAATGCAATAAAAAATTTCCTGAGCGACAAAAAAAACATAGGTACTGTTATTCTGCCTATTGGAAACGATTTTTTGCATATTGATAATTTATTTGGAACTACAACGCGCGGAACGCAGATGGAATACTCCTCAAATTGGTTTAAGTCCCTTATATTTGCAGCCGAACTGGTCAACGATACGATAGCCATGTTTCCGGCAAAGACAAATATTATCGTTCCCTTTGTGTACGGAAACCATGACACCCACGCTACCTTGTCCTTACACGAGATCGTAAGATCGAAAGTAGGCCAAAAGACAAACGTAAAATTCCCTGAGCCAAATTTGAACGGACGTCAATATGTTTCTTTTGGTAAGAACTTGTTGGCCTATATGCACGGCGATGTAGTTCGGAATATTAACGTGCAAGCGGTAGTGTCATCCGAATGCGAGTTTTGGACAACGAGTAAATATCGCTTCGCAAGGGTAGGACACCTGCACAAAAGAGCGAAAGATGTTTGGTCAATACACAATAAAACCAATGAGATAAACGGCCTGGAGATCGAAACCTGTCCCTCTTTAAAACCAACTGATTCATGGCACGATAAAATGGCATTCATAGGCAATATGCGCCGGGCAACCGCGTTTGTGTATCACAAAGACGAAGGATTGATCCGGCAACTATTTTACAATCTTTAATTTTTTTTACGATGAAAAACAATCGCTACCGGTCATTCGATGAAATCTTTGCAGACGCAAAGAGGAAAAAACGGAAATCCAAAAAAAAGAAACAGGCTACATATTGGGAAGCAATGGAGTTGTGTAAGCAAGTCCAATACGATAACGAAATGTTTTAAATACAATGAACAAGTTTATACTCGGTGACTGCATGAACCCCGAATACGGGCTACCTTCCTACCCGGATAAGTTTTTTGATTTGGCGGTGGTTGATCCGCCGTATGGGATAGGCGAAGATGGGGGTAAATCAAATAGCAGAATGAGAGCAACAAAAAAATATCGAAACCCTAAGAAGTCAATCTATACTCCTTATTTTGGTAATGACAAAGAGCCTCCTTCGTTACAATATTTTTTTGAATTGTTTAGGGTTTCAAAAAATCAAATAGTTTGGGGCGCTAATCATTTTATGGATAGAATAGGCAAGCCCTCTCCGTGCTGGATAGTTTGGGATAAAAAATACGAAACAGATGGTAGTGATTTTGCGGATTGTGAATTAGCATATACATCATTCAAGACGGCTGTAAGAAAAGCAAAATTTCCTTGGATTGGATTTGCGCATATAAACCACAAGGAGCACCGCATTCACCCAACCCAAAAACCCATAGCCATCTACCGCTGGCTGCTCGAAAATTACGCCAAACCGGGCGACCTTATCCTTGATACGCACGTTGGCAGCGCATCCAGTTTGATTGCCTGCGAAAGTATGGGGTTTAACTATGTAGGTTTTGAGATTGACGAACACTACTACAACGAGGCAAAAAAACGTATGGCTAAAGGAATACAACTTACAATACAATGAAAAAGAAAAATACGAGCGATACCGACCAACTTTTAAGGGAACTTGACAAACTTGGAATAACAGTCCGGCAGTCCTTTTTGCACTGCATTATGGCTGTAAAAAAATGTAGCAGCAGCGAAGCCGAAGCTGATTTTGAAGCCCTGTTAAAGGCCGGAAAGATTGTAAAATCAAATCTCAAGTTAGGACTTTCACTTACAGAAAATCCCGTGCAGTCTTACAGAGTAAAAATGTAAACGAATGAAAAAATTATTTGCAACAGCGATATTCCTATTTTTAAGTTTCGCATTTTCTGAGCATAAGCATGCGTGTAATTGCGCGGAGTAGTTTATAGCGTACAATTCAAAAAACGCCCTTATGGCTTGCTCGAAATGCGGTAAAACACTTTTTTACTATGCACAAACACATAATGATTGACATTGAAACGCTGGGCAGGAAGCCGGGATGTTGCGTTCTCTCTATCGGAGCCTGCGCGTTCAGCGCGGACGGCGTTGAAGTCTTAAACAAGACACACATAGGTCTTGACATCGAAGACCAGCAGTATAACTATCAATGCCACGTTGATACCCAAACGTTGAAATGGTGGTTCAAGCAATCAAACCAAAGCGCTCTCAATCCAGACGGTGCCGTACCCTTAAAGCAGGCATTGCACACGCTCTCACAATACATATCCGACCAGGGCAAGGATATTTACGTTTGGGCAAACAGCCCCCAGTTCGATATTGCTATTTTGGATGAACTTTACCGCAGAGCCGGAGAGAAAGCGCCGTGGCAGTATTATCAGATATTGGACTTCAGAACCATATCCGCTCTAAATCCGGAACTACACAAGGCAAAAAAACAACGCGCTGGCTACCACAATGCGCTCGATGATGCCGAAGCGCAGGCCGAAGTTTTGGCCGAAATTTTTAGCAAGTATGACATTTTCACAAAATGAACGCATCCTGCAATCCATCGGAACCTTTGTTGACATAATAACTTTGATACTTTTTATACTTTTCGCCTTATGGGTATGGATAAGCCCTCCTCCGAAAAAGCAGTACAAGAACATGGACGTTACAACGGACTGCGTCTTTTTTTTACTGCTTTCACGCAAATAGCGCTTGTGAGCGTCAACACAATAATGTTAACAAAGGGTAATATTGTCGGCATGGCGATTGCGTCTTTTGGTATAAACATAATTTGGACGCACAATGTAAAGAGGACGATTTTTGGTTCGGAGATTGATCGCATCATGTATGCTTTTGGCGCAACAGCGGGCTGCCTGTTTGGATATTTTCTAACAACCATAATTTAAGCTTATGATTATTGGCATTACGGGTAAGGCCGGAAGCGGCAAAAACACCTTAGCGGAACTGATTGTAAAACTGTATCCGGAGTATAAGTTTGAAATTGTTGCGTTTGCAGACAAAGTCAAACAGGTTTACTCTTTGATAACCGGAGAAGAAATCGTTGACACCCCGGCATGGAAGTCCGAATTTTTACCCGCATGGGGGATGACGCGCCGGGAGATGCTTCAGCGTATAGGTACGGACGCTATGCGCGACAACCTGCACAAAGACGTTTGGGTAAAAGCCCTGTTTTCCGGATTTAAACCCGAAAAGAACTACATAATTACAGACGTTCGGTTTTTGAATGAAGCGCTTGAAGTCAGGGGCAAAGGCGGAATTGTAGTTCGGGTAAAAAGGGACAACGCGCCGCAAATTGCGGAATCAAACCACCCCTCCGAAACGGAACTGGATGATCAATTATTTTTTACTGTTGACAATTCCGGCCCCGCCTGGAAGATGGGAGAAGCGATAAAAATTTTATTTTAATAAAAATTTTATCCGAATACTTGCTTTTTTGATAATGGTACGCATATCTTTGCGTATCATTTTTTTTACAACTTAACTTTTTTTATGAGACAGGGATCAAAAACAGCGAAAAGAGCGGATTTCGACAAAGTAAAATCCGCAATTTTAAATTACCTTGAGCGCGGAAAATGGGAAACGGCATTGCTTTTAGCGGTGCCGTTGTTTACCGGATTACGGATTTCAGAGTGGCGCGCCCTTACATGGGCAGAGCTTTTGTCCGACAACATTGTCGTGTCAATCAAAAAGGATCGGGGAACAGGGAAGGTGCGCAAGATTGCTTTTGGGGACACCGCCCGCGCCATATTCCGGCAATGTTGGCTGCTATCCGGATACATGAACCAACAAATGCTGGTATTCAAAACGCCGTACCGATCCAAACGCAGGCTGCCATATTCGGTTATGCACCTAAACAGCCAAATCCAGCAGATTTGCCAAGATCAAAAGTGGCCGCACTACACGAGCCACAGTTTCCGTAAGTCTTGGGGGTACAAAATGTACACCGAACTGGGAGCGTCTCAAGAGGCATTGCTCCTGCTCCAGCGGGCATTCAACCACAACAATACACAAACAACAATAATTTATTTGGGTTTGGCGGACGACCAAATCGAGATGGCAATGCGCGCGCTATGATAAAGAAAAGAAAGCCAACAGTTGGCAATGTAAAGTTTCGAAGCAACATAGAAAAGGAGTTCTATTTGGCATTGAAAAAAATGCGGATAGAATTTGACTATGAGCCAAGATATGACCTATCGGGACCGTCTGTTCACAAAAACAAAAAAGTGCGCCTTATAAGCAATCGTGGAGCGGATCAGGTGTATATGACGGTTGACTTCAGGTTTGTTATTTCCGGCATTACCTATATTGTGGACTGCAAGGGAGCAAGGGAAACAGACCGGGACAAAAGCAAGGTTAAGTACCTTTTGCTCAAACACAAGTTGCTAAACGAGGGGCTTGGAGAAACCACCGAAATCCGCTGGATATACACCAAACAGATTCACAAACTTTGCCAACTTGCGGCCTATGCACCGCAGGAATTTTGGGCTGAATTTTTAAAAATAAAGACGATATGACCGCAACTGAACTTGCTTACAAGTTGAGGGAGGAACCCTGTCAGGATTCTTTATCCTTTTGCTACAACAAGACCATACAGGAGGCTTGGGAACAATGCGTGCGCCCGGATTGGATGTTGTATCCGATTGAGCGTTACTTTACGGAGAGAACGATCATTCGTGTCAAATACGAAATGATAAGACCGTATTTCAGGCACAACCCGTATTCCGGTCAAATGATTCAAAGGTTTTTTGATGGAACGTTGTTGCTGGAAGGGCTTATTGATTCGGCCGCTTTGCTGGAGGGCAGCGAGTACAATATTTACACGGCGGTTGTTACGCGGGATATGTCAACATCTGCTGCCGTAACACATTATTTAATTTGGCACGCTTGGCATACAAAGCACAAGCGGACAGATGGAGACGTTAAAGACGAAATGAAAAAAATGGCCGACAGAATAAGGGATCAAATACCCTACTGTTTACTTTCACAACAAATTAAAAATAAGTCTTAACTATGCTATTCGTACTTACCTGTATTGCCGTTATGGTTTTCATCCTTGACAACAAATTTAACCGCCATGAATGAACTATTTTTTGCCTGGAGCAACAACAAGGTGTATGACGGACAAGCAAAGCACGTCCCGAATACGCGCATAGGCTTTGATGAACTTGTGGGTATTCTGCAAGGGTTTGCACCAGCAGAGTATTTGGATTTGCCGGAACTTGCAGCAAGGGCATATTCGGAAAACACTAAAGAGGCGGCAGGCGCATTGTCACACGCAAAAAGCCAGTTGCCGTATTTTTTGGCTTCCGGCTTTTGCCTAATCCATCACAACAACGCCAACCTCGAATACAATGGCGTTTTGCAAATAGATATAGATTTTAAGCACGAAGGCGGAAACGCATCCGCCATAGTTGCCCTGAATCTAATCAAAGAACTTGCGCCACCGGGTATTATTTTGGCCGGACTGTCGCCCAGCACTTATGGGGTAAAAATTCTGCTCAAGACGGACAACACAGACAAGACAATGCACGCAGTAGCGCTCAATGCAGGCATATCGTATTTGTCGGAATTGCTTTCGATAAGCGAGAGCAACTTCGATAAATTGGGCGCAAGTCAGCCTGTTTATGCCTTTTACGAGCGCCCCGGATTCCCGCTTTACGTTTGCGCCGATGCAGATACATTGCACTTCGATCCGAACTATCAAACCAAAGAGCTGCCCGCCGAGATAAACTTCTCCAGCGTTGCGCAGCAGGACGAATGCGCAGCCAGCGCAGCCGAGTATATAATCACAAACAGAATCAATGTAGCGACTTGCTATCACGAATACCTGAAAGTTATGGCCGCCTGCAAAAACGCTTTTGGGGAAGCCGGAAGGGTTGTCGCAAACAATATTTTAGAGAACTCTCCGCAGTATGCCGTATCTAACTTTAGAAAGTGGGCGGAAAAGAAATGGAACTCGATAGGCCGATCCGGCGTTGCAGCAGCAGGGGCAGCTACAATCGTTTGGCTTGCCTCCAAAAATGGATTCAAATACAAGCCGGATAAAAAGACTATTTTGACCGCAGCGCCAACGCTTGTTGCAGCCGGAGGCGAACACAATGAGCTTCCGGTTTACCACGAGCCAGTAAAGGATTATACGTTTGACCTTGATCTGAAAAAAGCGCCGCCGTCAAAAGTAGAGGCAATGACCAACATCGAATTTGACGCATACGTCAAAGAGATTACGTCGCAGGCTTTTGTCGGCGCTCAGGAGCCTTATACTTTTTGGGTTGAATCGAAACAGGGGTATGGCACAAAAGAAATCGGCGTAGGTTTCCCCGGCGCGCTTATTCCGGTTTTCGGCGCGCAAAAGTCACGAAAAACATCGTTGATTGCGTCAATTATGGGCGCAGCCTTGAGCGACAACCACAAGAACGATCCGTTTGTTTTCACCCCCGGCGGACCGATCTTTTGGTACGATACCGAGCAGGCACCGTTTTGGTTTATGCAAACCATAGGCAGGATACTTAAAACGGCAAACAAAACAACGGAAGACGTAAAAGACCTGCTATTCCCGGCGCGTATTAAACACTTATACTTTACCGACAGGATACGGTTTATTGATCGTATGGTGAAGTTGTATGGCCCGGCTGTTATTGTAATTGACGGCATAAAAGATTTGGGCAAGGACTACAACTCGCTTGAGGAGGCTACTTTTATGGGCGAAGTGTTGGCGTCGTGGCAGGAGCGCGGGTGTATGATATTCCCTGTTCTTCACTTGACAAAGGGAGACAAGACGCCGCGCGGCCACTTGGGCAACACGATGCTGGATAAGTGCGATGCCAGTTTGAGCGTAGAGCCTGTATCCGACGACAGTATCGAAGTAAAGCACTACAACAGCAGGGGCGCAAAGTTCGATCCGTTTATTATGTATGCGGACAACAACAACGTACTAACAACAGGGAACGCGCCAAAGAAACCATCCACCGACAACCTTGATATGCCGTTTTACGCGGCGTACAGCACCGAAACACCGGACAGCGATTTTGTACCATTCTAAATTAAATTCAATACTATGATTCAGAAATTTCCAGTTCACATCATTTTCAATGGAGGCGACCGCCGGGATGACATATCCATTAACCAAAAGGCAAAAATCGTTCAGCGGATTTGCCATTGTCTCCGACACCTTTCTCCGGCAGAATCTCCTATTGTTTGGGATGTAGATTTTGATGGCGTTATGCCAAGCGCCTTAAAGACGTCCCTTGTTCCAGTTGTCATAATGGTATATCCGTTTCCAGCAGATTGGAACGATATTAAAAAGCAAAGTTTTTGCACAAACGTGTATCGAGCCCTGCATAAAAAAAGGTGGATACACAAATGCTGCCTGCGTATTGACAAAGAAACAGATCACATTAAGTTAAATATCTTTTACGGATGAGAATGCTGATTGACATTCATAAAGAGCCGCACAAAAGTATCATTGAGGCGCTCAGGAGCGCTTTTATGAAAACGCTGTATGAGCGCGAAATTGAGGAAATGACGGGGCTAAAAAACATTACGACCAGGCTTCGGTATTTGGTCAGGATTGGAATTTTAAGAAAAGAGGGCCGGTGCCGATATTCTTTGAATAAAGACGATCCGAGGCTTCTTCGATTAAATGAAGATTTGCGCCGATTCAAACAAAGGCCAACGCACCTATGCAAGCCGGTCAGGTGTACAAATTTGGTTACGGGCGAATCTTTTATTTGCGAAGGGCAAACGATCGCGGCAGAGAAATTGTTTGGCAAAAAACACCACGCCCGGTTTATTAGCGAGTGCTGCAAAAACAAAATCTTTGAATACAAGGGATACAGGTTTGAATATGCCTAAGTTTTTGATTGACTACAACGCATTTCCGAATAAGCAGATCAAAGAGCTGCTTCTATCGAATCAAAGGCCAACATCCTTTGACGAAATATTAGCACACCTTTATCCGCATATTAAGAAAATGAAATTGACGCAGCACAAAAAGTCACTTCGCGCCCGGCTTCGCTATCACGTTTCGATAGGGCTGTTGTCAAAAGACGGAGACAACTACTCAATCAATATAGGCGATTTTAGGTTCAATGATCCGGAAGGGTTTTTACGCCAAAGTCCTAAAAACGGAAACGGCGCAAAGGCTGTTATTGCAACCCGGATTGAAACCGGAGAGGAAACTATTTACCCGTCGCAAATGGAGGCGCAGCGCCAGTTGGGTATCACGACCTGCCATATATCTTTAGTAGCAAACGGCAAACGCAGGCAAACAAAAGGTTATTATTTTAAATTTAAAGGTCTATGAATTTGGAATTTGCAAAACAACACAACTTGACGTTTCGGGAAATAGGGCTGTTATGGCTTTTGTCCGAAGCCCCCGAACTGTTTACCCCGGAGAATTTTGAAAACACCATATCGCAGTACGACACGATTGACGGATTGTACGCGATAGAAAGCCTGAAAGAAAAGGGATTGATCTTTGCGGACATAATGGCCAAATCCGTATCTCTTATTGACGACAAAAACAAGTCCCCGGAAAAGGAGGCGTTTGACAAGGTTCGCACGGCATGGCCGCAAACATCCGGCAAGCGCGGCCTCGAAGTTGAATGGCAAGGCTTTTTGAAAGCCTGCAAAAAGTACAAGTTGAACCCAAAAGTGGAAGTTCAAAAACTGTATTCCGCAATGGTTACGGAAACGGCGATCAGAAAGTCCGGCGCAGCGCAAGGGAAAAAGGAAGGAGAATGGCCTTACCCAATGTTCTCCACCTGGATAAACCAAGCCCGTTGGACAATGGCCGCAGATGGCACACAATCGTCTCAGGTTAAAGCCGTTTCAGAAAAGTATGCTGCATACCTAAATTGGTTTACAGCGCGCTACAAGACCATTCCGACAGCCACAGGGAAAGAATTGACCGAAGACCAATATATCGAAATGACTTCGATGTCCGGCCCTTTGTCAAACCTAAAAATATCTCCCGAACGCGCGCGCGTGGTTATTCAGGACGCGCACGATTCTTTTGTCAGCAACCCCAAACAGGCCACATTCCTCTATGAGTTCATTATTCAAAAACTTAAATCCGCTGCAATATGAGAAGTTTTGACAACACAGTTGAATTAATAGGCTATTACGGCTCGGATGAGGTAATAGCCTTATCTGCGTGGACTTCCACCAGCCGGGAACTAAATGACGCAAAACGCGCCCGGATTCCGGCATTGCTCAAACAGTTGTGGGGCGCAGAACCCGTACCGCACGGAACACCTTTTGAAAAGGCCAGCGTTCATTTTTTGGTCACTTGCGATATAGCGTCGCACATCCATCTGCTCAAGCACCGGATCAGTAGTTTGAATGCCGAATCGGCGCGGTACAAAGAACTGAAAGAAGATCGGTATTACATTCCGGAGGACTGGGTCGGAACAGGATTTGCTCATCGCTTAAACGACTTGAGCAGGCTGTCAAACGAACTTTATCACGAAGCCGTAAAAGAACTTAGCCCAAAATTAGGCAGGAAGCGCGCAAAGGAATCTGCCCGGTATTTTAAACTGTACAATTCGCAGATCACTTGCGATGTTCAGTTCAATATGCGGAGCTTCCACAATTTTTTGACGCAACGCATGGACGACCATGCGCAAATTGAAATCCAGCGGATAGCGTATAAGATGCTGAAATCGGTTAAAAACATTGAAGGAAATCCATTTCAGCACACTATAAACGCTTGGGGCTTTTAAACCCAACCCGTATATTTGCCGCATGGAAGTCAATCAAATCATTGTAAATATCGGATTTACTAAGGCCGTAGGCAAGAATGCCTTATGCGGAGACCTGGACAATGTAGTTATTCAAATTTACGAAGACCGAATCTATATCGAAGCCGATATACCCGAATCGGAGGACATATTTGAATACACCGCAACGGTCACACAAAGACGGAGCGACTACAACCAAATTAGCCTATTAAACGGAACGATGAGCGTCTATCCGGAGAAACGGCAGGCTATTCTCAAAACCAATGACGGAATGAACTATCACTTTACCGGAATGCAATATTATGTTATTCCCGAAATTTGCCTAAACTAAATGGACCCTCGAATCTTTATACGCTGGAATCTTGTTCAGAGAAAAATTGCGCGCAAGGCAGAATGCAACGGCTTCCTTGAGATGCAGCTGACATTGTGCCTCCACATATACACCGGAATCAAAATAGACGATTTGTACTACTATCTCAACATGACCAGCAAGTCGGCATTTAGTTACCGGACTGCGTTAGGTAAGTTGATAGACAACATGGTATCAAAAGGAGAATTGCGAATAAACCAGCACGGCCAACATTATTTAACGCCGCGCGGGCAAGAAAAGGTGGCAAAAATTTTGCACGTTGTTTACAGTTTACATACCTTTGTGGAGCAATTAGGAATTTACGTTCAAGATTCTAAAGAACAAGACCAAGACGATGAGCAATAAAAAATTTCAATGCCGGAATACCAAAAAAATTGGTGAGATCGTTTCTTACATTGACCCGACGCCAGGCATACCGTCAGAGCCGTATGTCGTCTTTAAGTACGACGACGGAACCGGAGTAGTGCTAATGCCTACCCGCGTATTCAACACGGTTTTTACCGTGTTCAGTCCTGAGCCGCCAAAGAAGACCACAACCGCAGAAGCAATCGCACATAAAGAGTAGTGCCATTCATGGTTCGAGTAGCACGACTCGTAGGGGGGTTCCAATCGGATTTTATTCCATTTATCCGAAATAGAGATTGCCCCCCCTTTGTTTTTTTTATTATGATTATATTCACAATATTCGCCATTGCCCTCCTTATTGCGGGGCCACAAAATTGGAAGCATGACAAACGATTTTTTCAACGAGACCGGAGGGTTTAGCACCCTTGACATTCACAACTGCCAAGACCGATACAAGTTGTTAGACTGGAGATCCGTCCTTGTTGGCGATTTGGCGCGCATGAAAAACACGCGCCTGCGCTACATCCAGCAGTACAAAATCACAGGCAAAAAGATTGACCCTAAAGTCTTTTATGGCAACGCACAGGCCATAAAGATTCAGGCGGCTATGCTTCAGCAGGTCGAAGGAAGGTTGTCGCAACTAAAAAGATAAGCAATTATGGAAACCACCTATACGCTCTTTTTCAAAGACCTTAACGATTTGGCAAAAGAGATACACGCCGGAAACGTTGAGCGCGGTTTTTACGACAAACCCCGTAAGATTGGCAATTCCATATTTCAGATCATCTGCGAATTAGCTGAAGCGGTAGAGGCGGATCGAAACCCGGACATCAAAAGAGACGTTGATGCCGAAGCAAAGGTCGCACAGGAATTGTTGAAGTCCGGGGATACGGAGGCTTTTGTGGCATACTACAAAGAACATATCCGTGGATCAATGGCCGAAGAACTTGCAGACGCCTGCATCCGCATATTGGATTTTGCAGCGGCGAACAACCTGGACGTACAGTTGAATTACGACTATATGCGCCGGCGCAACCATACCGGAGACTTTGACTTCGCAGAGGAAATGATGGTTGTTGTTTCGGAACTTGAAATGCTGTATAACCGTTGCCGGTTAGAACTTGCACAGTTCTTTAAAGAGCAGCGCATCCATAGCTCTCTTTCATATATTTGCTGGATTGCAGAGGAGGTCGGCGCAAATATGCCACTACACATTGACCTTAAGGTGGCCTACAACAGCAGCAGGCCGAGGCTGCATGGGAAGAAATACTAACACAATTCAATACAATGCTAATGAACAAAATAATAAACAAGGACTGCACAAGTGGATTAAAAGAAATTCCGGAGAAAACTATTCAGACCTGCGTCACTTCTCCTCCCTACTTTGGATTAAGAGACTATGGTGTAGATGGACAATTAGGGCTGGAAAACACACCTGATGAGTATGTACAGAAAATGGTGGAAGTATTCAGAGAAGTCCGCAGGGTACTAAAGGATGATGGAACTTTGTGGCTGAATTTGGGGGATAGTTATTTTAGTAGCACTAAGGGGAGCGGTGGAAGCAATCCTGATAAATCCCCCCTTCAAGGTTATAAAGGCAAAGAAAACGCTCAAGGAGGTTATTCCATAAAACTATCTCCGGGCGAACTTCCAATAAAACCCAAAGACCTATTAGGCATTCCATGGCGAGTAGCGTTCGCCTTGCAGGCAGATGGATGGTATCTCCGCCAAGACATTATTTGGCATAAACCAAATCCAATGCCTGAAAGCGTAACAGACAGGTGTACAAAGTCCCATGAGTATATCTTTTTGTTAAGCAAGTCACCAAATTACTATTTTGATAACGAGAGCATAAAAGAATCAGTTACCGAAAGCTCCAAAAAGAGAGCTCAATACGGATGGAACGGAAGACAATCAACAGGAACAATAGAAACAGCAAGAAATGGAAGCGGTTTCCAAAAATTAAGAGAAACAGGCGCATCAATGTCAGAAATGTATGGAGAAAAAAGAAACAAACGCTCCGTATGGACGGTAGCCACCAAGCCTTACAAGGAAGCGCATTTTGCCGTCTTCCCCGATACGTTAATAACGCCCTGCATACTGGCAGGAAGCAAAGAAGGTGACATAGTTTTAGATCCGTTTATGGGATCGGGAACAACAGCAGAAGTAGCGCTTAGATTAGGCAGGCAGTATTTGGGATTTGAAATAAACCCGGAATATGTTGAATTAGCAGAAAAAAGGCTATCCGCCCACCAAAACAATCTTTTCGTAAAATGCCACTAACACAACTCGAACTATTTGCAGGAATAGGCGGCTTCGGTTTGGCCGGGCATTGGGCGGGAATTGAAACCGTCTGCCAAGTAGAGATAGACCCGTTTTGCCAAAAAGTTTTACAGAAAAATTTTCCAACCGCAAAAAGATATGCAGACGTTAAAAAGTTCGACGGAAACCCGTGGCGCGGAACAGTTGACATTATTTCCGGCGGATTTCCTTGCCAGCCATATAGCGCAGCCGGAAAACGACTGGGAAAAGAAGACGAGCGCCATTTATGGCCGGAGATGCTTAGAATTATACGAGAAGTCCGGCCGCGCTGGATTGTGGGCGAAAACGTTTTCGGCCTTGTTAATTGGTCGGGCGGACTGGTATTCGATGAGGTGCAATCTGATTTGGAATCTGAAGAGTACGAAGTCCAGGCGTTTGTACTTCCGGCTGCGGCCGTTAACGCCCCACACAGACGAGATCGGGTTTGGTTTGTTGCCTACGCCGGTAACAATGGATCAATTACCGCCGAAGTCAGACAAAGCCTGGGAGAAAGAAATGACAGAAACAAGGCCGGGAAGAACAAAGCCGAGCAATTTGCGGGACGTTCCGGCGCGGATGCCGGGGCTACTGCCAACACCACAAACAGCACCCTGCACATACGACACGAATTTGCAAAAATCCGGGGACGGAAGAACGAAGCCGAACAAGTTGGGGTGGGCTGCAACGTTGCTGCCAACACCAACGAAGAGCGCCGAAAAGGACAACAGCGCAAAGGAAAAAGAGCGCAGGAATACGAGCAGCCATTTACTTCCGAGGTTAAGGATGCTACCGACCCCGCGCAAGCAAACAGCGAACAGCCCGTGTCCGCACGGACAAGGCGGGATGGGGTTGCAGGAGGCGGTATTTGGAATGATGCCAACGCCCACGAAGCAGGATGCAAAGAACGCCACGCTTCCGCCGTCGCAAATGGATCGGGATTCAATACCGGGCGCGATATTGAGAACTGGAACGAATGGACACTTGAACCCCCGATTTGTGGAGTGGATGATGGGGTTCCCGCCGGATTGGACAAAAATAGAAACAAACGAATCGGCGCACTTGGAAACGCAATAGTTCCACAAGTGGCGTATCAAATATTTAAGTCAATAATCGAATACGAATCCTTAAAATAAGATGAAAACACGATGCTTAGTCCGTGTTTTTGCATAAAAATTTAAACTATGAAAAAGTGCAAAAAAATCTTTGAGAATAAGTAAAGGCATAGTATCTTTGTGCCATTCATAAATGTTAGTTCGGATGTTACAATGGCGTAGCAATACGCCGCTGTTTTGAAATCGCGGAGTAGTTCAAGTGTGAGAACCCCCGACTGCTAATCGGGAAATGCAGGCTCAAATCCTGCCTCTGCGGCCAAGGCTGTATCTGGAAAGATTATGGCCGCCGCCGCCGGACGGTTTAATCCGGCAAACAGCCTGAATGCAGCCGGCGGGGAAGCGGCGCTTCAGTAAACCTGAAGGACGGTTTTGCATCACGGGTTCAACTCCCGGTTCGGGCGCAGGTTTAAAGAGCTGGTGTACTTAAATAGGTACTCCAGCTCTTATTTTTTATCGTCCGGAAGACGGGGCAGCCTTGGGATGTAGGATTCGATCCGGTTCCATATATCCAACCCGGTGACAACAGCAATGTTCTCAAGATTGGATTTAAATTCGGTCAGCGAGATAACGCCGGACGCTATCCAAACAAGGTCAAAGTTTATGCCTTTAGGGATAAAGTAAATGGATGCTACTAAATGACTTAAGAGTATGGCCAGCGTATAAAGCAGTAGTTTCCATACAGAGCGCTTCATTTTAGAAGACTGTATTTTTTCATGGCGCGCGTGCTTTGCCGCTATCAAACCCGTAATGAAGTCCGATACGACCAAAACAAAAGTGGCCAGCACAAACCATTGGACAGGGGCGATAACAACCCACAGCGTAGTCCATGCGCCAAAAACAAAAGACTTGATGATATTCATTGATAGCGAGGTCAGCTTATATTTCATGGCAAATATAAACGTTTTACGGGTGACTTGACTGAGACGGACTAAAGTACACGTCTGCTGAAAGAAGCCTGTAATCTGCCGATCCGTTTACCGTTTCCATTGTTATAACCATCACTTCGCCGCGAAGATTCCTACCCCGGAGCAAAGCAGCCTTTTGCCTTGCGGCATTCGCTATCGAATTAGATATAGCAACAAATTCCGCAGCCGAATCGTACATATCTCTCATAAAGTCCGCATTCCACGCTCCTTCATAAGATTCCCAACGTTCTGCGCGCAGGCGGGAGCGCATACCGTTTATATAGTCGGGATACGCAGCCGGGATCACTATGTCCGGGTATGTAACCGCCCGGTTTGACACTACCCGTGTAGCCCAAAATATTTTCATAAGACGGGGATCTGGGTTAGCCACAAACCGTATTTGCGACTGATACTGCACACCGTAAAAATTATTCCGCGTTCCGCTTGTGTTGTGGATGTACAGTTGCCCGTCTTTAAACGATATGAGGTATTGACCTATTTCGCCGTATGCTTCCGGCGTAAAAGAATACCTTGTGCTCCAGCCGTTTTTTAGCTCATCAAAGCCCCATGTTACCGTACCCACTTCGCCAAAGCCGCCGAGCGTCAAAACGTATTGACCTAACTGTCTGTCAAATCCTCCAACAGACGGAGCGGCGTTTGCCAGCGTCAGACGTTCTTTTCCATAAGCCCGCCATGTTTTTACCGTTTTGGCATTGATAGGGTTAACGCCATTGCGCGCGTAACGCCACGGAATGCCGTTATAAGCGTCCCACCAGTATGCGTAGCCGTCTTGTACTACAATGGATTCCGGGTTCTCACAGCCCGCATCTACAACCGTTTCGTCGGCTATATTCAGTATCGAATCGGAGCGACCTACATTGTAGTTGCCGGACAAATCCTGAAGGCGACCCTTACCAATATAAACAGGCTGCAACTTAAAGCGACACCAGGCCAGCAATACGTTGTGTACAAAGGCAATCTTTTTGATAGCGCCCCACGCCCGGTTAATATCGTTATAGTCGAGCGCCATGAACGACGACGTTCCGTTTATCTTTGTGTCCGGCAGGAACAGATCGGAGAAGCGTATGCGGTTGTAGTAAAACCGTTTGCCAAAGTCTTTATTTTCAACGAAAGCGCGACCAAGGTCGGCGCAGCCGTTTAACCTGTTTACGGCAATCGTTGTATGTTCCGTATATGCGCGCCGCCCGCCGGATCCTACCGTACTCCACGTTTCGTAGCGCCAGTATGTGTCGCCCCAAACAACCTTCCCCTTTGCCGGAGAAACTGACTGATAGGACGACCCTACAATAAGGTCAACGGATTGATCCTGCAATGGTCCGGCGTGTGCGCGGTCGGGTTCGCCCGGATCAATGATTTCGTAGCGCGGACTGATTTCGTAAAATATTTCGTTCGATGCCTTATTCGGACTGATAAATTCAATTACCCATTCCGGCTTGATTTCCACACCGATTTCAATGGCTTCCACAACAACGTAGTAGTCAATGCCGGAAACATACCGCCCAACTACAGGAAGTTCGATGATGGAGCCGTCCGGCGTCAAACCAAATCCGGATTCATTTACAACGAATCGAACGCGATCCCCGGTTTGCGGTTCATATCCGCTTTGCTCGCTATTGCGCTGAAAAAACAACACAGCGTCAACCGTAGCGTTTTCATCCAACTGTCTGTTGACCTTGATAAAGATATGCGTAGCGTCTCCAGCCGCATAAGACGTTGATACAGGCGCTGCGTCAACGTCTGTAATCCTCATATACGTCACCTGATCGGTCATCCATTGGATATAGCGCTGATAGTACGCCTCTTTTGTGATGCCGATAAAGTAGTGGGTAGCCCAGTCCGGAGGAATGGAATCTATTTCCCAAAACACGGATTTGGGGTATAGTTTCTCACTTGTTGTCGGGAACGGCATACGGAACTCCGCTCCAAATGAAGCGCCGCACGTCCGGCCAATATCGTCTTTATAGATAACGCAAAAGCGATACACGCCTCCAAGTTTAAGGAAGCGAAAGTCAATAGACACACCGCCCGGAGCAGGGATGAGCGCAGCCACAACAGTAGGCCCCAAATTGACAGCCGTATTGATCGTTTGCGAAGACGGCTGCGTAAATGCGTACTGATATGAATAGTCGCTTGGATATGTTAACAAGGGCGATATTACGCGCGTTTGCCCGCCCGTATTCGCATATACGGTTATAATTGCAAGACCTAATTGCGACGTAAGTTCAAACCTGCCGCCCGATGTTCCGGGTATTTGGCAAAGCACGCCGGATAGCGGATTGGAATTGTCGTCAACAATCTGAAAACTAACATCCGCGCGGTTGTCTAAAGACCATTGCTCCGAAGTATTGACAAACAGAATCTCTCCTGAAACCTGATTAAATTCATACACATCCGGCGCTATCTGAGAGATTGTAACATTCTGTCCGTCATTATCTAATCCACGCCATACGCGCCCTCCAATTCCGGAATTTTCACGATATACGTTTGCGTCCGGAACATCCGCACAGATAACTACAAAAGATTGCGGCGTTCCAACCTGTTTTAGAGACGAATAGAAATAGCCATTATGATCGCAAAGTACGTTTTCGGTTATAGCCGCGTGTGTGATTGACACCTGCTGAAGTTCAACATTTAAGGCGGCTTTTCGCGCATTGAAATCATCATCTCCGCCAGCGTCTATAATGTAGCCGGCCAAAAACTGAATAATATTTCCGTCCGGGTCGGGGCCAAAATCCCATCGTAATGCGTGCATATTGCGCACTTGTACAGGCCCGTATCCGGGTTCGGTATCCAAGTCAAATTCGGTTGTTACGCCGGTCAAATCTAAAATGCGCTCATACCTTTTTCCGTCAAAAGCAACAGAGCCGGCCACGTCAATAGTCGGAGCGGAACTTCGCTGCCATTCTTTGCCGTTTTTAAGGTTGTGGCGCGATCCGTTTAGGTCATCAAACCTGCAATAGGGAGACGCTACACGCAAGATATATGTACCGCGCGGAACGCCTTTTATCTCAAAGTATCCGGTAGCCGTACCGGTATTGTCGGGGTTATTTGACACGGCATAGTAGTCCGTTCCTGCAAGATAAACAACAAGGCCGCCAATACTTTTTAGGTCGCTACCGGGAGGATACCACGACGGATAATCGCTTGTAAATTGCGGATGGTTGATTATTTCAACCGTCCCCTTGATTGTAATAAGGTTGACATCCGTAAATTCCTCGGTTGTGATAGTCATTTCCACACAATCCGGGCAGTCGTATCCTTCCGTATTCCCTGCCAAAAACAGGCGCGTTTTGCCTTTTTCGTCGCTTGACGTTTCAACGCCGGAAGATATAAGCGGCACCCAGTCAAAGTTTTTCAGCACCTGCGTATCGTCGCTCGACCCTTCGTCGCTTTCAACAGACTGATATAACCGATCGTTGTAGAACAGTATTTTTTGCTTAAGTATTCCAATTTCGCAAACCGGAATGCGCTTTATCAAAAGAAATTCTCCGTCGTTTCCGTCACGCCACGCCACTTCAACTTCACGAATAAGGGTAAGCCAGTCGGGATCGGTTAGCAGGGATTCTGAAAAGTCAACCTCAATGGCGTTTAGGCCATACATTATTGATCCGTTCAGGTCAACATTTAAAGCTACATGAGAGATAGGCCCCCATGCGGACTTTTCTCCGTCGTCATAAATATATCGCATTCTGAATTGCGCACAAAGTTCGGCAACGTTGTTGTAGCCGACATTCGGGTCAGAAACGTAAACAGGAACAGGCGGATTTGTGGGCGGTCGCTTTGCCAAATCGTAGTGTTGTTCCCGGATAATCCGGCCGTAGTGGTTCAGCGGAATAAGGATAACATCGTCCGGGTTTTTACTCGACGTAACGGTAAGGCGCTCATTCGTTATAACCATGTATATCGTCGCCTTGCAGTCACATATATCGTACTGCATACGAGTACCCTGTTTTCCATCTACAAGCTGGCTGAGCGAATCCATAAGCCACGCCAGCCCTCCGGCAGGGTCGTTCTGATAAGCGCCGTCAGAAGTGAACGTGTAAGGTCCTGCAATGTTAGAGCCGTTTACGTCTTGTATCCTGAAAGTATAGACAGCGCCGGGGGTAAACTGATTTTCTCCGGGGGCGCCGGCAATTAGCTCATAAGTGAACATTTTGCCGAGATTAGCCGCTTTGTCTATATTGATCTTGCGGGGCGGATTACCCTGATGATTATTGTTTCGGTCGCTCCAGCCGTCCGTCCATACAAGGATTTTGCCGTCAATGAAAGAGGCGGAATGTATAAGGTTATTCGCGTTCAGCGCACCTTGTGGCAATGCGGCAATTACGTCAATATTCCCCGTTTCCACGCTATATCGCAGTATGCGATGGTTTCCAAGGTCGTTGGCGATAAAGTATATTAGCGTATTCCTTTGCTTGTTTTCAAACGCGCCGATACACGAGTTGATCCCCGATGGGAGCGAAAAAAATACGTTTTGAGTTCCTTTGATATTTTCTGCCGCACCTGGAAACGCACCATAGCCGTTATGGATATTTAAGGCATCACGGTAGTCTTCGCGAGCAACCAAGTGCTCGTCGCTGTCCGTGTCAATTATGCCTGTAAAAATATTGCTTGATAAACCGCGTGCCATCTTTTACCATTTAGGGCCGCCTTTCGTGTGTTGCCGGAACGATGCCGCCCACTCCGAAGGATGCCTGCGATTATAAAAACGCTTTAGGTGATTCCATTCCCGCATAAATTGCGAGTGATTATAGTTTGCCACATTCGGGCGCGTACCCGTATCCAGCAAAGATAGTGTTCTGTAAAACAAAACCATTTCCGCCTCAATCGGGATGTTATGCAGCAGTTCCGCGCCCGGCGCTTGCACATACTCTACCACAAGGTTGTCGCCTGCATTTACAAGCATTCCGGCGGACAGTTCCAGTGCGCCCGCCTGCACATTATGCCGCCACGATCCGTAAGGGAACCGTTCCGGCATATATCCATACAGTTCCCCGTATTCAGCAGGCGTAAAAAAGAAGTTTTGAATGATACGCGCGTCCGGAGAAACAAGGTCAATCGTTTGTGCGGCTTCGGCAGAACAGTCGCAGTCTTCCGGCGTGAACGATGAATTGTTCTTTAGCCACTTGCGCAGGTGATCGTTTTCCCAAAGCAATACCAAGTGGCCGTTCTCATTGATAACGCCAACTTTTGTTATTTCCTGCACGGTATTGGGAAGCGGAATGATAAAACTATCCGGAACAACGTACATTTCAGCCTTATTCGACGTAGGCAGATGCAGGCCGATTTGGCTGATAGCCATACGCGCAAACCGCGCTACCAAAGCGTAGTTTGAATCGGATATGTCGCCACGGGCGGCGCATACATTCCGGATAATCGTATCGAGTGTTGTCGTGTTCATCGAGCGTTATTATCGTTTGCATCCGCCTCATTGCTAATACCGGGAGTAGGTATTTGGCGTTGAGCCTGAAAGTATTGGACAGCCATATCAATAACCATATTCAGAATAGCCGTTCCGCCCGGCAGCGGTTCATCGCTATCAAAGTTTTCGATAGAAACATACGCCTGCACCGTGTGTTCACAAAGCGGAACGCTTGATCCGTACAGCCACATCCGGGTTTTCCTTATCTCTCCGTCCCTAACCGATTCCCAGCACGTCCATTGCAGCGCCTCTTGCAGCAAGGGGTCGGAGCCGAGCATGGCCATGTTTGCAACCTTCGCGTATTGCTTTGAAAACATACCCTTCGGGCATACCAAACCAATAGGCCACGTTCCCGGCAAATCCAATACCGGGTGCGGAAGATCAATATAGAATGCGCCTGAATCGTGCTTTTGCGGAACAGCCTCCATAACATGATACAAAGATTGCACCTTGTTTGCTACAAAGCCGGACACGCCGGCGTCACCTCGCTGCGCTGCACGGTCTTCGTACAACATTCTGCGGGTGGCGTCGGCGTGTACAATCGGGAGATAGGCTAAAATATCCGCTATTTGGACATTCCCATCCTGGCTAAAGCTGCCCCCCGATACCCGAAATAATATCGTTTCCGCTATCGTCTGTTTGGTCATTGTTCTTTAGTTTCGCTCCGGAGCGCGTTTTTTGCTTATTGATATTTGGCGCACTTTCAATGCCGTTTTGAACTTCGGGCGCAACGTATTGACTGGTACGCGGAGCCATCACAAACTGGATAATCGAAAGAACGGCAACCAATACCTGTTCATTGATTTTCAATCCGCCCTCAGTAAATACGAATTTGGCAACAGCGAGAACGGTAATAATGGCAAGATATATTACAGGCTTCGTTTTTAGTGCGTCAATCGCTTTGGCCAAAAACCCGTCAATATAGTCGCCGGGAGTAGCCTTTTCAGACGGAGAAACAATATGGCCGAAGTCGCTTACATAGTCGCCGCGCTTGACAAATTCGGCCTTTATAGCCGTTCGCGGATTGTTGAAAAGCAGGGCAATGGACGACAGGATCGTGATGATGCCCGGAGGAACGGATACGGGCGACGCAGGCGACGCAAGGAACGTTTCGGCAGCAATAACTACCGATCCGATGATGAGCCAAAGCAGGCGGTTGGAAGTCTTGAGCGAATCAAGAAACTTGGAAATGATTGAAACAAATAATTGATTTAAGTCCATATTTAAAGTGTTTGTGCCGTTGTGTTCGCGGCAATGTTACGTTGAGATATTACCCATGATCCAAGTTCGGAATCGCGAATTGATATTCCGTAGTGGAGCATGAGCAGGTCTATTAGGTTGTTGCGCTCGCTGTCCGGCCACGAATACTGAATAGAACCCGTAGCCGTATAGTTCTCCTGATCGTTTGTTACGTCGGTAGTTACCGCCCGGACAGCAAAGGTCGGAATAGAAATGTACCGAAGGTCGGCAATATTACCCTCTTGTCGCGGCAGCATCGTCAAACGTTCACCGGAAAAGAAATGGTAAAACCGCTTTTTGGCAATACTTGGGCCTCGAACTTTTGATGCCTGCAAGTTCGCGATTTCGCTTTCGTGAACAGGCAAAGACGGGTAATACGAAACAGTTGTGCTTCCGGGATTGACGTTTTGAACATGGCCATATCGAACGCTTAACAGCCTGCCAAAGTTTGACGGGAGCGGAACAAGTCCGTTTGATCCGATATAGATAGGCCCCGGATTTGTGACAGAATCAGAATCTTGAATGAACGGCCGCATAGCCGTAGGAACTGTTTGAGTTTTATCGAATTGTGCAGCCCAAAAGTTCCACAACATTGTCTCACAAAGCCTGCTGATAGCGTTAAATTCGGCATTGGTAATGTACCCGCCTTTATCCTTTCGGATAAGGTAGCGAACTTCATTGTATATGTCGTTTACGTTTATCATTACAGAACCTGTGTTATTTCAACATTTGCAGTAGCAATAAATTGCCCATTTGTTCCGCCATTTGGAACAGTAACTACAATCTTTAAATTATCATTCGCGTCGTCGGCAGTTATAGCAACAGTTGCATTATTCATTGCCGTATCCGCAATAGCTGTTCCAATTTGTTGAACAGAACCAACAATAGATGTTGTAGTGCCAACCCTTTTTATAACACATTTGTATGAATGAGCAAAAATATCCCCTGCGTTTACGGTGCCGTCCCCTTGTGACTGGCAACGAATAATAACATGAATAAGCGCATACCAGTGAGTGCCACTAAAACGCAATGTCGGCTTAATAGAATCGCTTACCGAAGAAAATAAATCAAAGGATGTTGAACCCGATGTTGTCCTGTTGCGCATTATAATGCGCATAAATTGATTGCAGCCGTCAGCATTATTGTTTACACTACCGCCAGCCCAAGCGTCTGCTCCGTATTGATCTGCAACCGCGCCGCGCCCGCCTGCTCTTGCGTTTACCCCATTTGCGGTTATTGCATTAAAAATGCCACCAGTAATTGTGGAAAAGTTCCCGCCAGCCACCTCAAATGATCCGGAATCAAACATTTGCAAATCAACAGCAAGACTTCCTCTTGTATTGCCGCTTGTTCGCAACTGCAAGGCACCGGATCCTTTAGGAACCAGTACGATAGATGAGTTTGTTTGATTAGAAACAGCAGAAAGACTAACATAGGAGCTTGTGCCAGCTTCAGCAAAATGCGTGAGCGCCGTAGATGGAACGAGCGAAAGCAGAGCGCTTACACTAATTTTGTGATACACGTTTGCGCTTGCGTCCCAAATACCAATATGGTCTTGGTTTTGATCTACCTGATTTGCATTTAGGTTCTGCAAGTCTGCAATCGTGTACTTTGTAAAAAGCTCTTTGGGGGAAACCTTATACAGCTGCCCATCTGCATCGCTGCGAATAACTAAATAGTCGTCAACAACGTCAATGTTGGAGCCAGTAAGAACAGTAAGAGATCCAATATCCAAGCTCGATTGCGCCAAGGACAAAAAGTCCACCACGGTCATTTTTTTGGCCGTTTGCGTTGTGCTGTCAAATACGACAACAAGATCCTCTAACTGATCTATACCACCGCTTGTAAGCAACTGGAGAGCATCTATTTTTTTTCCCATAACTATTCAACGATTGCGATGGATTCCGTACCACCAATGGTTATAAAGGGACGAACAGAAGAATCGTCGCCGCAGCCGCAACTGCAATTCAAATACTCCTGCGCTTTTTTTAGATATTCGATAAACTTGTCGGACTTGTTACAGTCCAAAAACATTTTGGCAAACTGGAGCAGGTTCATTGCATACTCAAAGTTCGCCCGTTCAGCAGGCGTAAGTTGCGCCCAGCCGCCTTTTGCGCACGCTTTTTGATCCAGCGTTAGGAAGCGTTGCTCAAGACAGGAAAGTGTGTCACAGAGCCTGTTGTCGCATTCTATATCGGTATCCAAATAGATATTCCCGGTGTGCTTTTGGCTAAACCCGGCAGCGTGGCCGGTATTCTGCATTTCGGCAGCGCTTACACTCTTTTCAACCGTTGACGATAGCGAACTTTGATACGTTACGTTGACGTGCGTAGCCGTAACGTTTACGCTTGCAGTAGAACTTGTAGTTGGCAGCGGCGTGACGATTCCGGGAATAACAGGGTGGTTTATCGTCATTAACCTGTTAAGCAAAGTCCAGCCCGTGTAGTCCGTTTCGTCGAGTGCGATAAAGTCGCCGTTAAGGCAGTTTACCGTGTTGTTTACTTTGATAACCGAAGACCAAAGGTGGTCAACC
>OGVP01000003.1_pt1 | contig 32029 bp, 41 predicted proteins | sample 1575791 | NCBI WGS metagenome assembly OGVP01 (sample SAMN07581537, study PRJEB24739) | freshwater metagenome
GTTTCCCAGTCACGATATCAGCCTGATCTCGTGTGGATCAAGGGCCGCTCTGGCGCGACGGATCATGCGCTGTATGACGCTGTGAGAGGCGCACAGAAGCAGATCGAATCCAACACCACGACCGACGAGACGACGGAAGCCACGGGCCTCACCGCGTTCGGTAGCGATGGGTTCACGGTCGGCGCACTCGCGCAGGTCAACACATCGCTGGCCACCTATGTCGCGTGGTGCTGGAAAAGGGGTGTCACGCCCGGCTTTGATGTCGTGACGTATACGGGCAATAATACTTCTAACCGCAATATCAGCCATGGGCTGGGCATTTCGCCAAAATTTGCGATCGTTAAAGATACTAGCAATGCTCGCAACTGGCATGCATGGCACGGCGGTCTCACAAGTGCGGCTTACTATCTGACCCTCAACCTTACAGATGCACAGACCAACGTCAACAGTCCTTTCGGAACGGGTAACTGGTCTTCTACCCAGTTTATGGTCACGAACGCCACGAACAACGCCAACGTTCAGAACGCTATATACGTCGCTTATCTCTGGGCAGAGGTACCGGGATTCTCTCGTTTCGGGACGTACACCGGCAATGGGTCTGCTGACGGACCGTTTGTATGGTGTGGGTTTAGACCGGAGTTTGTTATGGTGAAGTATGCAAGCGGAGTTAATGACTGGTGTCTGGCAGACACGGTTCGCCCTGCGTACAATGCGAGCGGGGCGGCCTACAACCTGAGAGCAAATCTCTCAGTCGCAGAGGACACCTCGCAGTATACTGTAGATTTGCTGGCATCTGGCTTCAAGCTACGAAATACGACAAACGGCATGAACGCATCCGGCGGCACCTACATCTTTTGCGCCTTCGCTGAACAACCTTTCTCCGCCCCATCTAATGCAAGATAAAAAAAATATAAGGAAATAACATATGCCACTTAAAAGAAATGGATCACCATTTAACCCAAGTAAACCATTTACTGGTCCTGATGGCACACAATATCCAGCTAATTGGTATAAAACAGCAACACCCGAACAACGTGCTGCATTGAATATAGTTGAATATGTGAGACAAACACCACCAGATCAAACAATGTACTGGGTAACAGAACACGATGATGGTTCATATACAGCTACTCCGAAAGAGCTAGAATCAGTAAAACAAGTGTTTTTAAACAAATACGAATCTATGGCTAATAGTATTATTCAACAAACTGATACTATGATTACCGAAGCAAAAGAAATTAATTATCCAATAGCACTCAATCTAGGTAATGGACGTAAAGATGTCAGAGAAGCATTGCTAAAAATAACAAGTGGAATAAAAAACGCATCAAACAATTCAGATATCTTAACTGTTACTGATGGTTTTGTGTTCCCTGATATATATCGTGAGATAACGATATCAAACGCGCACACAGTAACAGTTAATGCAGCATATGCATATGTAAATTCAGTTAGTATTGAAGTAGCTGGGGCCGGGTATGTGAATAATGAGACTGTTTATCTAAGAACAGGTACTGGATCAAACGCATCATTTACCATTACTACAGGGGCAAATTCTGAAGTTGTTTCTCTTGTTGTATCGAACAGTGGCAATTATTCAGTATGGCCAGAACAATCTAATGTTGCAACATCAAATACAGCCAATGGATCTGGATTGATCGTTTCAGTTGGGCTTGTTACTGTTAACGCAGTTACAGCTAATGTTGCAAACGAATACACAGTAATAACATATTCTGGCTCAAATACGATTATTTCAAATACTGACCCTAAATTTGCATCGTTGCAGAATAAAATTGATGATGGTAGTTTATTGATTACCGAATCACTTAGTGATTTGAATAAAGCTAAAGAAAACAAAATCAAATTGGCATGGACAGAATTTGAAAGAAGATACGAGACTGCTGTGGTTACCATTCCTGTATCGGCCGGAACATATTCTTTTGGTTGCGACAAAGAAACGCGCGACAACATACTTGGAATAAATACAGCGATTGCTATTGGTATTCCAATAAGTAATCCTAGACCATGGACTCCTCAAGGAATTGTAATTCCTATTGATGTAACTCATGCTGATTTGGCATTAATTGGTGCAGCTATACTAAGTAAAAAAGACGAATTGATTAATACATACTTTTTTCATAAAGCAATGATATCAGCACAAATTGATATAATGTCTGTTGCTAATTATGACTACTCAACAGGATGGAACTGAGATGGCAAAAGGTAAAAAATTAAAAGCTACCAATACAGGTAAGACCAATTTAAATTCTTTTTTAATAAAAATAAATAAAAAAGAATCTGACTTAACTGTTGTGCATGAAGAAGAAAGTTCTTCCATTTTATGGAACGATAAAGCGAAAACCATTTTTCATAATGATGGGAGATGGTCGGCTGGATTCAACGACAATAAAGCTGAAGTATCAGGCCCATATCCTGTTGGTGAGATGTATTATATTCAATACATCAAAAAAACGTTTCCAGATAAATTTAAAGGGTAAGATAAATGAGCACACTATTAGTCGCTAACGTGCATTTTGAAGGCACAGGAAACAACAGAATTCAATTTCATTCTGGAAATAATACAATATTACTTCAGGCTAATTCTGTATTGATACCAAATTTAACTGGTGGTATTAAAGTTTTCGATACAGCCAACACACAAATATATCCATAATCAATGGCCATACCTTTAAAATTTCAATCCGGCGCAAATCTTGGTTTGAAGCAAATGTCAAACACAGAAATAACATATTCATCGCATGTTATCTTGACTAATTTTGCTGCATCAAACACAGGAACTGGTACATTATCAGTAAATCCTGGAGTAGCTACTGGATTGACATTAATCGGAACGTTCACAGACACAGAAAGACCTTATAACATAGGGGATCATCCTGTTGGTACTGATGTTACTACAATAACTTGAAATTTTTATCAAGATCTAAGAGAAGCTAATACATCATCGGTTACTAGACCAATTGAACTACAAACTGGCCTAAATTATGGTTTTAAACAATCAGATGACGCTAGTATAGATACACACATAAACGCCGTTACTCAATCTAGATTGGTTGCTGATGGTTTGGGATCATACAGACTAGAAACGAGCACACCGTCTGTTGGCGGCACTTGGGTCGCAGAGGCTACAATTAAAAATGAAGTAACAGGTACGACAAATAATGCAATTTATCTATGGAGAAGAACTGATCAATCAGCCCCAACGACTGTGAGGCCATTAAAATTTCAATCAGGCGTTAATGCTGGCTTAAAAGAAATGTCAGACGTTGATATTGCAACTCTAAACGTTAATTTTAGAAATGCGATATGCAATAATGGAATAGGACAATATAAATTACAACAATCTAGTCCTTCTCCGGGTACTTGGGTGTCAGTAGGAAATACCTTCTCGGATACCAGACAACAGCTAGCTTCAAATACGTATACATTATATTACTCCGGATACACTATAGGAAGCTTCGTTGGTAACACTATACAATCAGCAACAGAAACTATTTCTACAGTAAGCTTATGGATAAGGACGGCATAATGAAAAGAGAAATAAAAAATCCATTATGGACTGACAGTAATAAAAATAAAATAGTATGCGAATTTCATTATAATGATGGCAGAGTATTGACTGCGCATGTATCTGATACTGCTGAAGGAAATCCAGACTGGAAAGAACTTATGGAAAAGTTTGGACCAGAGAAAATTGATCAGGCTACTGAAGCGCAAAATAAAAAAATAGAAGAACGTAAAGAATTATTAAAACAAGAGCAAAAAGAACAACAGCAAACAGTAACAAATGAAATGTTGTTTAACGCAAAACTAGAAGCGTTCTCTATACCAGAAATAAAAAACAGCACGAATAGAGAGTTCAAGTCAAGAATAAGAAAAGCTAAATCTATTACCGAAGTATTAATATACAGCGCTGTATTAGTTGGTATTGAAATTAATAAACCTGTTGAGGCGCCAATTGAAGAAGAATCCAAGAAATCTAAAGAAAAATCAAAATAATGGTTTTATCTATGTCGCGACATGCAAACCTTCTTATTTAAATGCAGCTATTTTTTCTGCCGAAAGCCTGAGGGAATATTATCCAGAGGCTAATATCACTTTGTTTACTGAAGAGCGATTAAAAGATGGCTCGCCCCTTGATATATTCAACGAAGTGTATTATGATGCGCCGAACAATCCCCGCGCCAAGCTTTGGGCCTTAAGTAGAACTCCATATGATCTCACTGTATATCTAGATTCAGATATAGAAATTATGTCTGATGAAATAACTACCATATTTGATCAAATGCCAAAATCTGCAGATATTCTTCTTACTAAAATAAGAGGATATAATAGTAAGATACATTTATTTCCAGGCGGAGAACTTACTGATCATTGTGGTATGTTTATGTATCGTAATGATCTCAAGGTGCTTACTTTTATGGATGAGTGGTGGAATTTGTGGCAAAAACAATCTTCTGAAGAATGGAAGTGGGACCTTAAATTATATCCAGAAGAATTGAGACAATGGGACCAATGGTCATATTGGTGGCTACAGAACAAAACAACTTACGCGATCCGCCGCGAATATTTCAATGATGATGCAAGGTGGAACTTTATAAATGGGTATAAATATTCAGAAACAGACAAAGACATAATATTATATCATCATACAATAAAATGAGAAATGTTCTATGTTAGTTATTGATAAACCTCTCAATTCAGAACTTGAAACAATACTCAACGATTTTTCTGATCGCTTTTTCAAGAAAAATTTATTTAATGTAAAAATAAATGGCTCCCCTGATACAAATGAATATTATACTTCCATAGAATATCTTAGTTCTATCAACAAAACCAAACACATAGGTTACCCAGAAGTGTGTTACGGCGTTGATTTAACGCAGACAAATAGTACTTCTATAGATTTTCGCGACGAGCTACTTAAACTAGACCGTGACCTTAATGCGTATTTCAATTCAAAATTTTGCGCAGTAAAGATGTATTATCCCGAAAACGGTTATATGGGTTGGCACGATAATCATAATTGTCCTGGATATAATATTCTAGTATCATATAATAGAACTGGCCAGGGTTTCTTCAGATATATTGATCCAGTATCTAATGAAGTTATAACGCTCAATGATGTTTGTGGGTGGAACGCAAAGATAGGTTATTTTGGTTCAGAAACCGAATACGACAAAAGAATTTGGCATTGCGCAAGAGCGTACAGCCCACGGCTAACTCTTGGTTTTGTTATTCCTGATAAAGAAATGTGGGAGATGATGGTTGATGATTTATGACCAATATCGTTTATATCTATCATAATGTTCCGTCCTAGTCGGCCCATTAAACAGACATATCTTTTTTTCTGGTTGAAAATATATATACTGAAAAAAATTGTTATCTGTCAAGGCGTCGTTTGGTCTATTATCACCAGAACCATATAATCTAGAATATATCCACTCTCTAGGAAAGGTGGTTTTTTCTTTTATTTCATTACCAAGAAATTTATCATCACCATAATATTTTATGATAAACCAGTCCGGGTCGGTCATAAATTTGTCCCACAACCAATAATATTCTTCTGCGTTCCATGATAGTATAGAACTGTTAAATGGGGTTTTATATTTTAGTGTGGCATAAGGATATGAACCGTCAGTATATATGTCATTCCAATACGTATATACTCCACAGAACTTATCAGTGTAATCAAGAAAGCAATCTATGTTTGATTGAATTACTGTGTCAAGATCAAGATAAAAACATTTTCCTTTAAATGACCCAGGAGTAAACAATCTCATTTTGTTCCAGTATGATTCTAGAAAATCATCTGTTATTGGTATAATTTTGATGGCTTGGTTGATTCCTGTTGAATCATCTGTGATGCAGTAGAAATCAAATGGTTTGGTGACGTTTTTAGTTACCATGTGATATAATCTATCAACATACTCTGGGCCATACTTGGTACCCCATTTGACGCATATCATATTCATCAAAAATCCTCAACAATAAATACTAGCATAAATGTATACATAAAAAGGAAACTCCGGTGCCCGAACAATTTGAATCAACACAAAATCATAAAAATATTTATAAAGCAATCAGTGGGAAGAATTATGAACAAAATATTCAATAATGAATCACCAATCATTCGTTATTGGAGACCTTGCACTGCGTGGATGTATAGTCTTATTTGTTTATTTGATTTCATGATTGCTCCAATAATTTATTTATTTGTACAAGCCCAAACTGGAAACATCATTCAATGGGCTCCAGTTACGCTCCAGGCGAGCGGATTATTTCACTTAGCTATGGGCGCCATTATTGGTGTAAGCGCCTGGTCGCGAGGCCAGGAGAAGCTGAGCTATATTGAAAACCTATCCCGAATAAAGAACATCATTCATCCGCCAGCCGAACAACCTGAAGAACCAAAAGAAGAAAATAAATGATCACAATAATATCAACGATCGTTGGATTCTTAGCTTCTTTAATGCCAGCTGCACTTAAGCTGGTTGAAAAACGTCAGGACCATAAACATGAACTTGAACTCAGAGAACTTGAAGTCAGAGCGGCTGCAGAAGGTGTTGCTCTACAAACTAGGTTGGAACAGATCAAGGCCCTTATTGAGCAAAATAGAGCCATTTATAGCCATGATGAGTCTATTGTTGGTAGTCAATTTATCAACTCTCTTAGGGCATCGGTACGACCAGTTATTACATATGCTTTTTTCATTCTTTTCTGTACTATAAAATTATTGGTGCTGATGGCTGCATTAAAGGCCGGAATGCCAGCTGATAAATTACTTCTAGTAGTATGGGACGAATACACCGCATCAATCTTTGGAGCGATACTCAGCTTCTGGTTTGGTTCTAGATTGTGGGAAAAATCGCAATTCTTGGAATATGTCACAAAACCTGGATCCACAATTTCAACTAAATAAAGCTTCCAGCGGCCAAATTATAAATACTCTAAAAAGAGGAGTACTATGATTTGGCCCTTCCAACAACAAGAACCGATTTCAAAAATTTTTGCTTAAGACAACTTGGAGCGCCGGTTATAGAAATTAACGTGGCTGATGAACAAGTTGAAGATGCTATTGATTATTGCTTAAGTTATTATGCAGATTATCATTTCGATGGGTCTGAAAAGCTATATTACAAGCACCAACTAACCTCCACTGACATTACCAACAAATATATCACACTCCCTGAGAATATCTTGGGGGTGGTTAACATATTTGATATATCGTCTGGTATGGGCACATCTTCCACTAGTATGTTCTCTATCACTTATCAGATAGCATTAAACGATCTTTGGACATTTATGAGTTCTTCTATGGTGCCATATTACATGACAATGCAACACCTTTCATTATTAGAACAGCTATTGGTTGGTAAACAGCCAATCAGATATTCAAGACACAGAAACCGTTTACACATTGATATGGATTGGACCAAATTAGTAGAGGGCCATTATATTATCGTTGAAGCGTATGAAGTCATAGAACCAACCACATTCGTCGATGTTTGGAAAGATCGTTGGCTGATTCGTTATACAACAGCACATATCAAAAAACAATGGGGCAATCATCTTAAGAAATTCAAAGGACAACCAATGCCAGGTGGCATTATGTTCTCTGGCCAAGAGATATATGACGAGGCGGTTGAGGAAATAAAAACTCTCGAAGAAGAGATGATAATGAACTATTCAATTCCATCAGAAATCTACTATAATTGAACCATGGCAACATCAGTCTTTTTCCAAAATTACAAATTTCACGGCGAGCAACGTCTTCATGATGATCTAATAGTTGAGATGATAAAGATGCATGGCGACGATATGTATTACATACCGCGTCAATATGTCAATAAAGACGAAGTATACGGTGAAGATGATCTTTCTCAGTATAATAAAAACTATCTTATTGAAATGTACATTAAGACTTATGATGGATTTGAGGGAGACGGTTCGTTCGTTTCTAAGTTCGGTCTAGAAATTCGTGACTCAGTTACATTCACTGTCTCAAAGCGCAGATTTATGGAAGAAATAGGTGACGTTGAAGGGTTTTCGCGCCCAAGAGAAGGTGACCTGATATATTTTCCAATCAATGGGCGCGTGTTTGAAGTAAAATTCGTTGATACAAAACCATTCTTCTATCCTTTTGGTGATTTGTATACATATGACATTAGTTGTGAATTGTTTGAATATAGTAATGAAGACTTTGATACCGGTATTGACGAGGTCGATAAGATACAATACAAATCTCAAGATCAATATGATTGGTCTATATTAGACGCTTCAGGTAATGCTATTATTAATGTGGATGGTTCTCCAATTCTTACTGCAGATTATAATCCTGCACTAATTGACACTCAAGACGATTCAGAGGATATTCAAACTGAAGCTGATCAGCTTCTTGATTTTAGTGTAGCTGATCCTTTCTCGCAAGGAGACAAATACTAAGGACCATTAAACGTCTAGTTAATATAAATATTATTCGTTTAAAGAGGAGCATATCAAAAATGCATTTACCATATACGTATTATTTGTTTCATAAACCAACTGGATTAAAATATTATGGAGTTAGGTTTTCAAAAACATGTCATCCCTCTGATTTGTGGAACAAATATTTTACTTCTTCTAAAAAAGTAAAAAAATTAATAGAAGAATACGGAATAAACAGTTTTGTATGCGAAATAAGAAAAACGTTTAAGAATAAACAAGAAGCAATAAATTGGGAAACTAAAGTACTACAAAAATTAAATGTTATACATAAAAAAGAATGGATAAACGAATCACAAGGAAGGGCCAATTTAAAATGCGCATCAAATGGCATGCTTGGTAAATATCATTCAGAAGAAACAAAAAAAAAGATGTCTGATGCACAGCGTGGGGAGAAAAATCATATGTTTGGAAAACAGCACACGGCGGATTCAATTGAAAAAATTCGGAAAGCTGGAATTGGACGGCCTATGTCTGAAGGAAATCGAATCAAATTTATTGAAAGACAAACAGGAAATACTATTTGGCGGGGAAGAAAACATAAACCAGAAAGTATTGCAAAAATAATTAAGAAAAAAACCGGGTTTAAATTTACTGAACATTCTAAACAAAAAATGAGCTTAGCTCATATTGGTCGCAAAATGAGCGACGAAACAAAGAAAAAAATGGCAGCTTCTCAAAAAGAAAGATGGAAAAGACGAAAAACCGAATTATTAGAAGAGCAGAATCGAGGAATTTATTGATTCTTAGTTTTAAACAATTTCTAAAAGAGGCGCCTTCGTATGGGGATCCAAACTTAGTTACTAGAGAACCCATAACCAGATATGTGCCAGCAACAGCAATTAAGCTTGGCACAATTCGCGGAACCAAGACAGGATATCATTTATATAGAGAACGCACAAAATCTTCTACTAATTTTTACTGTGTTCATCCTAAAACAGATGAGGTGCACATCAGAGTTAGTGGCGCCGATGACCCATCATTACCAAATACTTGGCATGAGAATGTATTAAAGGCAACTAACACGCCTGATAAAGAAAAAAACATTGGTCATCATTTCTATAATGCTATTCTGAATCATACTAACATAGTCTCGGATTTTGTTCATACGCCAGCTACTCAGAAAGTATATAAAAATCTGACAAAAATGAAAGGTATAACTGCTAGAAAATTTAGCATAAACAATAAAATAGAAGACAAGATACATCCAAATGATATGCATAATATGTATCCGCCGGATGAGCAAAATGTTCTCCATTTTGGAAATCATACTCGTATTCATTTAAGTAAGAAGAAAAAAAATGAAAACATTTAAACAGTTTTTGCTTGAAATGCCGGTGATATACACACACATATCCAAGAATACCTTTGATTACACGCAACCATTCCCTGCTGGTAAATACCACAATGGGCCAAGAGCTGGAACTGAAATTAAACTAACTAGTAAAGAACTCAGAGATAAAGGTTACCGACTGTTTCATACGCATGATGAGGGTCACAATTATCATGATGCGTATCATGTGTTTCATGGGCCAACCAAACAGATACATTTTAGAGTACAGGGTTATAGAGAAGGCAAAGAATTTACTGATGCGTTGGTTCAAAAACACCCAACGGCTGATGTTGGAATAAATATGGGTCATGTTTATAGGATGTTGTTAGATCATAATAAAAAAGTTATCACAGATAATGTGCACTCTAAAGGTATGCGCGTGTCAATGGAAAGACATGTAATATCTAATCCTGAATTAGCTGTACATGCGCATCATGATGGCAATGATGTTGGTAAGGTAACACAACATAATATAGATGACTATTATGTAAATAGACATAGCAAAGAGCCAGGAAACTCAGATGATGTTGGATATTCTATGAGATTTCATATAACTAAGGCAAAGAAAAATGTTAGGGCATAATTTTTACTGGGGTCTGACCAGAAAATACGTAAGTTATTTTGGCACTCTGTTTAACGATATACAGATCACCAGAACAATCAAAGGCGGTTCAGATCCATCTGATTTAATCAAAGTGCCATTGTCCTATGCTCCTAAGAAAAAAATCATAACCAGATATGAAGTTGATCCAGAAGGAAACGCAGCCACAGCTATAACGCTTCCTCGTATGGCGTTTGAGATCGCTGGCGGAATGAGTTATGATGGTAATAGAAATTTATTGAATCTCAATAAATACGCCTCAATTAATACCGTTGATGCGAACAAAATGAAGATTATGTATGTTCCATATCCAATTGATATACCATTTAATCTGTACATATATGTCAAAAATACTGAGGATGGTACTAAAATTATTGAACAAATACTTCCGTTCTTTAAACCAGAATGGACTGCCAGCGTGCAGCTGATACCTGAGCATGGTATTACCATGGACGTTCCAATAATCCATACAGGCACACAAATCGAAGATCAGTATGACGGTAGCTTTAAAGAACGACAAATATTGACTTACACTTTAACATTTACAATGAAAGCTTGGTTATTTGGACCAGAATATAAAAAACCAATTATCAAGTTTGCTAACACAAATTTCTATACTACTGCAAACGATCAAGTTGGAGCTATTAAAGTTACTCCAGGTATGGACGCTAATGGTGTAGCGACGTCAAATTCTCTCATCACAGTTTTACCATCCGAGATATACGCCGATGATGATTTCGGATATATCGTCGAAAGAACAGGGAACATATTTCTAGAATGAATGACAATCCAAATCCAGTAGATATTAAAAGAGCTAAACTAAAAGCTAATAATATCGATACAAAAAATATGACTCCAGACGAAAAAGAATTTTATGAACGAAAGAAAAAAGCGCTGCAATCATTAAAAGATCACGCGCTATTATCGTTTAAACAGTTTATCAAAGAAGAAAAAAACGAGGGCAAACCTCTTAATAAACCAATGAAAGGCGATGTTAAAAAGTCTAAGGTTTACGTAAGAGATCCTAAAACTGGTAATGTCAAAAAAGTAAATTTTGGCGATAAGAATATGCGTATTAGAAAAAATGAACCAGAGCGCAGAAAAAGTTTTAGAGCAAGACATAAATGTGATAACCCCGGACCTAAAACAAAAGCGCGATACTGGAGTTGTAAAGCGTGGTAATCAATGACAAAAAATAATGCAAATAATGTACCATCAGACCCATTGTCTAAGACATTCGGTCTTGAACCGTTAAATGGTCGCCTCAAACCAAACGGTAAAGTAATTATACCAGATCCAACAGATGACTATGAGTATAATCGTCAAGAAATTATCGATGTACTCGAAAAAGCGAAACAATACATGCAGGCTTTCGGTGAAGTGGCGTTATCAGCACAGGAACCAAGGCACTTCGAAGTTCTGAACACCATGATTTCAACGATCATTGATGGTCACCAAAAACTTATGGACATCAAGAAGGTCGATCAAGATATGAAAGCAAAAGAAATAAAAGAAGATCCATCAGTTACAAATAATCTTTATGTTGGTTCGACAAATGATCTTTTAGAAATTATGCATCAGAAAATGAAAAAGAAAAAAGATAATGACCAACAAAATAAGTCCGACGATTAAGAATTTCAAAGGTTATCTTGGTAATCCTAATCTAAAGCGTTCTGGCGTCAAAGTAGAGTGGACGCCAGAAACTCTTGCTGAATGGTTTAAGTGCGCTGATGATCCGATCTATTTTGCCGAAAACTATATGAGAATCGTAGACGCAGATGGTGATCTAATACCATTCAAACTTTATGAATACCAAAAAGAAATAATTTCTGCGCTTCATGAACAACGTCGATTGATACTATTACAGGCTCGTCAGAGCGGCAAAACTACTACGATCGCCTCGTATATTTTATGGTATGTAATATTCAATCAAACTAAAAACGTTGCTATTCTTGCAAACACCGGTGATACTGCACAAGAAATTCTTAAAAAAATACAAGACTTCTATGAATATCTTCCAATATGGCTGCAACAAGGTGTGGTAGAATGGAACAAACGTTCGGTAGAATTCGAAAACAAGTGTCGTATTTTAACTGGTCCTTCTACCAAATCATCTATTCGTGGTAAGTCTATTCAGTTCATGTTAATTGATGAATGTGTTGCTGAAGATACTTTAATAACAGTTCGTAGCAAAAAAACAGGAAAAGTATCCCAAATTCCAATTAAAGCTGTCTATGATTATAAATACAATAAACAGCTTTATGAGGAAATTCATGGCCAAGATACAAGAATTATTACAGGAATATGATATATCACCAAGAACATTCAGTAACAAATATTTAAGTAGTAGAAGACATAATACAGAATTTCATACAAACGTAGATCAAATACTACATTCAGAGTATATTAAATATGGATACTATAATTTTTCTGAAATATTTTATAATCAAAAACATAAACAAATAAACAACATTTGCAAAATTTGTAACAACAAAACAAAATTTAATTTATATAATAATGGTTACAAAAAATATTGTTCTTTAAATTGTTCCAGATCAGATGGAACAAAAACTTCTCCAGAAAAAAAAGCATCAGCAACAATAAAACGTAACCAGAAAATGTCAAAGTTACTTAATGACCCCATACGCGGAAAAGAATACAGATTAAAAATAAGTAATGCATCTAAAAAATTTATGAATACTCCAGAAGAAAAAGAAAAAAGATCAAAGTCATTAAAAATGAAAATACTTACTGGTAAATTTACTCCTAATATTTCAAATTCTTGGACGCATTGGACTTCTAAAATAGATGATAAATGTTTCAGAAGTTCTTTCGAGGCTATATTTTATTTGTATCAAACAAATTATTTAAAGACTAATATTGAATATGAAAAACTCAGATTACCATATGTTTTCAAAAATATTAATAAAATTTACATTGTCGATTTTATAGATTTTAATAATAAATCTGTCTATGAAATAAAACCAAGCTCTTTGACTGAAACACCAAATAATATCGCAAAACGTAATTGTTTATTAACCTGGTGTAAAAATAATAATTTTAATTATTTTGAGATAACTGAAGATTTAATTGCATCGTATGCAATTAAATTGATGCCGTTGTCTGAAAAATATCCATTATTGCAAAAAACTATAGAAAGATATAAATGGAAACAATAAATGTAGATGATTTAGAAGTTTTAACTGTTTCGGGATTTAAGACTTTTACTGGTATTAAAAAGAGCACACATAACGAATATATCCACATTTTTTTCCACGATCAAACAGAATTAAAATGTTCTATAGAACATAAAATATTATTTAAAGATAAATTTGTTAGTGCTTGTGATTTGCAAATCAATGATGTTGTAGAAAACAAAACTATTATTGATATACAAATCATCAACGATGATATCGAGCTTTTTGATTTATTGAACGTGACTGATACCAATTCATATATTACAAATGATGTGATAAGCCATAATTGCGCATTCGTTGAGAATTGGGATAAGTTCTATACCTCAACATTCAATACCATGGCCAACTCCAAAAGATCTAAAATTGCGTTGGTATCTACTCCAAATGGCGTTAATCATTTTACCAAATTCTGGGAGGGCGCAAACGAAAAGGATCCAAAGAAAAACAACGGTTGGTATCCTGTTCAAGTATTATGGAAAGATGTTCCCGGCAGAGACGAGGCCTGGAAACAAGAAATATTGGCTGGTACCAACTTTGATTATGAAAAATTCGCCCAAGAGCATGAGTGCATAATTGGTGAATCTTTAATTGAACTCAGATGTAAGTTTACAGGAGAAATACGTAAATTAACAATTAAAGAAGCATATGATATCATGTCTTAAAGTTTTCTGGATGATAAATAATTATCATAATCCAAGGAGACTTAAATGACTATTTTATATTCAGTTTATTGTATAACAAGAAACGACGGTTTACGATATATAGGTAAAGCTAAAAATATAAAAACAAGAATTAATTCGCATAAAAAATCTGAGAGATTTAAATCACACGATATAACTTACGAAATACTATTTCAATCCGAAAATCATGAATTAATAGAAGATGCTGAAGAATTTTATATTAATTGGTTTGATACGTATAACAATGGTTTAAATAAAACAAAAAATGGCACTGGTAATCATAATAGCCCAAATTTTACAACATATGGTAAAAAATACAGCGAAAAATCTAAACAAAAAATAAAAGATAATCATTGGTCTAAAAAAGGATATAAACCTTGGAATCTTGGTAAAACCCATTCTATTGAATCGAAACAAAAAATGAGTAATCTAAGAAAAGGTAAATTTTGGTCAAAGAAATACAATGAACAAGATGTTGAGCAATTTTTATTATTGTATAAAACAAAACCAAATATTTTAATAGCGAACACTGTACAACAGAATGGGAGATTGTTGCCGTATGATAGGGCGTTTGCTAAAACATATGCTAAACAGTTTAAATTACATGAAGCAATTGCGCTTAAAATTTTAAAAAGAAAGACTTTGGTGTGGAAGCCGATTTTAGAAAAAATACTAGATTCGAAATTTTAACGCCTGATGGTTGGAAAAATTTCGATGGTATAAAAAGAACTAAACGTAATACTGGCATCAAGATAATTACAGCGACAGGAGAAATAACTGTTACTCCTGAACATCTCATCAAATATAAAAATACTTTCATAAAAGCTATTGATTACGCGCAAACTGATGAAGTTATAGATTGTTCGTTAATAAATGAAGAACAATATTATTATGATCCAATAAATGTTGAAGATGTATCTTCTTATATTTCAAATACGTTCGTTAATCATAATTGTCAATTCATCGGGTCATCAGGCACCTTAATCGCCGGTTGGAGATTAAAAGAAATGATGGGAGAAACTCTGAGACCAATAACTTTTGGGAATGGAATGTATCAATTTGAACTTCCAATAAAAGGCCACCAATATTCCATAATATGCGACGTTTCGAGGGGAAGGGGCATGGATTATTCTACCATGCAAATTATAGATGTGACGGCGATGCCATATAAACAAGTATGCATGTTCCGCGATAATATGATTACGCCGTTGGATTTTGCTGAAACCATATATCGAGCAGCAAAGACTTATAATCAGGCTGGTGTTTTAGTAGAAATTAATGATGTTGGTTCTCAAGTATCTGAATCATTATTTTATGATTTTGAATACGAAAACGTTGTCATGACTCAAAATAATGGCCGTCTCGGAAAAATAATTTCCACTGGATTCGGCTCAAAAGAAAAAGATTTTGGTATTCGCACCACAAAAACAGTTAAAGCTATCGGCTGCGCGATGCTTAAACTACTAGTTGAACAACACAAGTTATTAATATACGACAAGCACACAGTAGACGAACTTATAACATTCTCTAAGAAGAACAATTCTTACGAAGCTGAACCCGGAAATCACGATGATCTTGTGATGCCACTCGTTTTGTTCTCGTGGATGACGGATCAGCAATACTTCAAAGAATTGACTGATATAAATACTCTACATGTATTACGGGAAAAAACCGAAGAACAAATGATGGAGGAATTACTTCCATTTGGATTTATTGATGACGGCTTAGATGAACAAGTTACCGAACAAGTAAAAGAAGTGCCTTCCTTGGACGCTTGGCTTCACTCTTGAATTGATTTAAATAATAAATATCAAAGATATAAAAATAAAATAACCTTCAAGGGAGAATAAAATGGCATCTTTTCTTGTGTCGCCTGGTGTTCTAGTTCGTGAGATTGATCTTACGGGCGGAGTTCCAGCCATATCAACCACAGAAGGCGCTCTATGCGGCGTATTCCGTTGGGGTTCAATAAACAAAAGAGTCTTGATTGACTCTGAAACCGCATTAGCAACAAGATTTGGCAAACCAACAAATTTCAACGCTGAAACTTGGTTCACTGGCGCTAACTTTTTAGCTTATGCAAACAAACTATATGTTTCTCGTGCTGCAAACACTGATGGTGTTTGGGTTGCGGCAAATGGAACTTCATTCTCAACCTCTCCAACTCTTTCTTGTGATACTGTTACCGGTAACGCAACAATTATTACTTCAAACACAGCATCATTAATTGCTGGTATGAAATTGATCGCTGGTTCAAATGTTGTGATTGGAACTACTGTTTCGTCAATCACAAACTCAACGGCATTCGTTGTTTCATCAAACTCATCAGTAACTGGTAACAGCACAGCAGTTTCTCTACAATTCGTAGCTAATACGGTTGCATTTACGGCTGTCGCGAACGTCTCAGGTGCTGTAGCTAACTTAGCTAATCAAATTGTTCTAAATGAGGAAGATTACTACAGAAAAGACCCACTTGATGCGGATAACGTAACAGCTGGTCGTTCTTTTGATAGCAACGTTCTTTGGGTTGCAAAATATCCTGGTGCTCTTGGTAACTCATTAAGATTATCAGTCTGTGATACTTATGAAGGATTTACTAGCGTTGTTAACCTTGCATCATACGCAAACAGCGGCGCTACAATCAGCATTAACGTTGGTTCAAATACAGCTACCGTTACTATTGCTCATACTCATGCCAGCAACAACGCAGCTGCACAATCTGCCGTTTCAAACGCAGCACTAGTTCTACAAGGAACTCTGGCTGTAACTGACTACGTTGAATTTGGTAACAACACCATCGGATATCAATCCCTTAAAGTTCAATCTCATTCAAACGTCGTGGTTGCAACCGCAAACGCTACATATTCATCTGGAACGTTCAACATATCGTTTGATGATGAATTAAAATTGGTCGCAAATCAATCACTATCAAATACTGTTACAAGATATTGGGAGTTTTATGATCAAGTAGATACTGCGCCTTCAAGATCAGATTATGTCATAAACTTTGGTAACACTTCAGCTAATGACGAACTGCACGTTGTAGTCGTTGATGATAAAGGACTGTTTACTAAAATTCCAGGTGAAATTCTTGAAGTTTATAGAAACCTTTCAAGAGCTTCAGATGCTAAAAACCTTGATGGTGGAACAAATTATTACAAAGATGTCATCAATGAACAATCTAGATATGTTTATTGGGCGCATGATCGTAGCACCGCTGTTTCTAACGTAGCAACTTCTGTTACTTCAGCAACAAACAGCAGCATTCTTTCAGTTGCGTTTAACTACGGTCAAGATGGCTCAGATGAAACAACTGTTCCTCTTTCTCTTATCACTGGCGCATATGATCTATATGCATCAGCTGAAGAAGTAGACGTTTCGCTTATCCTACAAGGAAAAGCTCGTGGCGGTACTCATGGTGGGCAATTAGCAAACTATTTAATTGATAATATTGCTGAGAAAAGAAAAGACTGCGTTGCATTTATCTCTCCAGATAAAAATGACGTTGTTAATAATTTCGGGGACGAATCAGACGATCTAGTAGCCTTCCGTAATTCACTAAGAAGCACTTCTTATGGATTTATGGATTCGGGCTACAAGTACTCATATGATCGTTACAATGACATATTCCGTTGGGTTCCGCTAAACGGTGATATGGCAGGTCTTGCCGTCAGAACTGATGCGACAAATGATCCATGGTGGTCATTCGCCGGATTCAATAGAGGCGGAATCAAGAACGTTGTTCGCCTTGCTTACAACCCAAAACAAGCTGATCGCGATATACTTTATAAGTCAAACATCAACCCAGTAGTTACTTTCCCAGGCGAAGGTACTATATTGTATGGTGATAAAACACTTCTAACTAAGCCTTCAGCGTTTGATCGCATAAATGTTAGACGTTTGTTCATCGTACTTGAAAAGGCAATTGCGACTGCTGCAAAATACATGTTGTTCGAGTTCAACGATGACTTCACTCGTGCACAATTCAGAAATCTAGTTGTTCCTTATCTGCGCGATGTTAAAGGTCGTAGAGGAATCACGGACTTCGTAGTTGTCTGCGATAAAACAAATAACACTGGTGAAGTAATTGATCGTAATGAGTTCGTTGGTGATATCTATATCAAACCAGCGCGCTCTATCAACTTCATTACCTTGAACTTCGTTGCAGTAAGAACTGACGTAGCGTTCCAAGAAATTATTGGCAAGTTCTAAAAACATAATGGTACCAGCGCGTGTTGGTACCATTTTATAAATAACAATAAAGAATACTTAATTAAGGAGTTACTGTTGTGAGCTTTAATATCGAAGAGTTCAAATCGCGTGGTCTGCCTGGTGGTGGTGCTAGACCTTCGCAATTCTATGTCGAAATGTATCCACCGCCAGCTCTCGGTATTAATAATGCTGAGAAGATTAAATTCGTATGTAGGGCAGCTCAAATACCACCAGCTATTGTTTCCCCTGTGCAAGTTGCTTACTTTGGACGTGTAGTTAAGTTTTCTGGGGATAGAGAATTTCCAGATTGGACTGTAACAATTATGAATGATTCAGATTTCTATGTAAGAAAAGTCATGGAAAAATGGTCAACCAGTATAAACACTCTAGTTTCAAACGTAATGCGTTCAGAATTATGGCCTACTGGATACAAGACCTCAGCCGAAGTTACTCAGATGAGAAGCGATGGTGAAACAATTTCTACTTATATTATGGAAGGCTTGTGGCCAAACCAAGTTGACGCTATACCACTAGATTGGGAAGCCATGAACCAAATTCAAAACTTCGATGTTACGTTCTCATATGATTATTGGTTAGCTAAAGCTGGAAACAGCCTATCAAGAAGTTCTACTGAAGGTACCGAAAACGAGGAAATTCAAGTACCATAAATATATAAACCTCGAGAAACCCAAAACTTTAGGGGTTATCCGCGTTCGTGGGTGACCCTTTTTTATTAGGATCATAATTAAATATGTCAACAATTCTAAAGCTGTTTGGTTACGAATTTCGTAGACAACCTAAAGATGAACCACCTTCATTCACTCCACCCGTAAATGACGACGGCGCTGCAATAGTATCCGCATTTGGTTCTTATGGCACTGTACTAGACCTGGATGGGACTGTCCGTACAGAGGCTGAATTAGTTACCAAATACAGAGAATTGTCTATGCAGCCCGAGATAGACATGGCTATTGAAGAAATAGTAACAGAAGCCATAGTTCAGGACGAATCAAATCCTATTGTTCAATTGCTTCTAGAAGAAGCTCCACTTGACGATAAAATAAAAGAAATCATACAAGAAGAATTTAAAGAAATTTTGAAGCTCATTAAATTCAACACACAAGCTTATGATATATTTAAAAGATATTATGTTGATGGACGTTTATTTTATCATGCGTTGGTTGACGAAAAAAACGCAGCTGCCGGAATAAAAGAAGTTCGTTACATAGATCCAAGAAAAATGAGAAAAATTCGCGAGGTTGTGAAAATCCGCGACAAAAGTAATCCGGATTTGATAATAACAAAAACAAAATCTGAGTATTACATGTATAATGAGGCAGGCTTTAACAACAAGAACACTAAACAAGCACTAGGGGCCAGCCCATCAGTTCAAGGCGTTAAGATCTCAAAAGATGCCGTTGTTCACGTTGTTTCAGGTATTCAAGACACTGCCGGTACAATGGTTCTTTCTTATCTGCACAAATCAATAAAAATAATGAATCAATTACGCGCACTAGAAGATGCGACGATCATTTATCGTATCACGCGTGCACCAGAACGTAGAATATTTTATATTGATGTTGGTAACTTACCAAAAGCAAAAGCTGAACAACACATGCGCGATATAATGGTAAAGCATAAAAACAAGCTAGTTTATGATGCATCTAGCGGTGAAATAGCTGATTCTAGAAGATTTATGACCATGATTGAAGACTATTGGTTCCCAAGAAGGGGTGATGGTAAAGCTACTGAAATTACTACACTACCAGCTGGCCAAAACCTTGGTGAAATGGCTGATGTTGAATATTTCCAAAAGAAATTATACAAATCATTAAACGTTCCAATTACAAGATTAGACCCAGAACGCGCTGTAAGTATCGGCCGGGCTACTGAAATATCTAGAGATGAAATTAAATTCTCTAGATTTATTGACAGAATGCGCATGAGATTCAGTGAATTATTTTTAAGTTTGCTCGAAAAACAATTGATTTTAAAAATGGTAATTGCTCCTGAAGAATGGGATCTGTTAAAACCTGCATTAAAATTTAAATTCGCAAGAGATAATTATTTTTCTGAATTAAAAGATTCAGAAGTAATGGCCGAGCGCATGAATAGAATGAGAGACATATCTCCATTCGCTGGGCTGTATTACTCTCATACTTGGATTCGTAAGAATATCCTTAAACAGACTGATGAAGACATCATGCAAATTGATGCTGAGATTGCGGCCGAAATGCAAATTCCACAATACAATCAAGCCATGATGATGGCCGCTGATCCAACACTACAACCAATGAATGGTGGTGCACTTCGACCTACGTCACCGAAACAAATAACGAAAGAAGAAATTGAAATTGAACCAGAGAACGTTGAGCCTAATTATGATGATATTCTTAAGAAACAACTTATTCAATTGTTAGAAGATGAAAACAAAAAACAATAACCTAGAATTGCTGGCAGCCACAGTATTATTGAACAGGCGTTTGAAAGAAAAATCAGCGCCTGTTATTGAGGCTGAACCAGTTGTTCATACCATAGTAACTGAGGTAGCTAGTGATCCCGGACCAGTTGGCCCTGTTGGCCCGCGAGGTTTGCAGGGCTTTCCAGGGCCAAAAGGAGACCAAGGCCCAAAGGGCGATAAAGGCGATAAAGGAGAGAATGGGCCGACAGGTGCGTCTGGAAAAGGCGGTTTAGATGGTAAAGAAGGACCAGCTGGCCCACAAGGACCACAAAGACCACAAGGAACAAAAGGCGATAAAGGCGACGTAGGACCAATGGGCCCACAAGGCCCTAAAGGCGATATTGGCGAAACAGGACCAGCTGGAATAAATGGCAAAGATGGTTCTGGTGTTTCTCAAGAAGAATACGCTGGTATTATCACTCTAGGTTCTATCGGTTCGGGCGATCAGGTTTACTATCAACAAGCCGGTGGCGGTTCATCAACCAATATCGTTAGAACTGGCGCAGTTAATCAAGCCGTAAAAGTTTACGGGGACGGTTCGCATAGTTCGTTCGATTATCGTTCTTATTATAAATTGTTCGTTCGCGAATATGCTAAAACATATGCAACAGCTCAATTATCTGATATCGGTGTTACCACTCTTACCTATCAGGTTTATCGTTTTCCTCTAGCAAACCAATCTGATCTTAAGATCACTCATGATGATACAACCGTTTCATCTAATGCTCCATATACTGGAATGACCATAACATGGTATGCTAACGCACAATCAAGATCAATTGGTGGCACAAATAGAAATTTCCACGTTATTATCGACGGAAATTCTGGTACAGCTGAGCAAATTTACGAGTTCGTTCAAAGAGAATTAAGACAAAGCGCAGACATTGATGATGGCGCAGGCACGAAAACGGGCAAGGTAACATCAAGCTTGCTTTCATTCGTTGGTGATGCTCTTTATACGCAGCTACAAACTGAAGGCGGCGTATTCATTGATAATTATTTAGATAATGACATCAACAGACTCGTTTTCGTCGACGATGGCGGCGCACAAAGAACGTTCCCATATACTGCAACTCTTACGTTAACGTTTAATGATAACTTAGTTAACGACACCAACGCAAAATATTGGGTATTCTTTACTAATGATGATGCTGGCGATAATGCTGGCGCAGATTACGGATCATCGTCAGCAATAATAGTCAACGACTCTTCCGGAAATCCAATATCTGGTAACGTGTCTGGTAACTCTTCAATAACAAAAACGTTCGCATTTGATACTAATGTTCAAAGAGGCGCCGCTTCTGCGAATACAACTGCGCCAATAACAGGCGTTGTTATTGGCGCCAATAACAACCCAATATTATAACACTACCGGCAGTATTTTGAGATCAACGGGCAATCAGTTAGCGTTTGCAAGTTCTCTTGAAAGAAATTACTCAAATCCTGCATAATTATAGGAATTAAATGTGGCCGTTTCTTTCAATGGATCTAGTAAATTAATCATACTAGGCGAAGGCACGCGTGCCATAACAGTAAAAGAAATATACTCAAGATGGAAAGATTGGGTATTGCTTTCTGATAATGCAAAATATTTACAAGCATTATCTGTTATTGGTGGCGACCCTTTGCCTGGTGGTAACTATCTTGGATCAACATTCTTTCTTGAAAATGGCTGGAAAATTAGGCCGCAAGAAGCAGATCATTCTCTAACTGTTTCTGGAAACATTTATACTAGAGACGGCGGTGCGCCTTTTGTCACTACTACGGGGGCATATAATGTTTTGATTAGTTTGACTGTTTCTAATATCGTCGATACAGTTAGTACATCAGGAAGCAGCAGTTTATCTGGTACTGATATAAGTAACATAGCAGCAAACGCTGCAGCCCAAGTTTGGAACAAAACGCTTGATAATATAAATACTTCTAATAGCATAGGCGTACACATAAAATCAAAAGTGTTGACGAAGAACAATTTCCTAGGACTTAAAGATTAAAATGCCAAAATATAATGTAGCAGATGATCATAAAAACGAAAAACTTGAACCTCTTACCGGGGGAATGGATGCTGTTAAATTTCTGCCATTCAATGGCAGATATAGAAATTTGCCGGAGTTCGGAAAAGTTTATTACGGAATGATGTCCTGGTTTGGACAATTTGGAATAGGTAAATGGGGAGATGGCTTAAGCGTTTATAAATGGATAGATAAGGCCGACAATGGCCAGAATGCATCAGGATTATCTCAAATGACTCCTGGAATTGCATATATGTCAAACAAAACACTAAAACATTGGTTTAAGCTTACATTTCCAAATAATAAATCATTTATAGTTCAACAGGTTGATATAGGCCCATCAGGGTGGACTAGTAAATTAATTGACGTGAATGCGCCGCTCGCCGAGATGGCTGGGTATAGCCCAAAAAATTTTCCAACTGGGGCGATTATCAGATTTCAATATATAGGTAAAGAAATGCCCGAAGGGGCGACTAAAACATATAGGAGACCAGTATGACAAAATATACGATTAGCGACATGATTCAGTCATCACTAGAAAACAAGCCAGCTGATGCAAAAGCGGCACTACATGATATAATGCTTGACAAAATCAAAGATCATCTAGAAGCAAAAAGAATGGAAATAGCCAAAACGTATTATGGTGGCGATGACGATGAAGAAGCTGTAGAAGGTGAAGAAGAAACAATTGAACCAGAATACGGCGACCCTGAAGATGACCAAGACTTAGACGTTGATGGTGAAGAATTGTCAGATGATGAATATGAAACATTTTATGACGAAGAAGAACCAGAAGGAAATGATCCAGTATGAAAACTCTAAATCAAATTTTAGACGAAATATATGGTGACAGACCACTAGAAGGCGGGGAAAAAGAATTTGTTGATCGTCATAATCAGGGTGGCCAATTTGGCGTAATCAACGGAAAAGATTATGCTGGCAACGATATAAATGGCGCGCCATATAAAGGAACTAATAAATATTACAAGCGTGATGCGAAACATGGATACAATTCAGGTGCAGATAAAGCAGTTTATGAAGATTTTGATCCAACCTCTAAAGAATCATATGATGCGCATCATAATAGAACTATAAGCGCATTAAAACAATTATTGGTACATTTAGAAGATCACAAAAATAATATGAAGCAACATGCTAAAGACAAAGAAACAATGGTAACTCATCCAGCAATGGCTATGAGGGAAGTGTCATCGCGCGCCGAAGATTTATTGCATCACGTGAAACACAATTTCTCTACTGAGTTTGAGCCAGTGCCGTCAACTTTAAATCAACCAGATAAAAATAGAGTTGGTGGTTTGAAATATAGCAATTATAAGGCTAGAACATAATGACATATCGCATTACATCAAATAAAAAATATGGAGCGGCTGTGTTGTTATTCACAGCCAGTAATGGTGCTATAACTATAGCCGGGAACAGTTCTGTAAGTGCGATCGCTACTAGTGACGAAGACCTAGCTGGCGCAGCTATTACTCAAATGTGGTTTGGTTCTCCATCAGGAAACTCAGCATATTGGGTGGTCAAACGTGGAGCAAATACCGTATTTGTTGCTGATTCGACCGCTTATCTGGATTTTAGAGGAAACGGTGCTGGATTATCACTTGATTCGTCCGGAACTCTTTCAGCTAACTTGATTGGGTCAGGAAACGGTACACTGATAGTTGAATTGAAGAAGATACCAGCAACCAACGGCTTCCCAACACTGTAAGGTAAAATCAACAATGAAACTTATGTCAGAAATAGTTGAATCGGTAGAAGTTATATCAGAAGGAGCTGAAGGTTCTAAGAATCTATATATTCATGGGCCTTTTATGCAATACGATTCACCTAATAGAAATAATCGCATATATCCAAAAGCAATTATGGAGCGCGAGGTTAACAGATACATAGCCGAAAACGTAAACACAAAAAGAGCTTTTGGTGAATTAAATCATCCTCAGGGCCCAATCATTAACCTAGACAGAGTTTCACATTTAATTGAAAAGCTTGAAATGAGAAACGATGGAACTGTCTACGGCAAAGCCAAAATTCTAAATACTCCAATGGGAAACATAGTTAAAGGGTTGCTAGAGGGAGGCGCCTCTATTGGTGTTTCTACTCGTGGTCTTGGATCATTAAACGATCCTGATTCAAGAGGAATTATGGAAGTTAAAGATGATTTTAAGCTTGTAACGGCGGCTGATATCGTATCTGACCCATCAGCATATAAAGCATTCGTACAAGGCATAATGGAAAATGTTGAATATTACTACGATTCAGCAAAAGGTACATATGCTGAGCGTTTAGTTGAACAACAACACAAAAACATGAAGAAAATGACTCTTCGTGAAATTAATGAAAAAAAGGCTAACTATTTAAACGCCTTACTAGAAAATCTTGTAAAAAATAAATAATATAAATATACCTAAAGTTTCTCAAGGAGAGTTTTTAAATGGCTACTAAGAAAAAATTAAATGAAGACCAAGCGACAGATAATGCTGCTACGGTTCAAATGAAACCAAACAAAGCAACTGCTATGGCGCAGGCCGTAACTATGTTAGGCGCAATGTCTGGTGATGATCTAACTAGACTAGTTCAAGTACTACAACAAAATTCAGCATCAGCTGCTGCTTCTATTCCTGACGACGCTGCTGCTAAGAATGCAGCCACAGTAGCCATGAAAGAAGACCTAGAAATAATATTTGGTGGCGAAGAATTAGCTGAAGACTTCAAAGAAAAAATCACAACTCTATTCGAATCTGCTGTATCAACTCGCGTTCAACTTGAAGTTGCAACTCTATCTGAACAATTCGAAGAAAGACTAAACGAACAAACAAAAGAAGTAATGGAAGAGTTAGTAGATAATCTAGACAAATATGCATCATATTTGGCTGAGCAATGGTTAGAAGAAAACGCTGTTGCAATTGAATCTTCTATGCGTACTGAAATTGCAGAAAGCTTTATTTCAGGGTTAAAAGATTTGTTTAACGAACACTACATTTCTATTCCAGATGAAAAGATTGATGTTCTAGAAGAATATGAAGCAAACATTGCTGAACTTCAAGAACAACTTAACGATGCATTAAATCAAAATATTGCATTAGAGGAGCAACTAGCTAACTCTATTCTAGAAGATGTTTTTGAAGAAGTATCAACCGGATTACCAATGACTCATGTCAGCAAATTCCGCACTCTAGCTGAGGGCATCGAATTTACAGGTGATGTTGATACATATAAAAGAAAACTAAATATCATTAAAGAAAAGCACTTCACTAAAAAAACATCTGAAGCTTCAAATGTTCTAAACGAATCGTTTGAAGGGGACATTTCTGAAGACATAATAGCTTCACCAAGCGTAAAAGCATATGCTGAAGCTATTTCTAGAACTGTCAAGAAATAATATATTATAAATAAAAAAGAACCTAAGAAAAATATAGGGAGTAAACTAAAAATGTTATCGTTAAATGAAGAACTAGTTAAAAAGTGGGGGCCAATTCTTGAGCACCAAGATCTCCCAAAAATTACTGACGTTCACAAAAGAAATACTACAGCTGTCATTCTTCAAAATACCGAGAATGCAATTGCTGAAGAAATGGGCCAATACCGTCGTATGAATACACGTCACGGTATGGTAACCGAAGCTGCAATTCCTGTCAACGCAATGGGCGCATCAAGCTCAACTGCTGGTGACGGCGCAATTGATACCTTTGATCCAGTTCTTATTTCACTAGTACGTCGTGCAATGCCTAACCTTATTGCTTACGACATTTGCGGCGTTCAGCCAATGACTGGTCCTACTGGTTTGATCTTCGCGATGCGCGCAAGATATGCTAACCAAACCCACACCGAAACCTTCTATAACGAAGTAAACACCAACGCCTCTTCAAGAGGACTTGGAAACTCAACAGTTAATACTCCTGGTATGAGACATGTTGGTTCACTTCCTACCACAGCTAACAACGCTGAATCTAACACATACAACTATGTTTCTGGTATGTCACGTGCACAAGCTGAAGCTTTGGGTACAACTGGTAACATCGCATTCGCTGAAATGGCTTTCAGCATCGAGAAGCTAACTGTTACAGCTAAATCTCGTGCCCTAAAAGCTGAGTACACCATGGAACTTGCGCAAGACCTTAAAGCAGTTTACGGCCTAGACGCTGAAACTGAACTTTCTAACATCCTTTCAGCTGAAATTCTAGCTGAAATCAACCGTGAAGTTGTTCGTACTCTTATCGTAACAGCTGTTACTGGTGCTACTGAAAACACAACCACCACTGGTATCTTCGATCTTGACACCGACTCAAACGGTCGTTGGTCAGTTGAAAAGTTCAAAGGCTTGATGTTCCAAATTGAACGTGAAGCTAACCAGATTGCTAAGCAAACCCGTAGAGGGAAGGGTAACATTATCATTTGTTCTGCTGACGTTGCTTCAGCTCTACAAATGGCTGGTGTTCTTGATTACACTCCTGCTCTTAACTCAAACAACCTAAACGTAGACGATACCGGAAACACCTTCGTTGGTGTTCTAAACGGACGTTTCCGCGTTTATATCGATCCATATGTCTCTGGTGGAAACTATATGGTTGTAGGATACAAAGGCGCATCTCCTTTTGATGCTGGCCTATTCTACTGCCCATACGTTCCTCTACAACAAGTCCGCGCTGTTGATCCAGACAGCTTCATTCCTAAGATCGGATTCAAAACCCGTTACGGAATGATCGCAAATCCATTCGCTCAAGGCGCAACAGCGTTTACTGACGATGGAATTGCTAAAGACTCTAACGTGTATTACAGAAGAGTTATCGTACAGAATTTGATGTAGTTGACCCGTTTTATAAAACGGTATATAAATAGAACCGAGAGCGTTAAGCTCTCGGTTTTTTATTTGGAGATCATTAATGGAAAAATATGGGTTTGTATATCTTTGGTTCGACAAAAAAACGAAAAATGTTTTATATAGGATGTAGATGGGGTTATGAAAATGATGGTTATATATGTTCTTCTAATTGGATGCTTAAAACGTATAAGAGACGCCCGCAAACATTCAAACGTAGAATATTAACTTCTAATATATCAGACAAAAAAACAACTGCTTGATGAAGAATATCGATGGTTGTCTATGATTAAACCTGAAGAAATTAAAAAACGATATTATAACCTTTCAACGCATCACTTTAATCATTGGGCGTTTCATGAAAACTCAAAGTTGAACATTGGCCAAAAAATTTCAGAAGCTAAAAAAGGCAAATCTACCGGGCCTTGTTCTCCTGAAAAAGCAGCAAAAATATCTGCAGCCAAAAAAGGTAAAAAATTCACAGATGAACATAAAAAGAAACTCAGCGAAGCAAAATTAGGGTTCAAACACACTGATGAATGGAAACAAGTCAACTCTGAACGTATGAAACAACAGTGGTCAGATGGTACTCGTAAACGCAAAGGGCCCAAAAAAACTATGACTAAAGACGATCAAGCAAAGCTTTCATCATCACGTTTGAAGCAATTATGGGCTGATCCTGTCTGGGCAGAGGCTCAGCGTAAAAAATTATATGATAACCATAGATCAAGAAAAACCTAATTATAACAAACTTTAACTATTATAAATAGTAGTGAGGGAAGGGTGAAAATCCTTCCCTTTAACTTTTAAACGAAAGAGGGAAAGACCATGAGAACTGTAATCACTGCAATTCTATTTGGTATGTTATCTACTGCTGCTATCTCAGCCGATCTTCCAGATTGGGCTGTAAAAGCCTTTTGATCCTGAAACTGCAAAATCAGATACCGCTAAAAACGTTCCAACAGGAACAGATGTTGCTGGTACTACTGACTATGTTCTAGTTGATGGCAAAGTTGTACAAGTTTCAAAAGATTGGAAAGTAGAAGTTTTCGTATCAAAAGGCGAATAATTCACAATCTTTATTAATGAAGAAAGGGGGCTTTACGGCCCCCTTTTTTTGTTATATACTAAATATAAAAATGGTATATAACATGGAGAAATAAATGTCAGAGATATTCGTAGCAGCTTGTATTCAACAACACAATGAAAGTTCAGGTGAAGCATTAGATGTTGGTGCCAATCGCGGCATATATACAGAGATGCTTTTACAAAAATTCAGCAAGGTTTATGCATTCGAACCTCATCCTGAAAACGTTATCTACCTTCATCAAAAATTTAAACTGCACCCAAAGCTTGAGATCGTCCCCAAGGCGGTTTCAAACGTCACAGGGAAGACTTTGTTACAAATAAACCCACATAACTACAGCGGCTATACTCTCTCCAGCAAGGTCGCGGCGCACCCTGAATGGGGATTCACAGAGAAAAAAGAAATAGAAATTGAAACAGTAACACTTGATGAGTTTTGTGAAGGAAAAAATATTCAATTTATGAAAGTCGATATTGAAGGAGCAGAAGATTTTATCTTCGAGGGCGCTACTAAAACGCTGAGTAAACCTGACCTAAATATAGTAATTGAAGTTCATAAAGAAGTTGATCTGAATAAGTTATTTAAATTTTTCAAATCATTTGATTTCAGAATTTATGGTCTTGGATTAGTTATTGGTGGCGGAAGCAACAGATATGAGACTGTTGAAGTAGATTGTTTTGATGCCGATCATCATTATCTATTAGCAAAATAAGGAAAATCAATGACCGCTTTGGATAAAAATCCATCCAATAAAAATTTACTGTCACCGCTAGTATTTCAATTCGAAATAAAAAGAGCTCCGAACGTAAACTTTTTTATTCAAAGCGTCAGCCTACCTGGAATCATGTTAGATCAGGTAGAAACGTCTAATCCATTTGTACAAATACCATATGGAGGAGATCATTTATACTATGAAGAACTTGCTATTCATTTTAAGGTAAACGAAGATCTTGCGAATTGGCTTGAGCTGTATCAATGGATCAGAAATACTGGTTTCCCAGATAATCATGATCAATATAAAGAAATTGCTGATCAACCAAAATATTCTGGTAAGGGCCTTAAGTCCGATCTTTCATTATTGATTGCCAATTCGAATAAAAATCTATCATTTGAAGTATACTTCAAAGATGCATTTCCTATATCTCTTTCTAATCTGCAGTTTGATTCTACTACTCCAGATATTCAATATCTGGATGCATTCTCGTCATTTAGGTATACTTCTTATGATATTAGAAGATTATAATTGATTTTTGCATAAAATAGTAGTATAATCATACTAGTATAAACGGAGATTATGCTATTCATGAAACTTGAAACAATTCAAGCCGAGTGGGAAACTGACTCGGTAATAAATCAATTACAACTCGCCGACGAATCAAACAAAATCCCCCGTCTACATTCCAAATACTGGAAAATTCTAATATTAGAGCGCGCTAAGCTAAAAACATTAGAGGCAGAACTTAAGTGTCTGACTAATGATAAATTTTGGTTTTTTCTGAATGGTCATGATGAAGATACCAGAGCAAGGGGTTGGGAATTACCGGCCAGGGGTAAGATCGTAGTCAAAGACGAGGCTAAAATGTTAGTTGATACAGACAAAGAAGTTGTAGATTTGACTTTGAAGGTGTCAATTCAGAGAGAAAAGTGTCTGTTTGTTGAAGATATTATTAAAAATGTGCACAACAGATCATTTATTATTCGTAACACAATAGAATTTATTAAATTTCAAGCGGGTGGATGATGGTTCATATTCATTATGTAGATGATGTTTATATTCGAATAGAATGTGATGATGGCATATCTCAAGAATTATCAGACTATTTTTCATTCATGGTACCAAACGCCAAATTCATGCCATCATTCCGTAACAAGATGTGGGATGGTAAGATCAGATTATTTAATTACAGATCAAAGCTTTTATACTCTGGACTGAGATTAGAAGTACAGAATTTTTGTAAATCCAGAAATTATGATTACAATGAAGATGCAGTATTCTCGGCCGATTCGTTTTCAGTATCAGAAGCTAAAGAATATATTTCATCTCTTTCACTTTCTATGGAACCGAGAGATTATCAAATTGAGGTATTTACTAAAGGAATAAGAGATCGTAGGAGATTATTTTTATCACCTACAGCCAGCGGAAAATCTTTTATTATGTATCTGTTGACTAGATATCTCAATCGCAAGACGTTGATAATTGTACCAACAGTATCACTCGTTAGTCAAATGAAAACTGATTTTATTAATTATGATTCAACAGGTGAAATAGTCAACGAAATTCATGAGATATATGCAGGCAAAGACAAAACTAACAATAAAAAAATATTCATCAGCACATGGCAAAGTTTGTACAAATTACCAAAGCAATGGTTCAAAGATTTTGATGTTGTTCTTGGAGATGAATGTCATCTTTTTAAATCAGACAGCCTAACTAATATCATGAATAAGCTTACTGACTGTTCTTATAAATTCGGCTTCACAGGGACGCTGGACGGATCGCTAACAAACAAAATGATTCTTGAGGGCATATTCGGTCCTGTGGAAAAAGTCACTACCACAGCTACGCTGATGAAGGAAAATCATATAGCAAATCTGAATATCAAATGCATAGTTTTAGATTATGATGAACAGACTCGTAAATTGATGAAGAACGCTTCTTATCAAGAGGAGATTGATTTTATTATTCAAAAAGAAGAGAGAAACAAATTTATCGCTAATCTTGCGCATTCATTAAATGGAAATGTGCTGATACTTTTCAGATATATTGAAAAACAAGGCGATCAGCTTTTTGGATTAATCAATTCAAAAAACAAAGATAGATCGGGAATCTATTATGTAACCGGATCAATGACCGGAGATAAAAGAAATGAAATCAGAAGCATAGTTGAAACTCAAGATAGAGCTATTATAGCAGCCAGTATTCAAACTTTTGGAACCGGAATAAATATTAAAAATCTGCATTATATTATATTGGCTACGCCATCTAAATCTAAAATAACAGTTCTACAAAGCATAGGGAGAGGATTAAGAAAATCAGACACCAAATCAGATGCAGTTTGGTTTGATATCGCAGACGATCTGTCATGGAAATATCGTGACTGGGAAAC
>OGVP01000005.1_pt1 | contig 28632 bp, 18 predicted proteins | sample 1575791 | NCBI WGS metagenome assembly OGVP01 (sample SAMN07581537, study PRJEB24739) | freshwater metagenome
TCCTGATGATGGAACTGCGAATGCGGCAAATCCAAAAGTAACTGGATTTGATAGATATAGTAAGGCAGGATTACTTAAAGGAGATAGAACTTGGCAATATCCTATTGAAAATGATGACTTTAACGTGCCTTTTATACAATTTAAATTTTTAGATGCATTTGGAAATGCCATACCAACAAATAATGCGCCAGTAATTTACATTCGTATGCCAAATCAATTTAATGTATCTAGTTTTTCAGAATATGCTAGAACCGACAATATTTTTGGTGCAGGTAATCAATTTATTAAAACTGAAAATGAATCGGCACTAGGAAAAGCATCTCAACAAGAAGGATTTGATGCAAGTTTAATTGCAACATATGGACTGAGTGCGGCCGAAGCATTTCAGACTGGCATCGCAAGAGCATTGAGAGGCGTTGAAGGCTTTATTGCATCTGGTGGTATGAACAACATTGCACAATTTGAATTTACTCAAAGACAAGCAGTAAATCCATTTTCTCAATTACTTTACAAAGGGCCACAAAATCGTAAATATCAGATTCCTGTAGTTATGCGACCACGAACAAAAAATGAAGCCACTCACATTAAAAACATTATTCATACATTTAGGGTTGCTTCGTCTCCTTCAGTTCCAAATGTTGATGGTACATTTCAACTTACAGGCGTATCAGGACCAATACCAACTGGCATTGGTGAAGGAAGTACATTTACTTATGGATATCCACATCTAACACAATTTGATGTAATTTTTAGAACTCCAAATCAAAATGCGACGAAAATATTTAGAAGCAAAGCATGTGTAATTGATTCAGTTGCGGTTGATTATGGTGGCCAGAAACTTACATTTTTTGAAGATGGTAATGTTACAGAAACCACACTTACGATTCAATTAACAGAAATCATTCCAAGAACACTTGGTGATGGTATTACAGAGGCAAAAAATTCTTACTTGACAATTATCTAATATGTTTCAATTTTATCCTAAAACTTTATATCTTTTTAACGATTTTGATTATCAGAAAGTCGTTGATTTAAACGTATCTGCTCAAATATCAGATTATGTTAAATCTTATAGAGGTTCTCCTGGGGTTCGACAATACATTGTAAGTAACGGCGAACGTCCAGAAGTAATATCTTATAAACTTTACGGCACAACAAAATACGATTATCTTCTTTTAATTTTTAATGAAATTGAAAGTTTTTATGATGAATGGCCAAGAGATGATCAAACTCTAAAAAAATATATTGAAAAGAAATATGGAAGCATCAGTGCGGCAAGTAGTGTAGGATATTGGTACAACAGTTTTGGAGATCAAGTCTCTGAGGCATTTTGGAATACACTTACCGATTCGAAGAAATACACTAAAACATTTTACGAATATGAAATCGATTTAAATGATGAAAAAGCAAAAATAAATGTATTTGATATTTCACTTGCAGTAAGATTTGAGTCCAATTTACAAGAATTATTTGAAAATCTATAATGGCATATACTTTTCCAAAATTCAATGTTGCACCAAGTCAATTTGGGTTTCAGTTGGAGCCAGAGGCACCTACGCCAGATCACATTAGAGAAACATACTTATTAACCTCACTTTTTATTACAATTAAAAATGGACAATCAATTTCGTTAGGCAACTCTTTTAGTCGAATAGAAATTTACGAAGATATTTTTAGTCCTTCAATTACTGGCGTGATTACTGTTTATGATTATGTTGGTGGTCTAGAAAAGTTTATGTTTAGTGGCGGCGAAACAATCACCATGACTGTATTAAAGCCTGGCGGATCAAATGAAATTCTTATTTCTAGAAACGATTTAATTGTTTATGAAGTAGGTAAAGTAAAATTTGATGGAGAAAATATTCAGACTTATGATTTACTTTTTACTTCTAAATCTGCTATCTCATCACAAAAGAAAAGATTGTATAAAAGTTTTGGGGATGACCGAGGATTAAAAAGTGTATTGTCAAAAATTTACACTGACATTAATAGCGCATCTAATTTAAATATCAATACAATTGATCCAGAAATTAAAATGCCAAAAGCATTTGTAAGTCCTGGTTATACTCCGATGGAAGCAATATCTCAATTGGCAAGAAGAGCATGTGTATTAGGAGATTATTTTGTTTTCTTTGAAAAACTTTGCGGAAGAAACTCATTAGATTTTAAACATGTTTTCATTTCTCTTGGCTCTCTTAAAGAATTTTGGAAATCAGGCAATTTACCAAGACTTGTATATCAACCGACCCAAAGTTATTTAAATAAAGAAACAAATCGAAGTATTTTAATTAAAAGTTTTATGATTGAAAATAATTTTCAACATTTAGAAAGAATGCAATCAGGATTTTACAACTCTAGAATTCGTCAACTTGACCTATATTCTAGAACTTATAAAGATGAAACTATAAGTTATAAAGATATGGCATTAGATACAGATTTTTATGCCAATCGAATTTTAGAAACAAATAACGAATTTTTAAAATACAATAATGGCTACCCAGAATATCCGGGCGAAAGACTTGTAGTAAAATCTATCAATGACATATTGGAAGATAAGGCTGCTTGGATTAAATATGATACCTATGGCGGTCTTTTAAATAGTGGAATTAGAGTTTTAGCAGACATACCTGGTGCAGATAATCGAATCAGTGTTGGCTATGCAGTTGAATTAGTATTACCTAGTAAAGTTGCAAAAGCACAAAATCTGGAGCAATCAATCATGGCTGAAGACGAATTTTATTCAGGTAAATATCTTGTCACCGCAGTACGTCATTCTTTTACGAAAGACACTTATACAAAAAAAATTGAATTAAGTCGTGGATCACTTAAAATTAATCTTGACAATCGTATCAATCAAACATCGGGTTAACATATGAAACTATCATTCTCAGAATACCTTTATAAGAGAGAGTATGAGGCTAGAATTCCTCTCGAAGAAAAACTTATTCTCTATAACAATGGTGCAAAATATGGACAAGTTGTTTTTCTTGCTGGCGGCGCTGGGTCAGGAAAAGGATTTGCAATTAGCAATTTCATGCAAGGCGAAAATTTCAAAATTCGCGATGTGGATGAACTCAAACTTGCATTTCGAAAATTAGATGAAATTGGCAAGTTTACACTAAACGATTTACTTAAAAAATATGGCGATAATATTAGTGAACGCGATATGCAATTTATACAAAAAAACGTAATTGACAAAGGTTACTCGCTGAAAGATTTAAATCTAAAAACACCAGAACATGTATACTCACTTCATGTACTTGTTCGTGCTACGGGCGCAAAAAACAAAACACTTGATCTATTGCTTGACGGTGCGGCACAGAATACACTACCAAACATTTTAATTGATTCTACATTTGCAGATATGGATGACATTAACACTTACATTCCTATGTTGCTAAAGGCTGGTTATAAAACTACAAACATTCATGTGACTTGGGTGCTAACTAATTATGAGATTGCAATTGAAAACAACGCAAAGCGTTCTAGAGTTGTACCACAAGATATTTTGCTGAAGACGCACAAAGGCGCGGCACAAACAGTATTTAAACTGGTGAAGACTGGGTTTCCGAGAGAAGTGGATGGTGGTGTTTATGTTATATTGAACAATCCGCAAAATACAATGTTTATCGTTGATCCAAAAACAGGTAAACACTATAAAGACATTAAAGGTAACAAAGTTGTAGGCAACTTCATGTATCTAACAATGAAGAAGCCAGGTAAAGCAATGACAACAGATGCAGATATACGCAAGCAATTATATACTTGGATTAAAGATAATGTACCACCAGACGCATTAGATACGAAAGATTTAGACGATCTATGAAATCATTTAAAAAATTTGTAAGCACGCCTGCTACACAAGAAGAGTGGGAGGAAGATGTATATGGTCCAGAACTTGTTGAAGTATTAAAGCAAGTAGATGGTAAGTGGGCGTTAGTATCAAAGAAAACGGGCCGACCTCTTGCATATTATAAGGGCGAAGGCAAACCGTCCGATGAATGGGTTGCAAAGCAAGAAAGACGCATTCAATATTTTAAACACATGGGCTAAATTATGTTTTTGGGTAGAGATGGATTTTATTGGTGGATTGGTGTTGTTGAAGAAAATGTAGACCCTCTATTACTAGGGCGTGTCAAGGTTCGCATATTTGGTTATCATTCTTCATACGAACAAAAAGCAACTGGTATTGATACGCCAGACTTGCCTTGGGCAAACATCTTAGTTGCACCAAATGCACAAGGCACTTATGCAAGAATAGGTCTAGGAGAATGGGTAGCAGGATTTTTTATGGATGGTCCTGATGCACAAGAACCTGTTGTAATGGGAATTATACCAACACCTCTTAAATCAGATCCAACTGGAAAAAGTTTTGGAAAATATACAAGTAGTAAAAGATCATTTCCTCATGTAACAACATCAGATAAAGATTATCCGCCAAATCTATCAGCAGATAATGATTATCAAAGTCTACTACAACAAGTTGCCATTGCATCCGAATCTGGACACACCATTCAATTAAAAGATTTTGTAAACGAAGATAAAATCAGACTTACTCATTCAAACGGAAAAGTTTATCTTGAAATAAGTAAATCAGAAATTTTTATAGGAAGTGATAGTGGAAAAGTATTTTTAAGAGTAACAGATTCAGAAATTATTGCAGGTAGTCCATCATATGGTTCTTGGAACTTAACAGATCAATTAAATTGGATCTCTTATCAAACGCATAATACAACAGGCGGCAGTAAAAGAGGACCTAGAAGTTTTACAATTGGAAATAGAGCCCCCCCACCACCTCCACCCCCGCCAAGAAGGGGTAGAAAAATTATCTGCACTAAACTTTATGAACTTGGTTTTCTACCAGAACATATTTACATTGCAGATCAAGAGTTCGGTAATATACTAGAAAAAGAACGTCCAGATATTTATTATGGCTATGTAGCATGGGCAGAAACCGTTGTCGATTGGATGGAAGGCAATGGTCCACAATGCATGTTTTGGATTCGTGATGATGAAAAAAGAAAACATGCTCAAATGCATCTAAGTACTAAGTGGGCTAAAGAAATTGCAACGCCATGGGCTAAACATATGGCATATCTCATGGGTGTAGAAAAAGAGAAAAACTTAACCGGCAGAGTTTTAGCATTTGTTGGAACACCAATCTGTAAAGTCATTGGCGTGGCGCAAAGATGGTTTGGTCAGTCAAACAGGCCTGATGGTTTAATTAAGGGATTTGCTCTTTGGGGCATTTTTGCATTATTAAGATTTATTGTTTGGATTTTTGAGAGGAAGAAATGAAAACTGAAGAACTTAAAAAAGCACTTGGTCAATTAACTCAAAATGAAGAGAAAATTCTTTTTGATGGCATTAGTTATCATGCCGCACTCATTCTTCTTAAATTGTTCCCACACAATGTAATCATTCAAGAACTAGTAGATAGGAAAAGGTATTAATTACCTTATAAATACTCTTAAATCACAGGGGACACCTTATTTTAGTTGCTTGTCAAGTAATTGTCAAGCGTTTTTAATCAAACAAAGGGCAATATTATGACAAACCACGATACACTCATTAATCTTTTCGAAACATATGTAAAAGAAAATGAAAAATTTACAGAAAAAGGCGTAAAGGCCGCAGGAACAAGGGCAAGAAAAGCATTGGCTGAGTTCACTAAAGTGGCTAAAGAACGCAGAAAAGAAATTCAAGATCAAAAGACAACCGAGTAATTCATGGCTACAATTTTTTATTCAGATTTGCCTTTGACTTTTAAAGTCAATCCTATTACAGGAGATATTCCTCCTGCTAAAAATGAGACGGCAGTTAAAAAATCATTAATTAATCTCATAAAAACTCCTATAGGAGGAAGACCTTTTGCTCCAGAATATGGAACAAGAATCGCAGATTTTTTATTTGAGCCAGGAGATACGGAAACTGAATTAAAACTAAACGATGAAATTGCACAAGCAATTGAAAGATTTGAACCAAGAGTTAGATTGGTTGCCATTGAAACAAACATAGAAGAAAGCGGCGTTGAAATCAAGATTGAATACTACATTATAAACATTCCAGACCTACAACAATTAGAAACAGTAGTTACTAGAACGGCATAACATATGGCTACACCTACAAATTTAAAAATTGATGGCGTAAATTTTCAACAAATTCGCGAAAATTTTAAAAACTTTCTAAAAAATCAAGATCAATTCAAAGATTATAACTTTGATGCATCTGGTATCTCTACACTTCTTGATATTCTGAGTTTTAACACATACTACAATTCTTTCTATGTAAATATGATTGCTACGGAGACAAATCTAGCAACTGCACAAAGAAGAAACTCAATTATTAATCTTGCATCATCATTAAATTATACTCCAAAATCGAAAACTTCGGCAAAGATTACAGGAACTATAGTTTTAACTGTAACTGGTTCGCCATCTTCAATTACTCTTCCTCGATATTCAACATTTAGTGCGGTTAATGAGGGAGTTACTTATACTTTTGTTACAAATGAACCGCTGACATTTACTTCAGCAACAAATTATACTTTGAATAATGTTCAATTAATTCAAGGTAGAAATGTACAAGAAAGATATACGGTAAATCTTAATGATGGCACACAAAGATTTTTAATTAATAACGCAAATGTAGACACCGAAACTTTATTGGTTCGCGTTCAAACTTCAACAACAATTGGTACACTCAGAGTGTTTGAAAAAGCGTTGAACTTTGTTGAAATTAAAAGCGATACTTTGGCATATTTTATCAGAGAGGTTGAAGATGAAAAATATGAAATTGAATTTGGAGATGATGTAATTGGACTTGCATTAGATAATGATAACATTGTTATCATCGATTATCTTGTGACAGAAGGTGCAGATGCAAATCAAATTCGTGAACTTACTTTTACATCAACTGTTGCAAGCGTTACCGATGCTACCTTTACTGCCAACGATGTTGCATCGGGCGGAGAAGATAGGGAAAGTTTAGAGAGAGTTAAATTTGCGGCACCTAAATTTTATGCCGCACAAAATCGTGCGGTTACCGTAGAAGATTATCGTGCAATTCTTTTAAGTGCACCAAACGTAGGATCTGTAGCGGTATGGGGAGGCGAAGATAACGATCCTCCAGCATATGGTAAAGTATTCATTGCAATTAAGCCAAGCGAAGGCGAAACATTAACCAGCACCGAAAAAGATTCTATTGTTAGAACAATTTTAAAGAACAAAAAGATTCTTACAATTCAAAATGAAATTGTTGATCCAGAGTTTATTTTTGTAACCGTTGTTGCGGACGTTAAATATGATCCAGAACAAACTATTGCTGCCGAGGCAAGTGTAAAGTCTAAAGTATTAGATACTATAAAAAATTACAATGATACTGATATCAATCAGTTTTCAAAATATTTACGCTATTCTAAGTTATCTCGCCTAATTGATACATGCGAAAGATCAATTTTAAGTTGTAATTTAACACTAAACATGTATAAAGAATTAGATGTTCAATTGGGACAATCTGCAAGATATGAAATTAGTTTTTCAAATCCAATCAATGACGCTACAGACGGACGCCCTAGTTCACATCCATATGCGGCAGGATTTCAAATTACCTCAACCGCATTTTCATACGGCGGATTTAATAATTGTTTTCTAGAAGACAATAATGGCATTATTCGCATTTTTCGTAGAGTAGAACAAGCAGTTTTTGGTGTTTCACAAAACATCGGAACAATAGATTATACCACAGGTAAAATTATTTTAACAGATTTCAATCCAAATGCAATTGCCGCAGGCGGTGTTACATTAAAAATCTTTGCAACACCAGCAAGCACAGACATTCTTCCTTTACGAGGACAAATTGTAAGCATCCGCGATGAAGACATTACTGTAAATCTAACAAATGACAACGCAATTAGTCTAGTTAGAAGATAATAAAAAATGACTGATAAAGTCTATTATAATCCATCTCTTGGCATTCAATCAATCTCGCCTTCGATTGATGATGAAACCTTTTTGTTTTTTCTTGAGACATATTACAATTGGATGCAGACAACCGACATTATCTACAATGCATCGGACGGTCCATTTACACAAGGCGAAATAATCACCGGGCAAGATTCGAGAGCAACTGCAACTGTTCGTTATGTAGATTCTAGTAATAATATGATTACCGTCTCAATGAAGACGGACAAATCTTTTGATGTAAGTGAAGAAATTGTAGGAGGAACAAGTTCCAATTCAGCATTTGTTTTAGAAATGTCTGATAATATTTTGCGTAAAGCATCTCGCCTTCGCGAAAATAAAAATCCTCAAAAGGCGCAGGGATTATTTTTAGAATATTTAAAACAAGAATTAAACAAAGGTATACCAACTCTAACTCAGACCGACAGAAGAAAATTAGTTTCCCAGTTGAGAGATTTTTTCAAATCAAAATCAACTGAAGAAGCATATTCGTTTTTATTCAGAGCATTATTCAACGAAACGATTGAAATTCGTTATCCCGGTGATGATTTATTACGAGTTTCTGATGGCAATTTTGTTAAACAAAGTACCATTCGTGTTGGAGAACGATCTGCATTTCTTATTGCTGGTACTGCAAATGTTATATCAGGAAACGCTTATGTTTTTGGTACTAATACAGAATTTACAAGCATTTCTAATTCTGATCACATTCGAATTGGAACACAACAAGCAATTGTTGCAAATGTCATTAACAATAGCATTTTAGTCGCCACAACAAATTTCAATACCTCAGCCAACAATCAATTTCTTGAATTTTTACCTACGTTTGATGTTTTTAGTCTTAAAAATAAAACGATTAGAGGCAGAACTTCAGGCGCAGTTGCGGTTGTTGCAGACCTTCGTGTTTCATTTCTTGGTGGCCTTCGTTATGCAGATTTAGTTCTTCGTTTGATTTCTGGTGAATTTCAAGAAAACGAAATTGTTGAAGACATTGAAACTACCAGTGCTAATACAATTGTTTATGGCGTTGTAAGTACCATCACAATTAATGATGGTGGTACAGGTTACGCAGTTGATGATGATATCGTCATTAATGGAGATGGTGCCGAAGCAAGAGCAAAAGTAAGTTCTGTTTCGGAAGCACCAATCTCAAAAATTCTTTTAGCCAATACAGGCATTGGTTATAGAAATAACATTGAAGCAACCGTAAATAATTCTGGTACTGGAGGTACAGGACTTAGAGTTAGAATTAATGAAATTGCTAATACTTATACCGTTGGTTCAAGTAACGAATACACAGTTGGTGACACAGTAAGTATTTCGATTATTAATCGTGGTTCAGGATATAAAGCATTACCTACCATTACACTACAAGATACGGCAGTTAGTGCTTTAGGTCTTTTACATGAAAAACTTATTCGAATTGATGATGCAGGAACATTATACGAAGTTGGTGATTCATTAGTATTTGCAGGTGGCTCTGGTACAAGTGTAGCAGGTCAAGTCGCCGCTGTTACAGAGCGTTGGGCAGAAACTCCTGTTACCTTAGTGGCAGGCGAAGTTGTAGAACCATATAAAGATGAAAGTTTACTAAGTGATTTCGGTTCTTTAACAGTAATAACAGAAGGCGATGTTGGGATTCTTCTTGAACAAGATTATGAAGATAGACTTAAAATGGAAGATTGGCGAGCAGTGGGTCCAATCGAAAGAATTGAACTTACTAATTTTGGATCAGGATACACATATCCTAGCGGATTACCAACTGTAACTGTTACTTCTGCAAATGGTATTGGTGCGTCACTTACCGTATTTAACATTCAAGGCCGCAGTGCGGTTATTGAAATTGACGCCGCAAACAACGTAGCAGGTATCGGCGCAATTCGCGAAGTTACAATTCTTGATCAAGGTATTAATTACACCTCTGCTACCGTTGATGCAACCGGTTCGGGTGATGGTAATGCAAATCTAACCGCAGACATTTCAGGTATTTTTACGAACCCAGGTTACTTTCAAAATGATGATGGTAAAGTCAACTATAAGGTTCTACAAGATTCCCTATTCTATCAAGACTTCTCATATGTTATTCGAAGTGGATTGTCTTTTGATCAATATAAAGATGTTGTTAAAGAATCAATTCATCCTGCCGGCCTAGAGTTTTTTGGTGAAATTGTTATCACCAGTACAATTTCTGCCGTTGCACAATTTACTTCAGAAATTATTGCGGATCTTGCGGCGGATCGCGCACCAAGATTTGTTTCTATATCCTCATTCTTGTCATTGTGGCAAGGCTATGGATTACCTCCACCAGTTACAAGTAGCATTATCGTTAAGATTAAACCGGTTGTTGCTTATGCAGACAATGCTAAACTTGATACACATAGAGAAGTTAATGTAGAAATTAATCCTTACATTAATGTTGCCGCAGTCACAAGTACAGAATATCGCCCAATCATTACGCCTACAATTGATGTTTCAATGTTTGGCGGTGCAAATGTTACGGTCATTCCAGTTACGCCTGGTAGCGCAGAGTATGACATTATCCTTGCTGGCACATCTGTACCTGCTACATTTGATTCATCAGGTGCAGTTAGAGAAATTGATATTGAGCCAATTGTTATTAATCAAGGCGCAACTGTTATTGAATCTACTGATCCTGGACTTAAAGGACCATTGCAATTTGCACTTGGTCCAGTTGTTGTTTCCGCAGAATTTATTTACTCGGCGGTGGCACCAAGAACAGAAGTTTCTGGTGGTGTAGGAATAATCGTATCAACGGCTACATTTACAGATTCAGAATACAATGTAGAAATTCCAATTTTTGTTGACTTAGCACCAACAATTATTCCGTCAAATGAAGTTGCTACGCCTAAATTCTTTAAGACAGAACTTGATCTTTCTCCCGATCCAACTGCCATCTATGAAATAGACATTATATCTCGCGGAATTGTTGAACAAACATTCTTACCATATATCTTTGGTGATTACACCATTCAAGAGTTTGCAACGGCTGAAATTTCTCAATTTGCAAACACTCAATTTAATGAAGGTGTTTATAGAGTAGGCGAAAGTAAAAACGAATATAACATTGAAATATTTTCATTTACCGATGCCACGATGGCATTCTATTCAATCATTACTACGGCCGAGACTGACACTAGAACAGTAGAGATTGATGTAAATCTTCTACAATCTGTTTCAGTAGTTACAATAGAAATACCAAGAGAAATCGAAATTTCTCAAGAACCCTTAAGTGTCTCTTCTTTAGAAATTAAAGAATACAATATTGAAATTTCATTATTTAATGTTGCCACAGTACAAACTACTGATGTAATAACGGAGATTGATCTTAATTTAGTACAAAATATAACTGTCAACACTCATGCTAGATATGAGATTGATATTCTCTCTGGAGAAGGAATTACAAAAGGCACAGCATTATTTAAGAACATTCCTATAGATGCGTATTCTTTTGAATCAATTCAAGATTATTCTTTAGTAACATTTAACGACCTATCAACTGTAACATATCCAAATGTAATAGCGAGAGTTGATAGTATTGTTGAAATTGATTTGCCTCCAGGCATAATCACTCAGCCTCTCAATGTTGTACCGAGCGACTTTTTCCCTGATGTAAAATACATTCAGCCAAAACTGAATATTGCATCTACTACCAGTGCAATATATGAAATTGATTTGCCAATCATATCATTGAAAGGAACTGGTACATGGGAACAATTAACATTCTTAACCGACACTTCAGATGGTACCGGAGTATTAAATACTATTGGCAATACTTCTATATCAACTTATAGTGCAATATCATTTAACGATGGTTACTATCCATTTGGAGAGATTGAAAATCTTCAAACATACCCATCAATTGAAATTGAAATTGCACCGATTCTTATTGATGTTTCAATGGCGTTCTATACATCTCAGACAAAAACTTTAACTCCATTCGTAGAAGTTGCTTCACTTGCTCCGGTAATTATTCCAGAAGTAATTATTAATGTTGAATTGAATAACATTCCTTTAGAATTTAAAGAGTATGTTATTGGTGTTCCTTTGTACACCGATCTTACAATGGCTTTCTATACATCCATTGTCACAATGGAATCCGAAATTCGTTCAACTGAAATTGACATTAATTTAATTCAAAGTGTTGCTTCTTCAACTACTGGAAAATATAAAGTAGACATTACTTTAGGTTTACAAAGATATAAAGATGCTTCAATTGAAGCCTTGCGCGGACAAACTCTTGCACAGTATGATGGCGAAGTTCTTAATGACAGAATTGCCATTGCTAGAGCAGGATTTATAAACGGAAGAAGATTTATCAATACTGGCAACCTAAGACTAGATCAATTTAAAGATGATCTTATTTCATCGCTACAAAACTATGATTTTAACGATCAATACAGAGATGATACTATTAGAGAAAATGTTCCTGCACAAGGAACAACCACTATTTTCAATAGTTCTCTAGGAGAGTTAAGAATTTCTAGACTTGAAACAGAATTAATAAATACTTTTGCTTCAAGTGCATTTACTGACCTAAGTGGTCAGAAGGTTTACGCGGTAGGTTCGAATACAATCTATGACCAAGAATATAAGGTTGGAGATTACTTTATTGTAAAAGATGAAAAATTTATCATTAAGGCAATCTCTAATTCCGAGTTCTTGGAACTTAATGTATCTTCCGCGCAAAATCACAACAATGTTCCTGCTTATAAAGAATATTTCGTATAAATAAGAAAGACTTTTATGAGTGGACTTTTTACCATAAACGATAAAATAGCCAGAATTGGCTCAACAAGGAGATAAAACATGCCAGCAATCGCAACAAGTAAATTTCGTGTACATAACGCAGAACAGTTTCTAGAAGCATTCTCAGAGACTTCAAATGTAATTATGTATCTTTTCGTAGGTGGACCAAGCGCATTTACCGATGATGCTAACCCGCCAACACCAACCAACTCAACCGCCAACATCGAATTTCAACCATGGCGCGATACCCTTGGCGCAAAGCGCATTCAGACAACCGATGTTGTTCATGTAATTGATCGCTATGACTGGACCTCTGGTACAGTTTACGATCAGTATGATGATCAGGATACTAACATTCTTGATGATGATTTTTATGTTCTTACAGATGACTATAATGTTTATAAGTGCTTGTGGAACAATAGCGGCGCAGCCTCTACAACCAAGCCAACCGGCACATCAACCACACCATTTGATACCGCAGACGGTTACAAGTGGAAGTATATGTACACTGTTACAACTTCAGACGCGCTGAAGTTTTTAACAAATGATTATATGTCTGTTCGTACAGATTCTACTGTTGCATCAGCAGCCAATAACGGCGCTATTCATGTTGTAACAGTTACGGCCGGCGGATCGGCTTATGCTTCAGCACCAACTGTAAGTATTGTTGGTGACGGTACTGGTGCTACTGCAACCGCTACAGTAGCCGCAGGTGCAGTTACCGCTGTTACAATTACCAATACAGGTTCCAACTATACTACCGCAAATGTTTCATTTTCTGGTGGCGGTGGTTCAGGTGCGGCCGCCAGAGCAATCATTTCTCCAAAGAATGGCCACGGTAACAATGCCATCGAAGAACTTGGCGGTAAGTTTGTTATGATCAATGTTCGTTTGGATGGTTCTGAAGCAAACACAATTTCTACCGCTAATGACTTTCGCAAGATTGCTCTAGTTCGCGATCCATTTGAATATGGCACAACAACTCGCGCTGCTTCAACCAACTATCGTCAAACAATTCGCTTGACAGTTCCAGCACCAAACACTAACTATGTTGTTGATGAAACTGTAACCGTTGGTTCAAATACTGCGGTAGTTGTTGAATGGGATAGCACAAATAAATATTTGTATGTAACTAAGCCAACTCCACAAGCATTTGCAAACGCGGCTTCAATTTCAGGTGGTACATCCGGAGCAACAGGTACAATTACTGCTATCGCAAACTCAGGACTTGAGCCATACTCTGGTGATGTTCTTTATATCGAAAACCGTAGCCCAATTAGCCGTGCGGCTGACCAGATTGAGGATGTGAAACTAGTTATCGAATTTTAATCGATACTTTTAAAACTTTAATGTAAGAAAAGAATTTATGGCGAATCCAGGTGGCGTTAATTTAAACATCAGCCCGTATTATGATGATTATAATGAAGATAAGAAGTTTGTAAGAGTTCTCTATCGTCCTGGACGTGCAGTTCAGGCGAGAGAACTCACTCAAGCGCAAACTCTTCAGCAAAAGCAAATTCAACGCTTTGCTGATTATTTCTTCAAACAAGGATCAATTGTAAACGGGTGTGAACAAAATCTTGATCTTCGTATGGAGTTTGTAAAACTTCAATCAAATTTTGGTATCACACCAGTTGAAGTTGATGTTGATGAATTTGTTGGCGAAACCATTGTTGGTGCAAATACTGGTGTCCGTGCATATGTTGGTCTTGCAACTGACATCGAAAATGATGATCCAAAAACATTATTCATTAATTACACCTCAGATGGAAACATTCTTCTTTTTGTAAATGCACTTAATCAGTATCTTACAATTGGCAATACCATTACATTCTTAGATGGTACCAATTCAACTGCCATTCTTACAGGATTTTATGATGATCCAATTACTGGAGACCTAGCAATTTTATGTAATGGATTAATTGGAACTCCAAACACAGCCGCAGTAACTATTGCTGCAAATACACGTGGTTCTGATGGATCAAATATTTCTTTTATCATTTCAGATTTTATTGATAAAAGAACATCTACAAAATTTGAAAATAATGAATTAATTTATACCTACAAGTCATTTGTCTCTCAGTTAGCAAATTCAACTTTTGCAAATACTGCAACAACTGATGCGGTTCAGTTTGTTGAAAATAAAGGTGCCGCCAACGAAGTCACCTACAAATATGGTTCTAAATTTACATTAGGTGACGGAGTTGTTTACATTGCAGATCATTTTATTAAAAATGATTCTCAAACAGTTATTTTAGACAAATATAAAAATACACCATCTTATAAAATTGGACTTGTACCAAGCAAGTCATTTATTGATACCGTTGATGATCAGTCTCTACTTGATAACGCACAGGGCACACCAAACTTTCAAGCATTAGGCGCAGATCGATTAAAAATAAGTACCGTTCTTACAAAAATTGCATTATCTGCAAATACTGATGAAACAGAATTCATTGGCATTACCGAAGTTGAAAATGGTTTGCTAAAGAGAAAATTTACTCCAGAAGTTGAAAGTAAACTTGAAGAAGCAATTGCAAAACGCACATTTGAAGAATCAGGAAACTATACACTTTCTGATCCTAACATTTTCGTTCGCGAACACCTAAGTCAATCAGGTAATGGTGGTAAATTTACTATTGGAGAGGGCGGAAATAACGAATTATTAGTAATTGAAACTGATCCATTTATTTCATATGTAAAAGGTTTTAGAAATGAATTGCTTGTCAAAGCATTTACGCCACTTAGAAAAGGCACGGATACTCAGTTTATTGAACAAGTAAAAACAACATTAGTATCTGGTTCATATCTTCCAGTTAAGGAAGTTGTTGGTGGCTGGGACATTATGGAGGCTACAACAGTTGATCTATATGATACCGCACAACAAGCCATTTCAAATACAAGTTTTAGTTCTACAACTTTAAGCGGAACTAAAATTGGTGAAGCAAGAATTCGTGCAATAGAATTTTCATCTGGCGTTCCAGGTAAGTCTGATTGCGTTTACAACTTCTACTTGTACGACATTCAAATGAATCCTGGTAAAAAGTTTCAGGATGTTCGTTCAATTTATGATGATGTAAGTGGTCTACCAGACAGATATGCTGACGTTGTAGTTGATACATTTGGTAATGCATCACTTAGAGATTCTGCATTTGAACCTGCAATTTTTAGATTGCCTTATACTGGTACAAAAACTATTCGTACACCTGACAACGATGTTGAATCAGGATTTCAATTTAAAAAAGAATTTTCAGTATTCTTTAATGCATCTGGTACAATTACACTTATTACAACAGACTTAAACGAAACATTTGCGTCCGGCGCATCTGATGCACTAAAGAATCAAAATTATCTTGCAATACCTACACTTACTGCAAACACCGCAAACTTTAGTGGCACTGCAAATACAACTTCAGGTAATGCACTTGTTATTGGTACAGGCACATCATTTAATACACAGTGGGAAGAGGGTGATGTAATCCGTGTTGGTTCTCAAGATAGAGTTATACAAACAATTGTCAACGCAACTTATCTGTTGACAACAACAAACTTCTCAACAACATATACATCAAACGCATACTCAAAAGTATTTCCAGCAGGATTGCCTATTCGTTTGTATGGTAAAGGCGGCACTGGCACACGTTCAGTCACACTTGGTTCAGCCGGCTCACAAACAATTGAAATAGATTTAGAAGAAAGTAATATTGTATCTTCAGCCGGATCTGGTTTTACTGCGAGAGTAATTGCAACAATGGATCGTGCAAATGCAAGAGAAACCAGAAAAACTCTTGCCAACAACGAATCTGTTATCATTAATGCAAATACACATCCAAATGGATTTAATGGACCATACACATTGGGATATGGTGATGTTTATCAAATTCGTGCCATTTATCAGTCCAGCAATTTTAGCACTACACCAACAACATCAAGCACAAATGTAACTGATAATTATACATTAGACAATGGTCAAAGAGACACCTCATATGAACATGGTAGTATCACACCAAAGATTGGTGTTGTACCATCAGGACAATTGCTTGTAGTCTTTGATCATTTTAATCACGATACTTCTCAGGGTCTTGGTTATTTGTCTGTAGATTCTTATCCAATTAATGATGCTGCTACTTCAAATACAAGTATTAGAACAGATCAAATTCCAGTTTATCGATCAACAAGAACTGGTGTCGATTTTAATTTAAGAGATTGTTTAGATTTTAGACCAATCAAAGCGGCGAATACAGCAGGCACAAATCCATTACCTTCTACTGTAACTGTATTGTCGGGCACCGCAAATGTAACTTTCGGTAGTGCAAACGTAAACGGAACAGGAACTACATTTACATCAACGATTGCAAACGGTGATATTATTCGTATTGCAAACCAAGAAAGAATTGTTTCATCTGTTACCAATAACACACATTTGGTAATGACTACACAATTTTCAAAAAGCGCAACTGCACAAACAGTTTATGTTGTAAGTCCTAACGAATATACTATTCCTTCTGGTGGTCTACACTTCCCAGTACCAAGTTCAGACTATACAACTGACTTGATTATTTACAAAGGAAGAAAAGCAAAACTGTATGTGGACTCAAATGGTGAACTAGGTATCAACGATGGCTCACCTGGTTATCCATACTCATCCCCACCACCATCTTTGCCAGACACACTTGAAATTGCAGAATTAACAATTCCTGTATATCCATCGTTATCAAAAGAAATTCAAATTGAATCTTATAACAATCGCCGATTCACCATGCGTGACATTGGTAAGTTGAAGAATCGCGTTGAACAACTGGAATACTATGCGACACTTAACGAAACAGAGCGCAAAGCAAGCGAGAAAGTGATTCTTGACGATGCTGGTTTGGATAAATTTAAGAACGGTGTTCTTGTTGATACCTTTGACGGGCACAATATCGGTGACGTAAATTCCGCCGACTATAAAGTTTCAATTGATCGAACTTATCGCTATGCTACTGCTTATGCAAACAATCAAATTCAGATTGCGCTTAAGTATAATGCGACTGGTTCAAGTGGTATTTACAAAACACCAGGCAACAAGATTATTCTTGACTACGATGAAGAAACATTCATCGATCAGCCATATGCATCTCAAATAATTAATCTGGCGCAAGAATTGACATTTGTTTGGAATGGCGATCTTGAAATAGTGCCAGCAACAGACAACTGGATGGACACAAACTATCCACCTGATGCAAACACGACAGTAGACTTGACTGGTTTTGCTGATAATTTTAGAACAATCGTTGATGCATGGAACACAGAAGTCGCGCCAATGACGCGATTCTGGACTGGTGAACCTCCAGTGACAACAACCACAAATGTGGGTAATGCATTTCGTAGTGGGCAGAGAGCAACAACTTGGGGTCTTGCTATTCTTCAAGCACAAAGAACTCTGACAACGCAGAATCAAACTCAGTTTGAAACTCGCGGTTCAATTGACATTGCCGCTCAACAAGAGAACAAAGTTACTCAACGTGTATCAGATATTTCAATTAAACAATGGTTCCGTCCACGCGACTTTATTTTTCAATGTCAATCAATGAAAGATAGCACAAGACTTTATGCGTTCTTTGATGACATTGATGTAACTGCTAACTGTACACAAATTCGTTTAGTTGGTAGTACGACCGTTGACGATTTGCTTACACTATTTGATAACAATGGTGTATTGGCAACAGACAATACCAAATACATTCGCTTGCCTGCCGGCACATTGCGTACAGAAAAGAATCGAATCTTTGGTATTTTTAGAGTACCTGAGAATAGATTCTATACCGGTCAACGATCATTCCGTCTAACTGATGATTCAACAAATAGAGTATCAACCGCTACAACAATTGCAACAACTTCCATATTCTCACAGGGACTATCAGTATCAAAAGGTTTTGATGCAGTTAATACAAGACCATTTACTTTTAGAGGATTTGCTGATCAAAGAGTAGAAGGACAAGCAGGAACAAGACAGGTTGTTTTATCTGATACAACGTCAAATGTACAGGTTGGTCAATGGGATCCATTGTCACAATCTTTCTATGTTGATGAAAATGTTTATAGACAAGGTGTGTTTGTGACATCTATTGATTTATTTTTTAAGAACAAACCTGACGATACAAATGTTGGCGTGACAGTAGAAATTCGTGAAATGAACACTGGTTTTCCAACAAGAAGAGTAATTGAATCCGTAAGAAAAGAAAATAGTGCAATTAGCACTAGCACAAATGGAACCGTTGCAACAAAATTTGAATTTAAGAGTCCAGTTTATCTACCATCTGGCGCAGAGTATTGTTTCGTTGCAAAACCTGATGGTAACTCGACTGGCTTTGATGTATTCGTTGCAGAATTAGGGCAGTTTGATATTACCAATCCACAAATCAATCTGCGTATTGACAAGCAACCTGCGGCCGGCATTTTATTTACCTCTGCAAATGACTTTACATGGTCAGCAAGACAAAATCAAGATGTGAAATTTAAATTAAGAGTTGCTAAATTTGGTTTAGGTTCTGGTACAATTTTGTTACAGAATACAGAATATTCTGCAAATAGCGACTTTGAATTCAATAACTACATTTTGAACATTGAAAACTTAACTGTACCAAAAACAGATGTTACACTACAGTCTAGAGTGGCTGATGCTAGTTATGCAGTTACAGATTATAAACCAATTCGAAATCTAGAGCGTGTTCAAGAAACTGCGGTTCGCGTAATTGCAAATACAGTTAATGAAGCGGCAGAATTGCCAACCAACAAATCATTGTCTGTTCTTGCAACATTGACTACACAGGATGAATACATTTCTCCTTATGTTGACTTGCAACGCATGAATGCCGCACTTGAGCAAACTCTGATCAATAATCAAACTTATACTGAACTTGAAGGTGGTGCGACATGGAGTGCAAATAGCACCATCGTAACTGGCGCAGGCACATCATTTGATGCAGACCTTGCGGCCGGTGAGTATGTTCTGTTTGGTGAAGAGTATCGTCAAATTGCATCGATCACAAACTCTACATACATGGAAGTTAAGAATGCATTTACCACATCTGGTGCAGGCGCAACAATCTTTAGTGAAAACGAAGAAAATCCAACTGGACCATATGCTTCAGAATCTCGCTATATTACCCGTGTAGTAAAATTGAATGACGGATTTGAATCTTCAGATTTAGCCGTTTATTTGTCTGTGAACAAGCAACAATCTACGTCGATTAAAGTTTACTATAAGGTTCTAAGTCCTGAAGACCCTGATCCATTTGAGTCCAAGTTCTGGACAGAAATGGTCATTGAAGGAACATCTACAACAAATCAAAACTCAATTACCTATAACGAAGAAAAGTATGTTGTTCCTTTAGCAAAGAAAACTGGTGGTTCTCAGTTGTTGACTGGTACAATTAATACGACAAGTGGTTCAGCACTCGTTGAAGGTACTAATACAGTCTTCTTGGAAGAATTGACAGTAGGATCAACCATTGCAGTTGGTACCTCAAGACTTCAAAGAACTGTTACCGCTATTTCGAACAATACTTTCTTAGCCGTAGATACTGCATTTACCGCAACAACCACAGGTCAAGAAGCCTATAAGGTTCTAAATAATTCGATTGGCTACACAACACCTGACGGTAAATCATATTCTGGATTTAAATTCTTTGCAATTAAAGTGGTATTCTTGTCTACAAACCGCGCATATTCACCAAAAATTAAAGAATTAAGAGCGGTTGCCTTGGCTTAAGGATGAAAGGCGTATAAATAAATGGAACGAAGAATAGAACTTTCTGAACCAATTCAAGGATTTACCGAAAGAGATGCACACTCTAAAGCCCTTTTGAATACTGATATGAACGGGCTTTTGAAGTATAAATTACAAAGAGAGCGACATTTCAGAGGCATTCAAGAAATGGACAAGGTAAAATCGGATATTTCATCATTAAAAGAAGAGTTAGTGGAAATAAAACAACTACTTTTAATGATTTCAAAAAAGAATTGCAACTAAAGAATCATCAACTATTTAAGAGAGAGAACAAAATATGGCAGCCCAAATTCAATTAGCGAATACCTTTAATGAATTTCGTCAGGCATATAATGATGCGGCGAATGACATTAGTACCCTCCAATCCGCAAATACAACCTTATTTAACGGAGTTGCAAATCTTCGCGCAAATACGATTCAATTGGAAGATTTAAATGTTAGTGGAGGAAGAATTCTTGTCAGTCGCGCACCTGTATCCGGAACCGGTGCTTTGATTGATGATGATTCTGGACTTACTTTCGACACATCTACAAATAAATTGACTGTTGATGGTCCTCTCGATGCAAATGGCGCACTACGTTCTGCCAATGTGACTGCTAATAACTTGACTACTGGTAGAGTTGTTCTCGCTACTACCGGCGGTTTACTTACTGATGATGCCGACCTTACTTACAATAGTTCAACCAATGTACTGACAGTTAATGGGCTAACTGTAGGAGGCACATTAGGTGCAACAGGTAACATTGATACATCTGGTAGTATTCGTTCTGCAAACTTAACTGCAAATAACTTAACATCAGGTCGCATTCTAATTTCTGGTGCATCAGGTCTTATTTCTGATGATAGCGGTTTAACTTATAACTCAGGCACAGATGCCGTTACTGCATCAGGTGCAGTAGGCGTAAATAGCCTATCAGCAACAACATGGGCTAACGCCGCAAACATGTTTGTTAGCGCGAATGTGAATGTAGTTGATACTGTAAATGCTTTGGGTCACCTACATGCAGGTGGTGTTGAAGCATGGATTACTGCAAAAGGCGAAGATAATGACATTCACTTGATCGCCGCAGTTGATGATAATGATGGTCCACATGATATTGCAATCGTAAATAGAAATAATAACGCTAATGCCTATGGCGAATTCATTGCAATGAACAACGCCGGTAACACCGAACAAGGTTGGGTGTCAATGGGTATTAACGCGACAAACTATAACCAAGGTGCGTTCGCGATTACAAAAGGCGATGATGCATATATTCTTTATCAGGCTCCCCAAGGAACAACCAAGTCTGGTGACTTGGTCATTGGTACTGGTGGTAACGGCACAGGAAACAAGATCATCTTCTCAGCGAATGGCTTCGATGATCCAGCAAACAATACTCAGATTACGATTGATCCTGGTGTTCGCGTTCATGTTGAAGTTCCTACACAGTCTATTTCAACCACAACAGGTGCGTTGACAGTTGCAGGCGGTCTAGGTGTTGTTGGTAACATGAATGTGGGTGGTAATGTAACCATCACAGGTTCAATTACACTACTTGGTGCAGGTAACACAGTTTCTACAGATACACTTTCTGTTGCAAACGCGATGTTGTTCCTTGCGAATGGAAACGCGGCAGATTCTATCGACTTAGGTGTGATTGGTGAATACACCGCAGGCACTAAGAAATATACTGGTATTGTTCGCGATGCAAGCGATGGCGTTGTTAAATTCTTCCAAGACGCAAGCACCAAGCCAGCAAACACAGTTAACTTTGCACAAGCAGGACTTAACTATGCTAATGTACAAGTTGGTGCATTACTTGCATCAAATACAACTGCAACTGCGGGTCCTGGTTCAGGCGCACTCGTTGTCACCGGTGGTGCAGGTATCGGTGGTGGTGTTTGGGCTGGCGGTTCAATTCGTACAGATGCAACTACTGCATCAACTTCTGTATCAACTGGTGCATTGATTGTAAATGGTGGTGCAGGTATTTCGGGTAATGTAATTGCTGGCGCAATTCAAAATACACCTATTGGTTCAATTACAAAATCAACTGGTGCATTTACTACACTTACCGCAAGCGGTGTAACTACTGTAACAGATGCTACCGCATCATCTTCTAGTTCAACTGGTGCATTGGTTGTAACTGGTGGTCTTGGCGTAGGCGGAGCAATTGATACAAATAGTACACTCAGAGCAAACGGTGTTGCTACCTTTGCAAGCACAGTAAATATTACGGGTGGTTCAACTCACGCAGGTATTCTATACGCAAACAATACTACTGCATCAACAAGCACAACAACAGGCGGCTTAGTTGCATTAGGCGGCGTTGGTATCGCTGGCAACACAAACATTGGCGGTGATCTAACCGTTACAGGTTCAATCATTGCAAACGAAATTGTTGAAGGTGTAACAGATGTTGCAGTATCAACTAACACTTATAATGTGGACTACAATAACGGTAACATCTTCTACGCAACAAGCGCACCATCAAGCGCAGACTTTACACTTGCATTGACTAATGTGCCAACAACAAACGGTCGTGTAACAAACATCACATTGATTCTACCACAAGGTGCTACTGCAAGACGCCCAAGTGCTAACGCAATTAGCATTAACGGTACATCTACATTAGTTAACTGGGTTGGTGGTAATACCGCAATCACTCCTACCGCAAGCAAAACTGATATTTTCAACTTCACAATTCTAAGAAGATCAAATACATTTACTGTTGCAGGTACATTGACTGCAAACACAGTTCTATAATTGAGAGGAAATAAAAATGCCATTTATTAGTAGCATTCGCGGAAACTACGGTGCATTAGGTAGAACTAGAGGAGCCGGTATAGACTTAAAAGCATTAATTACGGGTGGAACGATTACTACCGCGGGTGGATATAGAATTCACACTTTCACTTCACCAGGAACATTTGATATATCTTCTTATGGATCATCTTTATCTGTAGAATACTTAATTGTTGCTGGTGGTGGAACTGGAGGTGCTCAAGTGGGTGGTGGTGGCGGGGCTGGTGGTTATAGGGCAAGCACTACAACTGCTCCAGCAACATCATATCCAGTCATAGTTGGTGCTGGTGGATCTATTCCTGGCGGACCATTCACACCTGGATTCCCTGGAAACAACGGAAACAATTCATCTGCATTGTCAGTAACAAGTACTGCTGGTGGGGGTGGAGGTGGATATCCTAATACGGCTGCCAATCCAGGAGGTTCTGGAGGTGGTGGAGGTGGCGCCTCCTTCACCACCAGTGGTGGTAGTGGAAACCCTGGTGAAGGAAATAATGGTGCTACTGGCGGGCCCGGGACGGGGGCCGGCGCCCTTTGGTTGGCTGGTGGTGGCGGTGGTTCAGGTGGAGCGGGAGGCGTTGGCGGTCCAAACAATAGAAATGGCGCTGGTGGTATTGGAACAACAAATGCAATTACAGGTTCCTCACTAATTTACGCTGGAGGTGGGGGTGCTTGCGGAGAACAAGGTAGCGCGGTCAATTTCGGATTAGGAGGTCCAGGACCACTATCACAAGAACCAATTACAACTAGAGTTGGTGGCCGTGGGGGTTCTGATACAAATCCTCCAATTACTTCAGGTATTGCGGCATTGCCTGGAGGTACGAACACTGGCGGAGGTGGTGGTGGAACTAGGGACTATACTCCCTTCGGTGGTGGAGGACCAGGCATTGTTGTCATTCGTTATCTATATCCATAATTTATTGAGATTACATTATGCCACAATTTAAATCAACTTATAACATACTCAAAAAACCTGATGAAGATGAAGTATACGATCCAAATTGGATGGACTCAAACACTTTAGTTTTGCCTAAAAATTCTAATTGGACTTACGACAGACCACTTAAGATTGAAGATGTAAACATATGGGAAGTTTTATATGATGGTGGTTGTGGATGGGGATTGTATGCGGCCTGGGATCCATACGCAGAATTCTATATGCTAACAACCGGATGGAATTTTAAAAAACCTTTTGCTAATGAAGCATTTAGCGTTCCCGAAAGATTCATTGAAACTTTTTATGGACCAAATGCACAAGTAGATGCTTATAATAAAGCAATTTCATATAACATGCAAATTCCTGTAACTAGAGAATGGGCAGAGCAAGAGGATATGTGGTTATATCCAAATCAATTACATCCAGACCAAACTATAACATAAAATTATTTTAGGAATTATATAATGGGAAAAATTGATTTTTTATTTCCAACGCTAGTTTATTCTGAAAACATTCCTAATTTTGAACACAAGAATGTCTATCTAAAAAACAAAGCACTAGAACTTAAACAAAAACATCAATCGCACAATCCAACAAACTATTGGCATTGTGATACATTTAACACTTTAAGGAATATTATTGGAATAGATATCTTGATATTCATCCAGAAGATAAAGATACGGCAAAAAAAGAACTAATTAAAAACACCGAACTAGAACTCGGTATGTTAGAGACACCAACAGAAAAAGAACATTATCTTCGTGATAAAGTTTCAAGATGGCCTGAGTGGTTGATAAAAGAATTTAAAGATGATCTTCAAAACTTCTCAACAAGAAATGCAGATGTTAACTTTAATAAGGCAAAGCAAGTTTATAAAGACGATCTTTCAAAAAGATTAGGTAATCTATCTAGTAAAGAATTAGACCCAGATGTTTCCGAAGAAGCTCATATTGATGATCTTCTAAAACTAGAAAAAATGAATCTAATGGATGTTGCAGATGCATTAAATGGTCGTTTTGGAGTAACAGGTAAGGATGGTAAATTTATGCCAGCCTTTGATCTACAAGATAGAAATCAAATTATTCCAAACGATCCTTTTGGTTCTCCATCTACAGATGAACAACTAATGATTGATGAACTTGCTCCAGAGTTTATTAGAAACTATGTTAAAGGAAATCTTGCTAATCAAAGAGCAAAAATTAATCTAGATAATCAAGCAAGCGAAGGTGTTGCATCTTCAATGCTAGAGACAGGTGCGTTGACACCAGATAGATGGTCTGAAGCTTTTTCAATATTCTCAAAACCAGAATATACAACACTTTTAAAAAAAGGTATGATTGGTGAGATTGAGTCTGGTAGAATTAAGTCAGATGAAGATATTGTAAAAACATTATATATGGCTATGTCACAGTATAAAGATTTACTAGGAGGAAGTACAAATGGCCCCAATGCCTGAGCAATTAATGATTGATGTTCAACCAAATTTAATACAAGCACCACAGGTAACTGAACAGGTTGTACAAACTCCAGTAGTTAAAGAAGCCGAAGTTTCAATGCCATCCCCAAAAGAGTGGATTGGTCAAATTGATTATGGAATGAATTGGTATGCTTTAGGAAAAGAAGCTTTTGATACAGCTCTTAAAATTTACCCAGAAGTCTTAAAGTATAATGTTAATAAAACAGTTGGTGATATTAAAGATAAAAAATATGACATTATTACAAGAATGAATAACTTATATCAAAAACAATATGAAGATTCTTTAGATCCAAATTATGTTGAACAAGACAATGAACAAACTTTATCAGATTCTATAAGAAATTTACAAGATGAGTATAAAAGATATGTAAATGAACGCTTGGGTTTAAAAAATAAAGACGGAAATAATAAAGATATATGGCAAACTGGTGGTTTTGATGCGACTGGCAAACCACTACCAGATTTTACATTAGATGGATTGGGTACTTATTGGATTGACGCTGTAGAAATATCAAGAGGTGGTCTTGCAGAAATATCAAATGCCTCTGAAAAAATAGCTAGTGATCTACATAAAACAACACTAGATCAATTTGAAATGAGAAGAATTGATTTTAATTTTAGAAGTGGTAGAGATATATCAAGCACAGAATGGGAAAAAATAGAACCAAGATATACTGCAATAACTAATGGTAATGAACCAATTCCAGCTACACCACAACAAGTAGTTGAATGGTCTAAACTAAATGAAACAATAGGACAAGAAACAGGAAGAAAACCATTAAGAATAATTGACGGTCCCGATGGACAACCAATAGCTTTTATTAATAAAGCATCTAATATAGATGAAGTAAGTAGAGTTATTGGTCCAGTAGGTGTTGAACAAATATATAATGCTGAATATGAAAAACTATTAAGTGCTAATGGTACTAATGTTCCTCCTAATGTTTATAGAAGACTTTCACAATTTGCTTCTACAGATTCATTAAGTGATACTCAAGTAATAGAATTAAGATCAGCATTAGCATATCTACAACCACAAAAACTTGAATCAATAATGTCTGGACAATTAGGAACTAATTTATCAGCAAAACAGATGGCAAGACTGTATTGGGGTTGGTTAAATGCTGGAACAAATCAGGCAAATAGAGAAGAAATTAATTATCAAACTTGGCGAACACAATGGAATAACTTTGGTTCACAACAAGGCGTTATGGCTAAAGCTCTAATGGATAAAATTAATAGATATAGTTCATCTATTGCTACAACAGAACCAAAAGTATCTGCTGATATGGAAGAAAGATTAAAATCTACTATGGAAATGTTTAAAGTAATATTTTCACAACAAACAGATGCTTCTGGAAATCCAATTATAGGTGTTGGTGTTTTACCACAACAAAGAATAAATGAAATAACTAAAGACGCAGAAACATTTATTGATTTCTTAGGAAAACATCCTGAATTTAAACCATATGTAATGGGTATGGCTCTTACTTATGATTCATTATTAACTGATCCAAATATAGATAAAGCAAAAGTAAGAGAATTAGTAGTAAAAACATTCTCTAATTTGGGAACAACAGATAGAAACGGGCAACCAATTCTTTTTAGACACGGTATGTATTCTTTAGTTCAATTAAAAGCAGAAAATCTAAAAGAAGCTGCTAAATCATTAGGAATAGATGAATTACAAATTGGAACAGAAAATGCAATTGGTGGTAAAAGACAAGGTTCTTTTAAAGTTTCATCTTTAAACCCACAACAACTTGCTTGGTCTTTTGGTGTATTACCATCACAAACAAATAAACAAATGAGACTTGATGTTTTAGCAGCAGTTGATTCAAGTCTTGGTATTCCATATGATAATCCATTAGAACCAGATGAAAGACTTGCTTTAATTGGAAGTCTTAGGTCTGTAAATACAAATAATCCATTATCCCAAAATATTAGTGAAGAAGCGTCTTTAAGCAACGCAATTAGAATTGGTTTTGCAACAAATCCGGGTGTTATTAAAGCATTTAATAATGGTGAAATGCCACAAACAAAAGATGATTATATTAGAGTTGCTTCTAAAGCATATATTTCATTAGGTCCACCAGAACTATGGTCTTGGGATACAGAATATGATTTAGAAGATGATGAAGTATATAACAGCAAAAATGGTGGTATACCAATGGGTGTGTCTTATATCCCATTTACAACTGAAACAGGAATACAAACAAACTTATTAGAAGATAGAAATGTAATGACAAGCTCTTCTAATAGGTTTATAAAATTAAGATCTTTAAATGGAACTTATTTATCAACTGTTCCTTGGCAGATGTTTACTGGAGAAAACGGTAACAATATTTTACAAACAATGTTACATTCAATAGAACAAACAGCAAAACATCCAACATATCAATTAGGAAGAATTAGGGGTCAAGTTGAAGATGGTATCAGAGAAATAAGTGGAGATAAAGATTATGGTGTTGAAGCTATAATTCGCGGATATCAACAAGGTGCTTTAACCAATACTGAATTTTTTGATAAACAAATGTCTAGTTATATTGCAAAACAAGATAATAAAGAAGTATTTCAAATACCAGTATCATTAGAACAAATAAAAATAAATTTAAGAAATCCAAAGTTTTTAGATAAAACATCACTAGTAATAGCAGAAGCATTCTCTGATGAGTCTACATTTGCAAGCAGCCCTGCTTCTCCACTATCAGTAAGAACAATACTTGGAAATATAATGGCTGATGACAGATCATATTCTCTAATTTTACAAGATTTACAAAAAGATAATAAACCAATTACAACTGAAAATGTTATTAAAGTTCTAGCAAAAAATGTAGTTTTATATAGAGATAATAAACATAGTTTTATTTATGATGCTAAAACAAATGTATACCAACCAACAATTGTAAAATTCTGGGAAAATCAAAATAA
>OGVP01000006.1_pt1 | contig 28563 bp, 54 predicted proteins | sample 1575791 | NCBI WGS metagenome assembly OGVP01 (sample SAMN07581537, study PRJEB24739) | freshwater metagenome
CTAGAACATCTATTGGATAAAGGTTATTGCAAATATTTACTATATGATGAATTGCAGGCGTATATATTAGACGATGACGAATCTATTACAAGTTTAATAAAAGACAAGAAAGTCTTGGAAAAGATATTATTTTTGTATTTAAAATATTCGGAGAAACACTATGAGACTTGATTTGGCCGAAACTGTACAAAAAGGAGATACTCTCTATAATTGTTTTAGAGAACCCTTAGTTGTGGCAGAAAAAGAGGTTTCTCGCTTAGATAACGGACATATTAGTAGTATTAATTTTCATGTTGTGAATACCGGACTCCATGCGTTGCTTTATAATTGTGAAGATTTGTACTTTTATGATCTAGAAGATGAGGACGATGCTGAAAAATCTTGGATAAATTGGGCTAAAGATAACAAAGACTTTTTGACCACATTCGACCATCTAGAAACCACCAAAGAGATTTATAAGACTGCTTTTGCTAACGGCTTTGAATATCGAAGATATGTTTCTAACAAGGAGCAAATGCAAAAATGAATGACAAGTATTTTACAAGTCCTGAAAGATTTCAATTCTTAAAAAGTGTAAAAGAATCTATTTTTCAACAGGGGAAAATTTCTCAAGAACAATTCCAAGATTGGCAATCCTATCTTGATGAATGTAGAAAGAAAGATGCTGTACCGGATATTAATGATATTCCTTCTTTGGAACAAGATCTCAGATATTCCGAATACATTTCTAATAAATGCAAAAAGTCTGACACATACAGCCAAAACTTATATGCTGCTTTATGTAATAATGAGTTTTCTAAACAAGATAAAACTTGGAGTTGTTCATGGAGAAGTGCTGGCGGCATAGTGGCTAATCTACGAGAAGAAGGAGATTATATCAATTGGTATTGTAGCGGGATTGGTAGCGATCCTCCTTATGTTGCCGAAAGCGTTGTGACTGAAGAAATCAGACAAGATATAGAAAATTTGGGCTGGACAATACTTGAGTATAAAGAGGAAATTTTGTAATGTTGTGGCAAAATATAAAAAGCTGGGCTAAAGAACAAGGATATAAGGCTGATCGTCAAAAAATAGACGGAGAAGAAAAAGCATACAACTATACTTGGTTCAAAATAGATGACGAAACTATAAAAGGTACTGCTACTAGCGTCAGTAAGATAGCAACAGCCATATTTAACCATATAACAGATAATGCCCATGTTGAGTATCAACAAGAATATAAAGAAAAATTGGCACAACAGGATATAAAGCATGAAGTCGAAGGATGGTAAAAAATTTAAAATACAAATGGTTCCTATAACACTAGCTGGGTTGCTAACTTCTGCTGTAAATGGTATTATAGCCTATATCGCGGTTTACTTTTTTAAGCCTTTATGGGATAAACTTATGAACTGGTGGAAAAAATGAATAGCGTAAAACTAATTAGTGTTACTCCAGATGCAGAAAAACTGATGGCATATTGTGCTAAAGTGGTCAACCAAATAAAAAACATTGCGTCACTTGTTGCGAAATATGTAATAAAGCCAAAAGAGATATGTCTCAAAAAGATTTTATAGGCTGGATTAATGATCTCATCCAATATAGAGGAAATGATGGAAAATAAAGTGGAGCTATTAGGATACTATGGAAATGATCAGATACACGCATGTAGCGCATGGACGAGTACATCTAGAGATTTATCAGAAAATAAAATCGATAGAATTCCAAAGCTATTAAAAATGTTAGCAGATGAGGGGCATCATACGCCTTTTGAAAAATCTTATCTACATTTTCTAGTGACCACCGATATTGCTTCGCATATTCATATCATCAAACATAGGGTTGGCGTAAGTGTAAACGGAGAATCTGCAAGATATAAAGAAATCAAAGAAGACAAATATTTGATACCAGAAGATTGGCCAGACTTATGGAAAGAACACCTCAGCCATTATACTAAAGAGGGTTTAAGGCTTTACCATAATTGTTTAAATGATTTAGTGGATAACTATGGTATGGATCGTAAAAGAGCTAAGGAAAGTGCAAGATTTTTTAGGGGATATAATACTCAAATTACTGCTGATGTTAGTTTTAACTGGAGAAGTTTTTATCATTTTCAATCATTACGCAATAAACCTAATGCTCAACTAGAAATTAGAGAAATAGCCCAACAAATGCTAATATTAGTAAAAAATATATCAGACAACCCGTTTAAATCTACAATAGAAGCATTTGGTCTTTAGTGAATTAGTCAGTGTTAAAAGATTGTGTGCAAACAATTTCCTATTATATCGGAGGCGTTGGGATGGTCTTAAGATTTACTCCATATTTTGAAACATTATTTGCTGTTCCTATAATTATAGGAGGGTCTTTAGCGGCGCTGTTTACTATAACATGGATTGGATTACGTTTTCTAGATTATATCGAAAGGAACAATCATGACTAATATAGTTGAAGAGTACCTAGTAACTGCTCAAGGCTACGAGAAAAATGATGAATATAAACAGACGCTTTTATTGCATGATTATTTTTTAGTAGAAAATGAAAATAAAGCAAAGCAAGCGTTCACAGATAAATTTAATCCTACCCACACTATTGTGCGAATTTATTCAGCCACTAAAATTGTTTAGTAAAATATCATGGACACAAAACAATCTTTTATTATTAAAGCTGTAAGAGAATTACTATCACATAATTTCTCGGTTTTACTACACAATAAAACAAGTATTGAAGGATATGGTGGATGGTTTGGTAATGATGAAGGGGAAGAAGAATTTGTAGTAGCAATGAAGCATCCTATGAGTTTTGAAATCTTTATTCATGAATATTGTCATTTTTTACAATGGAAATATGATAGAGATTTCTGGGAAAGCTCAACAGAATATTACGATGTTTTATTTGATTGGATAAAAAATCCTCAGTTAGAAACATCGATAGAAGATTTAAATAGAAGCTTAAATACGATACTCTCCTTAGAACACGATTGTGAAAAAAGAGTATTGAAGCTAGTGCAAAATAATCCTATTGAAAACTTTGATACTGATAAATATAAAAGAGCAGTTAATGCTTATTTATGGAGTTATCATCTTAATTTAGAGTTAAGGAAAAGACCAGTTAATCCTATTTACTCTGATAGAGTGTTACCTTATATGTCTAATATTTTTGTTAATGATCTGAGTTATTATCTTGACAAAAATAACCTATCTCACGATGCTCGTAATGCTTTACTGGCTGAGTACGAATAATTAAAGAAGTGTTTGACAACGTGCCGATACTGTGGTATATTGGAACGATATAGGAGATTTTATGGCTATTCGACCGGGGTTGTGTTGTATTTCGCTATCTTTGCAAGAGCGTGATCCTCCCGTTAAGTTCCAAACAATGACTTTTAAAAGATTTTCTAGTCTGTCAAGAGACGAGGCAGTTTCTACTCTAGGAGATCGTATTCTTAATAATATGATTGTCACTAATGAAATCATTAAGCTCTGTGCCGAAAATAACTGGTGCTATCGTCTTAGTAGTGACCTTATGCCACTGATTAGCTATGATAAAGCTAATGTAGACCTTACGGATTTACCTAATCACGACGATATTCAAGATGTTTTTGACGAAATTAAAGAGACTATTAAGTCTACAAACGTAAGAATTTCCGCACATCCTGACCAGTTTAACGTGTTGGCGTCTCCAGATGAAAAGGTTGTTGAGAAAACTATTACAGAATTGAATCTCATGAGCAGTCTTATGGATCGTTTTGGTCTTAGTGCGGATCATAATACTCCTATCAACATACATATTCAAAACAGTAAAGATGGAACAAGAGAGGAGATCAGTCATAGATTCTTGAAAAATTTCTATCGTCTTGACGAAAATTGTCAACGTAGATTAGTAGTCGAGAACGATGATCGTCAGGCTGCGTGGAGTGTAGCTAAACTTATTGATATATTTCATCCAATCACCCATATTCCCATCACATACGATTCGCATCATTTTAGACTTAATAATCCAGAAAATCTCACAGCAGACGATGCTGCACAAAGTTGTTTTGATACTTGGGGTGATTCTAAACCATTGTTTCATTTCAGTAATGGTAGAGACCATGCTCTAGATAAAGCACACAGCGATCATGTTTATGATATACATGAGGAGTTGTTTTCGCATGAAATAGATATAGACTATGAATATAAGCTCAAGGATCAAACTATTGCTAAATTTATAGAATCTTATCAGACTTACGCAAATTATCTTCAGCCCACAAAGGTTGCAAGTTAGTATAATGAAAACATTTTTTCTGTTGTTCTGGATCTGTAAGATCAAAACTTGAACACGGAATAATATGATCTATATGCCAACCTTTTTTGGTATGATTTTTCCATGTCATTCCAGGTAAAAATTTACTCTCTATATATTGTAGAAAAAATTGGATATCACATCCTAATAGATTCATAGTGGATCCAGATTTTATTTTGCCTTTTAAAACCAAATTGATTCTAGTTCGTAAATTATGTTTAGTTTTTGCTTGAATATTATTTCGCAAATACTCCTTTTGTTTTTGATGAATAATTTTTTTATTTTTATAATAGTATTCATTTGATTTCTTATTGAGGTGTTCTCTATTTTTTTCTCTATGTAGTTTATTTTTAACGTCTATATGTGTTTTGTTTTTAATATAATATTGTTTCTTTTTTTCTTTTATTGCTTGTAAGTTTTGTTTACGGTATTTTTTTGCTTTTTTTGCTAATTTTTGTTTATTTTTTTGATACCATTCTTTTTTCCATTTTATTTCGCATAATTTACACTGATTACATCTTCCTTTATTAAATTCATTGTCTTCTTTTTCTAAAAAACACATATGACACTTTTTCATCTTGACTGTTCCTCACTTTTAGGTATAATGTACTATACACCAAAATTTCATTTGTGTAGGATTTGAGCAATGAGCGGGTATTTGATTTTAATAACAGGAGCAATCTACCTTTTTGTGGCTTGCGACCAGATGTATAATCACAAAAATATTGGTATGTTCATAGCCTATACCGGCTATGCTTTTGCTAATATTGGTTTATATATGTTAGCATCAAAATAAGGTGTGGATTCATGAAAGAACCCAAAAAAATTCCTCTATCAGATAAGATAAAAACAGAACCCCAAAAAATACCAATGCCATCTACGCAACCATTATACGATGATTTTGGATACCTTTTTACCGTTGAGGATCAGATAAATAAAGAATTGGATCGGGCAGCGTATGAAGATTCTGAAAACCGCAATTAAACTTTCTTATGAAAGATTTGTTCCTAATGCTTATCAAAGAAGATATCATTTTGCTATAGCATTTGATGGTAATCGACCTGTTTGTCTCAGCCAAAATAACCCGGTCAAAGTTAATGCTAAGGCTTTACGCATGGGTCAGATATTTAATATTCAAACATACAAGGAATTCCCTTATGTTCATGCTGAATCTCATCTTGTTTCTCAATTACTTGATCGCTATAATTCCATTGATACTAATTTGTCAATTGTTGTGGTACGAATTGGACGAGATGGACGAATGAGACTGAGTAAGCCATGCGAAAATTGTGGTAAGATTTTACAGGCTGTTGGATTGAATGATATTTACTGGAGTGTAGGCGATAATAATTTTGCAGACATGGGTGGGGATATAATAAATATAGATAGTGACTATTTTTATAGATATGCTAAGGGGAAATACTATGCTAAGAACAAGATACAATTATTGGGCGTGCAGTAAATTTGCTGATTGGATTAGAGGAGAAAAGAAACCTTATGCTCTTGAGTGGGGAGCATGGGATGATTATTACTCTGATCTAAAAAAGAGAAAGCCTATTAGGTATTGGATAACAGAACATTTTCTCAAAACTCTGCAAAACATAATCTATTTGCCATACGACATTTATGAGACTATTGATTGCTATGTTCGTAATCGCTGGATAGATAAAACACACGTTATTCAAACAGGTTTTAAGCCGGGTAAATTCTATGAAATAGACGATAAGATTATGTACGGTCTTTTTAATGAATTAGTAGATTTTGTAGAAAAAGATTTGGCTCACATTGGAACCCATAGCGACAAAAACGTCAAATATAAGTTCCACAAAGGAAGATGTGTTGAAGCTGCTTATGCATATTTTAGATGGGCAAGCAGATTAAAAGATGTTGATGATAAAGGACAAAAAACTTCCAGCGAACAGGCAAAAACTGCTCGTAAAATTAAAAAGCTTTATGAGTGGTGGACAAAAACTAGACCGTCTAGAGTTGATCCTTATGTGTCTAGTGGATGGAGTGAAGTGTGCAAAGTAGATGATAAAACTCTTTTTGATGACAAAAATAAAAGCCCAGCACAACTTAGAAAACAAAAGCAGGCTTTGAAAAAACTTGGTGATCTAGAAGAAAAGTATGATAACGAAGATACCAATATGTTGATTGAACTTATTAAAATTCGCCACCACCTGTGGTCATAAACTTTAAAGAATGGCTTGACAAACGACGATAGTATGGTATAAACACGCTATATCCCTTGAACAACGGAGGCTGATGTGTTGTGCCGATACTGCCAAAGTGTGATCGACCATGATCGACTGGAATTTTTGACAGAGTTTAATCGTCCCATGGTCTGTAAAGACTGTTCTACTGAGCAACGTGCTGTGGGGTACATGGACTTTAATCATAAAACAGCACCACAACTTGTTATGGTTCCTGCTAATGCTAAAGAAACAATTCGTATACTTGATAGGGCTAACAGGAGATGCAGATGAATAAAATGACATGGTTAGATCTATATACTTTTTTGCACAATAAAGCAAATAATATTAATGGTGTTGGAACTTTTGACTGGAATACTCCAGTATCAGTTTATGACGGTGCTACTGGTGACGAATTTGATTGTGACACTTATTATCTCACCGACAAAGACAAAGAACGTTTGGTACTAATGTTCAATATTGAGAAAGGAACGAGTGCTTAATGGATTTGGAAATAGAAAGTTTGTTGTTTAAGCAGGTAGAGAAGCCTAAGAATTTTTTGATGACTAAGATTATTAATGTTTATGATAATAGATATCGTATTAATGTATATACTGAATTTGAAGAAGATAATCTGACTAAAAAGAGAATATATGCTAGCTATTTTTGTCATTATAGCCCTGGTAATCTTGTTATAACCAGCAAGGAAAAAGAACCCGACAAGAAGAAACTTTTTTGAAACTTCTAAAGACTCTCACTTGACAAAGCCGATATGTGTGGTATGCTTAGTGTGTATCAGTTACTCAATCATAGGAGATTAAATCATGGGTCTTGGTAAAGGTAAAAAGGCTTGTCCGAAATGTGGTCAAATTACGGGACCGAGAGCCTATTTTTGCAAGTCGTGTAATACTCCTTTTGTTTTTAAGGCTAAAAGTAAAGACGCCAAGAATACAAAGATCATTAGAGATTTTCATTGGCGTGAACTTGTCAGAGGTGATCGGATCAGAGTTAGTGGTGGACCCTATTATGTATCTAAGGGTGAGTTTATTCCTATGGGATACAGAGGTCGCTTTGTTGTAGATAGTATTGATGAGCATGGTATTCGTGCTTTTGGTCTTGATAAACACGCAGGATTCTGCCATATCTACATGGGTCCAGATATACAGAACAAAGAAACTAAAGTTTGGAAGATTAAACACAAACTATTGAAACTTAAACAAAAAGAGGTTGTGTCGTGAGTCTCACCAACGAACAAAAATATCAGCTCAATAAACTAATAGATTATAGAGATCAGATTACTAATAGTTTGTTTCATATTGAAAGAATTATAAAAGAGTATTTTCCGGAAGAGTTTGATATTGCTTATCAACATTGGATTCCTCAAATTACAACATCTCTTTATGAAGATAAAAGATGGTTGCCTAGAGGAGAGCAAACTATGCAACATTCTATTAACAGGCTTTTGGATAGATCGCAAGAAGAAAGTAGTCAAACTGTTTCAAAATTTCTTTAAATTGGGGTATAAATATGGAAGATAATGATGCTATTTATTCAATTACCGATTTGGACGGATATGCGTCCTCCATTAGAGATGGAGTGGCACAATCTTTTGTAGAAGACTACAACGAAAATCTAGACGAGTACATTACGTTGGAACAGGTAAAGAGTTTGATTATTGGCTATAGTCTTGGTCAGGATGAAGATAACAACTATCTAATTAATGCTGAAGTTTTTAATGACACTTTTGACGATGTTAGAGAATGGTTCTATGAAGCCGGTCTATCAAAGTTGGCTGCTAAAGGTGTAATAGAATGTGCTTGGGATGATGATAGTAACCAGATGGTTTTCTGGGTTAAAAATAATGAACAACAATCAAGTAGCACAACTGAAACTGGAAATTGATAGCATCAAGGAATACCTAGAAACCGAATTGTGTAAAAAATGTGAGGAAATGAGCAAAAGACTACAAGAATGTTATGTTGTTTTAGAGAGATTAAATGAAAATAATAACTAGAGTTCATCCGATTACATACATTATATTAGGATTTTTATGCTTATCACTAGGAATCAATTTGCTGCAAAAATCAGAGAATCAAAGACTTCGCAAAATGCTAGATAAAAAATCTCAACCTATTATAATAGATCTTCCAGATCCGTACCCATATCCACCAAATAATAATAACAGTGTTAGAAAAACTTTTAATCACACAACTTAGGGGGCGAAATAGAATCGATTGGATATAGAAGATTATATTAGCAAGTAGTGGTTTATCGACAGGCCACTTTAAAAGTCGATAAAATGCTTTAACTGGCACAAATCAGTTAGCTCTTGCTGCTTAATAAATAGCAGCAACAATCTTAGAAAGCGATGAAGGTAGCGTTCAAAAGATTGTCGTAAAATCCTTCGGCTGCTAGAATAACCAACGGGTTCTAGCCTAAGATTAGTTGGTACGGCAATATGAATGTTGTTTGTTCTTTAGTATTGCTTAAAATTTATGAATAAAATAAACTTGTAGAAAGTATAATTAGAAATATCACAAGACGCGAGGGGCAGTACCTCGCCGCCTCCATTAAATATATGAAGTATAAAAAAATTTGTGCATATTGTAATAAAAAACAAAGTACAAAAAACTTCCATAAACATATTCTCTATAAAGATAGACTAGATAATAGATGTAAAGACTGTGTGAAACAACACAAAAAAATTAGAAATGATTTACACAAAACAGCACCGATAAAACCCAAGAGATGCGAATGCTGTGGCAAAAAACCAAATAGGTGGTGTTTAGATCATGATCATAAAGACAATAGTTTTAGGGGGTGGCTCTGCAATAAGTGTAACGAAGGCTTAGGTAAACTTGGAGATGATCTAGACGGTGTAATTAAAGCTGTAAACTATTTACTTTTGGCAAAAAATAGGAAACAGCAAAATGAATCTTTATCAGAAATGGATTCAACATCTTAAAGATAACAACATGACTTATATTCAGCATTTGGTGTTTGCTTTATTTTATGGAAATCTTTGTTTATTGGCTGGATTTTACCTAATTGTTCATTCTATTTTACCGTGTTTTTTCCCAACAGCAGGAAGTGATTTAGTCACTAAGTTAAGTAAACAATTCAAGACTAGACGCCAGAATAACGATACTTGACAAAGAGTAATCTGTAGGATACAATGGGTCGAAACAGGAGACCTTGGATATGAACAAGAATTACGAAACTCTTTATTCTAGAGATAGTTTGGGTAATATTCGTATTTGGAAAATGGAACAGGCAGGTTCCAAATATCGCACAACAGCAGGTCTGCAAAATGGAGAACAGGTTACTAGCGAGTGGACTGTTGTAGAAGGTAAAAATCAGGGCAAGAAAAATGAGACATCTTCTATCGAACAAGCTACGAAGGAGATTGAAGCGAAATATAAAAAGCAGAAAAAAACTGGATATTTTTCAGATATCAATAGCGTGGATGATATGAATTATATTGAACCTATGTTGGCTAAGTTGTATAAGGACTATAGCGATAAAATTGACTTTTCTGAAGGAGAATATATTCTTCAGTGCAAATTTAATGGCATGAGATGTGTGGCTACTAAACACGGCCTCTTTACCAGAAAAGGTGAAAAGTATTTGTCTTGTCCTCATATTGAAGAATCTTTGGCTCCTTTCTTTACAAAATATCCAGACGCAGTGTTAGACGGTGAGTTGTTTAATAATGACCTTCGTCAGCAACTTAACGAAATTAGTAAGCTAATTCGTCGTACTGTTAATATCTCTCAGGATGATTTGGAGCGTAGCGAAAAACTAGTTAGATACTATGTTTATGATGGATATGACTTCGGAATTAGTAAAGATTGCTGCTATAAGGAACGCAAGAAATGGATTGATACTAACGTAGTCGAGCTATACAAATATATTATGCCAGTAAAAGATTACCCCATTTACTCTGAATCAGATCTAGATAAGTACTATTCTGGTTTTATTGACGATGGTCATGAGGGTGTTATGCTTAGATTTTCTAATATGGGCTATGAACATAAAAGAAGTAAAAATCTTTTGAAAGTTAAGCCTGAAGATTCTGAGGAAGCAATTATCATCGATATTAAAGAAGGAACTGGTAATTGGAGTGGCACAGGAAAGACTATTACCTTGGATTGGAATGGTAAGATTTTTGATGCCAGTTTTAAGGGATCATATGAAGAAGCAGTGCGATTTCTTAAAGAGAGGAAAAAATGGATAGGTCAAAATGTAGAGTTTCTCTATAATGGTCTAACTGGTAAAGGCACTCCTAACTTTGCCAGAGTTGACGGAAATAATTGTTTAAAACTGGATAGATGATATCCTATTACCTTTACTAATATTTTCAGCGGCCCATAATGGCTGAAGATTTGAATAATGAAAACATTTTCTTTGTTGTTTTGGGTCAGTCAAATCAAAACTTGTACACGGCTTAATGTGGTCGATATGCCAACCATTTCTACCATAATTTTTCCAAGTCATACCTGCTGTAAATTGATTTTCTAAATGTTTTTTTAACTGTTCTAGCGTACAACCAATTATTTTTTTTGTAGAATCGCTTAATTTGCCTTTTGTTGTTTGATTCAATCTAACTCTCAAAGAATGTAATATTCTATATTTTTCATCTTTTTTTCTTCTATTTCTATGATATGTGTTAATTTTTGATCTATTTTTTTCTTGGTATTTTTTACATTTAAGTAATATTATTTCTTTATTATTGATATAATAATTTTGATGTTTTATTTTAATCTTTGTTTTATTTTTTTGATAATAGTGTTTTTTCTTACTATTTATTGACAGTTTATTTTTTTGATGTAAATTTTTTGAGTATATATTTTTACAATTTTTACATTGAGTATTTCTACCGTCTTTATTAGAAGTCTTGATATGAAAAGATGTGATTTTTTTACGTTTTTGGCAAACTCTGCATATTTTGGTTTTCATGATATGACTCAAAAAAATAGCCCGGATACGTTATCGGTTGCAGTCGAATAACGCACCCAGGCTAAAAATTTGTATAAAAAGATACTGCAACCTATCTTTACTTTTAAGTACACCATTTTCAATAAAGTTCGCATGTGATTACTGCATGGAAGGAACTAGGCTTTAGAAGCTACGACGCTTATATTAGCTCACGTTTATGGTGGAGTATAAGGCAAATAATTTTAGAACGAGACGGCAAATGTTGTCAGGTTTGTGGAACTCCATCTAAGATAGTTCATCATATAGACTACACAAAAATTATCATGCTGGGACAAGGAAACCAACATGAATTAATTACATTGTGCGAACCGTGTCATAATTTTGTTGAGCAAGATAAGAGGGTTTCAGAAAAGAAAATCTTGTTGAATAAATTATTTGGTCAACATAGTAAAAACACTCTAGATGAATGGCAAATTTGGGCTGAGAAATTTAATACAGATATAGGATATGATACCACTAGACTATTTGAACCAAAACGTAAAAAGGAGAAGATTAAAAAACATAAAATAAAAAAACAACAGACAGAAGCTACAATACCAAAACCAACAGAATTAAGCTTAAGAGATGAAATTGATCTCTTTATTAAAGATCATAAAAAGAAAAAAAAGCAATCTGGATATAATGCTAACTACTATATTAATAAATATAAAAGAGAGCAGCATTGCCAAACACTTATTCCTGCTACTGAAGAAAGCAAAAAAGAATTTATTACTAATGCGGTTCGTAAATACAATAAACAAAGCAAGAAAAATATCCAAAGATATTTAGATAATCAGAGACCTTTGATAGAATTACTATTCAATCATCCTGAAGCAAGTGATAAGTTAAAAAAAATAATAGCCAAACACCCGTATTTTATTAAAGAATCAAGAAAAAACGAAACAAAAGAACAAAAGAGACAACGAAAAGAAGAACAATACCAAAAACAAAGAGAGAAAAAGAAAGCTAAGATGCTGGGTAAATTACCAGCCTGGACATTAAACCATAAAGCCCAGTCTTTTCAGGGAAGCTTTCCTTTGTCGAATCATATAAAACAGCTGAAGCAAAAATCATAAGAGGTATATGATAATAAATATGGTGTATCTCTAGATATAATTCTGGAAATATATTATGTATAAAGTTATTATTCGCACCATAATTTACCAGTGGTTAATTCTTTGCGTAGGTATTTCTATAGGCTTTATAGGAAATGCTGAATGGATTGGCTATAAGTCTTTGTTAGTATCTAAATCTATAGACAATATTTTTTTTCCAATAAATATAACTCCAGAAATTCAACAAAACATCAAAAATATAGGCCAACAAAAACTTAGAACAAAACTTGGCAACCCAAAATATTTTACTATTTTAGACGATTTTTTGTATGATAATGAAGTTTACTGGGCTGAATACGAATTTATAGACGAGTATGGCAAAAAAATAAAACAAATTAATAAGGTACGCATCTATTGGAAGCCCTGGGAATATTATTACCATTTGGATGATTCTTTACGAGCCAGCAAAAACTAGTTCAAGTAACGGGCCTTGACAAGACGATAATGGTAGTGTAGAATCGATAGCGTCATGGGACTTAACACTACTTTGGAGACTACGATGGAAATCGCTAAGGAAAAGAAAACGTCTTATTGTCGATCTAAGGCTGATGAGTTTTTTGCGTCTTTCCCTAAAGACAAAATTGTATCATACAAGGAATATTGGGAAAGTGTCAAGCCTCAAGATGATGCTGATCGGTTTCGCAGATATTTGTTTGCTTACTGCTCTGTTCATACAACATGGAAAGGTAATTGCTCTGGTTATCAAGCCATTAAAAACTTTGACGAATGGATTGACGATCAAGATACTCTAAGACAAAAACTGGCTACGTCAGGCGTAGGTCTGCACAACAATCGTACCAAATATATTTGGGATTTTAGTCAGCAGTTTTGGCAGAACCCTAGAGATTTTTATCTTACCACTAAAAAATATCACGTTAAAAAACGAGATGCTATTGTAAATAGAATTATGGGTCTTGGTATGGCTAAAGTTAGTTTTGCTCTTGAAATGATTCACCCTAATGAGTGTAGGGTATTGTGTGGAGACATACATCAATTGAGGTTGTACAATATGGATCATCTGACTTATAATAAGAGTAAGCAGGGCATAGATAAATATAAGAGAATGGAGCAGCATTGGAGTGTGAATTGTGGCAAGTTAAATGTTCCTTCGTATATTGCTCGGTCTATTTATTGGGATAATCTTCAAAAGAAAGAAGATTCTCGCTATTGGTCATATGTGCTGGAGGATTAGTCTATGAGTCAAAACGGCAAGGGTAGCAAGCCTCGTCCTAAAACGGTGGATCAAGAAACATGGGCAAAAAACTACGAGAGGATTTTTAAGCATGGGAAGCGTAACAAATCTAAAACAAAATAAAACATTTTTCATTCCTTGTGATTGTCGTAGTGAAATTCTTATGATAGAATATGATCATGAGATGAGAATGGCTGATTTTGCTATTTATGAACATCAAGTAGCATATAAATCAAAGATGTCATTATGGCAGAGATTACGATACTGCTGGCAGGTTTTACTACATAAAAAGCCTTATGCTGACCAAATAATGTTAGATAATAATCAACTATTAGACTTGAAAGAGTTTTTGCAAGGACTAGACTTAAATAGTTAGTGGTGTATATAAAAACTATCGACTAAAATGTACAGGAGGTTTTATGCTTACTAATCAGATGAATATTTATGTTGCTGATGAACTGGCATATAAAGTAAAACATCTTCACAAGGCTTTGGCTCAAGCAGAAAAAATTATCCATACTTTAGAAACAGAAAATAATAGACTAAAAGACGTTCTTATAAACCTAGCGTCAGAAAATAATGAAGGTTTAGTGCTCGATAGTGAGGCTATTTGTGTCTAGCACACACTCTTGTAAAAGAGGTAAACAACTTACATTTACACAAATTCATAATAATCAATTTTTGATTGAAGGCTCTGCCGATAATATTAAAATTGTTGGTGAAAACGAATATAGTATTAGTTATATAGATTTTGAAAATGGTCCGTTAATTCATATCGGCCATAGATTTTTAGGCAGAGGGCAGATAGTTGGTATAGAATTAATAGATCCTATTAGTCCAGAAAACATAATAGTAAAAATCACATTAGAAAATAAGGATAATGTATGATTAATGAACTCATCCCAGTATTAGGATTGTATCAAACCCTATTAATATGTGGTTTTAACCCACAACTTAGTTATGAAATATCTAACCAAATCCAAAAATAGAACACTATTTGGTGTTTGTGGGGGCATAGCAGAATGGTTAAATCTTAATGTGTCAATAGTAAGATTATTGTTTGTGATAGGAGCCATAATTACAGGAAGTATGGTATTTTGGATATACTTATTATTAGCATTGGTGTTACCAAATCCAGAATAACTAAAGTTAGGACAAATATAGATGGACCTACAAGCATCCCTAACTATTTTGTTAATTATTCTGTTTGGACAACAACATCATGCCAACGAACACGTTATAGAATCAGCGCCAGCCATTAAAGAAAACAATCAGTATAGTCTAGACTTGGTTAAAATACCAAAACAGAGAAATTTTGAAACGTACGATATTTATAATGATGTTTTAAGTCATTCATTAGAAAAACCTTTTGGGGATAATCACGGTAGATATACTAACGTTCATGAAACGGCTCACGGTATACATAGTCAATTAAGAAAAATATATAAACCATTATTTAAAAAATCAGTCAATGGTTTTTATTGTTTAAATGGTCAATGTGCTATCATTGAAGATCCGAATATCAAAATACGTCATGTGCAAAAATATATTCCTGATATTTTAAAATCTAGTAGATATAAGTTGTACTTAGTAGAACAACTACAATATTGGGATGATGTTCCCACATATATTCTAGATGAATGGAACTGTTATGTGTTAGGGGCAGAGTGTGCGGTTGATGATGCTAAAAAGAAAAGAGATTTAGAAAAAACCAATGCTGTTTCTGGTGCTATAGAATTTAGTATTTATGCTACAGCATTAGCTATGGCCGTTAAAAATCATGATCCATTATTCTGGGAAACTAATAGTCAGTTTAAGGCTTTTATCAAATATAACCTACTACGCTCAGAAAGAGCGTTTAGTGCGGGGGCGGGGATTCCTGAGTTTGCTAATAAAGAACAGGATAGGCTGCAAAAGGCTCTTTTAAATCATCCAGACGCAGAGCCTATCAGAGAGTTTTTAAAAACCGAGTTTGATGGAATTTTTGTTGACTAACCTAACTGCTGACGAGCAGAGCAAAAAATTTTCAAGTTAGCCGTTGACAGTGACGATAACCTATTGTATAATGAAAGAGTTGATGACGGGTTTGATCAGTCGAGCGACTGAGCCTGTGGTTAACAAAGTATTTTTTGGAAAAGTTTGGAGGTTGATTATGGCTGAAGTAACTACTACGGAAAAGCAGACTAGGATTCGTTGTTCTGATGAACTGTTTCTTGAGGCAGTTTTTAGCAGCAAGACTTATGCTGAGATTGCTAGCAAGACAGGTCAAAAGGTTGCTAGTACAATGGCTCGATATGCTAGAACCAAGAAGGCTCTTGCTGAGAAGGGTATTGATCTTCCAGAAATGGAAAGAGCCAAGCCTGTTAAGACTATCGATAATGTTGAGGCTATGGCCGAAACTGTTCGTCGTTTGAAGGCCGCTCATAATAACGGCTGATCAGGTAAAATCAATAAGATTCATCATCAATCATATTTAGTCAAGGACACAACCTCCAAGTTTAAATCCTGTGAACTAATATGGTTGGTGGTGAACTTATATTTGTAGAATACCAGCATGAAGTTTTCTATGACAATTAGAACATACCACTATACACTTAGATATTTCTTTTTGAATAGCTTTTATGGAATGTGAACTATTTTGCATCCTAGAAATATTGCTCTCTTTTTGTTTGGGATCTTTGTGATGAAAATCTAAACAGATTGAACAAGTTTCTCCACAAAATTTGCATCCTTTGGTTTCTTTATACTGATTAATAAATTTTTTGTTTTGATCTTTGTATTTAGGATTGTTTCGTTTACTTTTTTCAAGATATATTTGTTTATTAGTTTCATAATGAATCTTGTGATAATAAGCTTGACATTCTTTACATCTACTTTGTAATCTTCCTATTTTTTTATTTTTGAACCCAAAACAGGATTTAGACTTTTCGATTTGACAAACCGAACATTTTTTGTTATCATCCATTGAACACCTCGCAGTGATGAAATTGGTATACATAAGGGATTTAAAATCCCTCGGCATTTAGCCATGTGGGTTCGAGTCCCACCTGCGAGATTATACACCACTTAATGAGAAACTAATGAAATTTGAAGAATGGCTCCATCAAGACGAAGGATTCGGCCCAAGAATAGACCGAATGATAGATGATGTAAAAGTTGCGGTTGAACAAGAACGTACAGACGATATTATAAAGTGGCTCATGGCAGCGTATACTATGGGTCATGGTCAAGGATACGATACAGGATATTCGGATGGTTATTATGACTGTGAAGAAAGCAAGGAAATACTATGAGTAAAAATACTATAGAGCTAAATGCGATTGGGTCTAAGGTTAAGTTGGAAGATGATGTTTATGGAATTATTACGGCTATTCATATTACTGATAATAACTCTATAAATTATGAGGTTGGTTGGTGGAATGGTCGATCTTATACTAAGGAAGTATGTAGTCCACAACAAATTACGGTTACTGTAGCAGAGAAACTAAGGATAGGATTTGCTTGATATGTCATATTACTTTGGCATAGGAAAGGCTAAACAGGGATCGGAATATATTCCTAGACCTGGGGAAGTATTTATGTATGAAACAGATCCCATTCAACAAACATGGGAAACTCGTATTGGGGACGGAAAAACTCCAGCTCAAGATCTTCCAGCTTTTACTAGTTATGATATTTATCAAAGGGTAGCAAAATTAGAAGAAGAAATACGTGATCTCAAATCTAAAATAGGATAATTATGAATTATACAAATAACAGATTGTGTCGTGCTAATGTTCCCTTTGATTGTCATAAATCTCTTTTCCAATCATTTGAACTCGTAACAGTACGAGAATATATTGACCATGATGGTGGTACATATTTAGATGAAATAAATACAGCAGCAGAGTATCTTGATGCTGCTAATGCTTATGATGATCCGTTTTATCGGATATATGGAGTATATAAAAATTCTATGCCAAGAAAAATGACTTTTATTGCTGACTTTTTTAATATAGATGATGCCAGAAATTTTTTGCATGATCTTACTGGCGAAAGAATAGATATTATCTCATACTAAAATGATTAATAACGACTATTTAGTAGATGATAGTTATTCTGACTCTGGCGGGTATTGTGATTTTCTGCCAATTAAAGGCTATCCAGACTTAGGCTTTAAGAGTTTTAAGCGTAAAGACAAAGCAGAACAAGCATTGAAATATCAGAAAAAATTAGCCCGCTTTGATCTTGCTCCAATACCTCTCACTGATCTTTGTAAAATACCGTATTATTTTGATTCAAAAATCTTAGCAGTTTGGACTCCATCAGAAACAACTACCGGATGGGGATTTGTAACTGAAAAAGCTAGTATGTTGGAATCAGAAACCATAAATATTGACTGTATAAAACTAGGGAGACACCTATATACGGCCCCATATCTGCTCAAGATACAAAAACTAGTAGAAGATATAAAAGAAAAAACAGGATTAAAATTCTGGGATTGTCATGAACACAATGTTGGTTATATTAAAAGAGGACGCAGAAAGCTATTTGTTTGTATAGATACTGGCAAAGAAAGTTTTCATCCCCATAGCAATGCTTGGGGCGGCTCCACTCCTGGCCCTAAGTGTTGTTATTGTAACAGGTATCAGTGTAAATGTTCGGAGTATTAAAATATGCCATATATAGATGAAGAAGAAAGATTTGAGCTAGATGAATGTATTGATAATATAGTCAAATGTATTGTAGATACAAAAATTGGATTAAGAAATCCTAGAGATTTTAGTAATTTCTTAGGACGTATCAACTACTGTTTTTCTCGCGTTATAATGGGCGTGATGAAAGAAGTGTCTTATAAGAATATTGCTATGGCTACTGGTGTATTAGAAAATATAAAGCAAGAACTTTATAGACGTGTCGCTTGTAAATACGAGGACCAAAAAATATTGTCGAATGGAGATATACCAGAATATAGAAAACTAGGCTAGGTGTTTTATGGAAAAAAATATTAATGATGTATATAAAGAAATAATTAAGCTTAGTAAAGAAATACGTCAAGCCGATAGCCAAGATCAAAAAGAAATTTCTGATATTAAGAAATTAATCAAGAATATGGATAAAAAAATTCATGAAATTATGATTAAAATTCAAGAATTTGAAATTATTATGGATGCTGCTGAAATGCTTGAAGAACATATGGAGGATGAAGAAGATAAGTATAATACTGAATGGAGTCCTTATAATGATGACGATTATGAATCTGAAGATTATGAAGATTATGATGGACCAGAAGAAGATGAGAGCTGAATGGCTAGCTTAGCATTATTTGCATCTTTAGCTTTTATAGTAGTTCTTTTAATCGGACCAGTATCTTATTTACTCTCTAAAATTCCATATATCCCAACATGGGTAATATATTGTTTAGCAATAACTAACATCCTTATAGGATTGTGGTGGCTATTGTTACCTATTCTTAATATTAGATACATTGGATTAATAGATATATTGATAGGATGGAAACTGTGTGCCGTTGGAGACAAGAAAAAATAGTTAACCTAAGTTTAATTTTAGTATGAAAAAGAAAAAATGCTCTAAATGTAAAAAGACAAGATTGGTTAAATTCTTTCATAAGAGAAAAAGATCAAAAGACGGACTATACACATACTGCAAAAAATGCAAATCAGAGGATGATAAAAAGTATTGCCAAAAATATAACGATCAAATATTAAAAAAACATAAGCAATATTACTTAAAAAATAAAGATAGAATAAGAGAGCAGAAAAAAGAATATCAAGCTAGAACTAAAGCAAAAAGAAGAATCTATAAAAGAGAATATGAACAAAAGCGCAAACAAACAGATTTTCTATATAAATTAACTCAAAACTATAAAAATAGAATATGCAAAGCATTAAAGGGAGTTGGTAAAAAAAGTAAATCGACGCAAGAATTGCTTGGTTGCTCTGTCGAATGTTTTGCTTTACATATAGAACGTCAATTTAAAAAAGGAATGACTTGGACAAATCAAGGACTATGGCATATAGATCATATCATCCCCTTATCATCTGCTAATACTTTGGAAGAAAGGGCAAAACTTTTTCATTATACCAACTGTCAGCCGTTGTGGGCGTTGGAAAATTTAAGCAAGAGCGACAAGATAATTCCTAACGCTTGACAACGACCGTATCCGATGATAGAATGAGCGAATCACAGGTAAACACACTTTTGGAGAATTAACATGAAGTTGGCTGACCACACTATTGAAATTCATTCTCGCGGCATCAAGTCTGCGAATCAATTTACTATTCAACAAAGTTCTAAAATGTTCCGTCTTTTGTCAGACTCTTTGTACTCTGACAAAGTTCAGGCTGTTATTAGAGAATTGTCATGCAATGCTGTTGATGCTCACATTGCTGCGGGAAATAAAAACCCCTTTAAAGTAACACTTCCGACGCAAGCCAATCCTTCTTTTACCGTTCGTGACTTTGGTACAGGGTTGAGTCAGGAAGATATGGAGGAATTGTATACCACATACGGAGCAAGTAATAAGAACGACAGTAATGATTTTATCGGCTGTCTAGGTTTGGGTAGCAAGAGTCCGTTTGCCTATTCAAATAGTTTTAGTACTACCTCATATCATAATGGCAAAAAGCTTTCGTATATTGCCGCTATGAATTCTGAAGGCGTCCCTAGTCTGAATCTTATAGACATTACTGATACTAGCGAACCTAATGGTCTTGAGATTAGTTTTGCTGTTAAGCAGTATGATTTTAGTGAGTTTAGCAATAAGAGCAAGAGAATTTTTCACTACTTTAAGATGAAGCCTATCATTGAGGGTGGGGTGTGCGATACTCTGAAAGATCATTCTTATTCTCATACTAATACTGTTATTGAAGGCAAGGGCTGGAAGATCGGGCGGGTATCATCTAATCATTATCAATATCCTAGTCATCATTATGGTCCCGGTTCTGGCGTTGTGGCTATCATGGGTAATATTGCATATCCAGTTGATGCCACTAAAATTATTGGCGATGAAAAAGAAACCAATAGTAACGATGCTATTCAGAGATGGAATCGTGCATTTAAGAAAGCCGACGTTGACAACTGGAAGAATCTGGTCAGGGAAATTCTAAACTCTGGTCTATATCTTGAAATCCAGTTCGGTATTGGTGAACTAGAAATAGATATTAGTCGAGAAGGTTTGCAATATACAAAGAATGTTATCAATGTATTGCGTGACAGAACTCAGGATATTTATCTGACGCTCAAGGAAGATATGAGCAAAAAACTTGAGGCTTGTACTAATCTTGTTGACGCATATCAGACATATTATAATCTGAGCGATCTTGCTGGTGGCTGGACTGCTGGTGCGTCTTGGACTGACACTGATGGCAAGACCCATGAATTGACCAGCGGTAAAGACCTTGAGTATACTTTCAAGAAAAACAAGCAGTTGTATGTGTTCAACTTTAGAACTGCTGGCTATCGTTCTAGGCGTATGGTTTATCTGACCAATCAGATTCATTACCAAACCATACAAGGTGTTGGTGAGTATTATTGGAGCGGAGCCAAGAAAAACGGCAAGATGGCATTTTTCAGATGTGATGTTAAGGGTGCTGAAACCGCTAAGAAAATCGTGACTAAGTATTGCAATTCTAATGATTGTTTTGCATATCTTATGATCGATAGCGATAATCCAGAAGATTCGTCCGAAGGTTTTGATAAATTGATCAAAGACATTGGTGGCGAATCTAATGTTCTAAATGTTTCTGATTATCGTAGTCTACTGAGTGGTGGAACTCGTAAGAGCAGAGGCTCAACAGGAACTATTAGTAAGGATGAGATTTTTGCTATCTCTAATCTTGGAGCAGACAAAGGCTGTGAAAATCTTGGTGGTAATGATCTTAATGATTCAACATATCTAAAAGAACTGTCTAATGATCTTATAGAGTATATTGAAGATGAGGACAATGAGATTGTGTACGTCCCCATTCTTCGATATGGTTCTATAGACGGCTATCCAGAAATTAGAAATATTGTGTCTCTAAGCCAAAATGCCGATACATCACTTGGTAAAAATCTGTTTGATAGTCAGAAGATTTTTGCGATCAAGCAAAGCGCTGTAGATAAACTGAAGAAGGAAGGTATCAATCTTGTAAACTTTAATGAGTGGTTCAAGAAATGGGCCGATAAGATTGTTAATAAACTCATAGACAAAGTAGCAGTTTATGGCGATATTATCGGATATGTTACGGGCGAATTTAATTGTCAGGACAAAACCTTTGGAGATGGATATTATTACTATCACTGTAAGTATAGTGATCGTAAAATTGTGTACCATATCTTCAACTTGTTTGGTCTAGACTATCGTAAGCATATTAAAAATAGCGATTTCTGCGATGCTGTTGATCAGTGGATGATGATGGAGTTTTTCTCTACAACTATTCATCGTGATAGATTTGATATTAACAGGTTTAAGAAAGAGGATTACTACGCTCATATTGCTACAATCTTAAATAAGTATGGCATGAACGGTATTGATCCTTCACAAATCAAAGATAGTCATACTGATCTCCAAAGGGTTAAGTGTGTGCTAGATAATCTGTATGGTGGAGATAATCCGATTACAACATCAAACAAGAATACAAAAATGAGTTCAGATATTATTGCTCAAATGCCCAAGATGAACGATATTCGTAAAAATCTTAAAGACGGGGTTGACAGCAATCCGATACTCAAGTATATTGTAGGGACGGTTGATGTTGATGGCGAACTGCGTAAACTGTCTGGTAGCAATCCTATTAAGGTGCATCAGAATAGTTATAACGGTTTGCCAGTGTGGTTCACTAACATTAGCGATGACAACATTGAAAAGCTAAAGAGTATTGTAGGTAGTGCGTTTTAATTTCACAGGAAAATAGGAGTTTACAAATGAGTGTTCCTTTTATGTGGGTTGATGGTAATTTGACAGTGATCCTTAATAATAAGGCTCATCAGGTTCTTCCAGATCATATTAATTACCGACTGATTCTTGAGGCTCTTCCAACTGCTTCTAATGATGAATTGGCACAGTTGGTTGATCTTGAAAAAGCTGTTGAGAGTTTTAGTCAGGGTATGGTCGAAGTCAAGAATGGCAAGGTTCTTTACCAAGGTGAAGAAGTTCATGGTAGTATCAGTAAGCGTATTCTGGAGTTTATGAAGAAGGGACTTCCGTTCCAGCCACTTGTGAACTTTCTGAATAATCTTATGGAAAATCCTAGTATGCAAAGTCAGACTGAACTGTATGATTTCTTGGAGCATGAACTACTGCCAATTACTGAGGATGGATGCTTTCTTGCATACAAGGCTGTGCGTAGTGATTACATGGATAAGTATGCTGGTACTTTTGACAATCATGTGGGTAATGTATGCGAAATGCCACGATCAAGAGTTGATGATAATCGTAGTGTAGGATGCTCTAAGGGTCTTCATGCTGGTGCATTGAACTATGTCGCTAGTTATGGCAATGCAGACAGTGGTGATCGTATTGTGATTGTTAAAATTCATCCTAAAGATGTGGTAAGTGTTCCAAGTGACTGTAATCATGAAAAGCTGAGAACTTGCCGATATGAAGTAGTCGGAGAGTATCAGGGCGAACTTCTTAAGCCTCTTTATAAGGCAGACTTTAGTGAGGATGCTTATTATGAGGACGAAGAGGATCTGTATGATGAGTATGATGATGCTTACTGGGGTCAATATGATGACGAGGACGATGAAGACGATGAGGATTATGATCCTGACCAGGATTATTGATTGACAAGGAATGTTGGTCGCCGTAAAACGCGACCGGAAGAAGATGGTCCGCTGGGCGGATACTAGTTAAAGTGTGGTTCGATTCCACAACCATCTTTTTTAATAGGATGTTGATTCTGATAGGTTATGTTATCTATCCCAGCATCTCTATAATTTTGTAGGTAGAGGCACAGGAAAAGGAAGTATTATGTTTAGTGATAAGTTGGCTTTTAATCCGTTTGATAAGAATAACGATAATGCCGGTAAGCGTCATGTAAATTCATGGGATAGATCTCAAAAGCAGTTTTTGGATTCTTTTAAGCAAAACCATATTTTTGTTTACAATGGTAATCCTCGTAAAAAGATTAGTAGTATGAGCCATACGTCTAATTTGCAAGAAGCATTAGACGCAAATACGAATAATCATTCCGATGTTTACTTTTATGTTAATGGTGGTCGTAAACTTTATGCTATTAAGCAATTGACTTGCTGTTTTTGTGATATGGATGCTGGGCGTGATGAGCAAGGTAGTTATTTTAAGCCTAGCGTAGTTATGCAGAAGAAGCAGGTTTTTCTAAAGAAAATAAATGAGTTTCCTGTTAAGCCTAGTTGGGTAGTAGATACTCGTAACGGCTATCAGTGTTACTGGATTTTTGATGATGCTAGTCGAAAGATTGTTGGTCATAATAAGACCTTCTGGAATGGTCTACAGAAGAAGTTGGTAAATTACTTCGATGGTGATCCACGAGCGATCAAGCCCAACCAGATTTATCGAGTTCCTTATACTTGGTGGCGTAAGGAATGGGAAAAGAAGGCTCCGTATTTTACGAGTCTGCTTCCCGGTTGTACTGGTCAACCCATTAATGTGGCAGATCTTAAAGCGGCTCTTACTGGCCAACCAGCAACTCTACAAATTGTTCCTGAAAAGTGTAGTGACGAATGGTATAAGGGATATGCTCAGGCTTATAAGCAGAGCGATATTACTGGGGTTCCTGTGTTGGCTAGTGTCGCTACGGACATTTTGAATAGTCTTCAGAATGGACAGTGCCATAAAACCTATGGTACAAAGATGCTCAAGAATATCGAGCGTGTCTACGGCGATCCGATGCAAGTGATGCCTGTGAGCGATGACGATACAGATGCTCTCCAGACGCTTCCAAAGGATGCTGGCGACGAGGATATAAACCTTGATGGGTCACAGACACAACTTTTAAAAACCGTCGTGGAGTTCCTTAATCAAGTCAGTACCCCTCTCTACTTTAGCAATAATAGATTCCTCTCTAATGCTGCTAAAGAGTTAGCTAATAAGATTAGCGATAAGTTTTGTATCGGATAAGACTCCTTATCAAGCAAGTGTCGTATAATGGTATTACCTCAGATTTCCAATCTGATGACGAGAGTTCGATTCTCTCCACTTGCTTTTCAAATAAATGGAACACAATAATGCATCAAAACGAGGATGAAGAAAATTATGATGATGACGAATCATACTATGATAGTCAAGATAAATATAAGCATTATTTTAAGTTTGATCCAGCAGCATGGGACGCTTGGGGCAAATGGTTGTATGACGCTATGAAAGAAATAGTTGAAACCAACCCAAGCGTCTGGTATACTCCAACTTACATTGAAGGATGGCCGACCAAAAAGTTTCCTGTGAATAGTTACTTTCCCAATACTGGTAAAGACAACACAACTTTCCAGTATTTGGGGAATAACTATGACGGTCAAGCTATTTGGAAAAAGAAATATTTTGCTAGCAACCCAATACAGAGTATGTATATAGACCATTTATCCGATCATGCTGCATACTTTATTAAACAGCCGCACTATTATAAGGGAATGTTCGATATATTGAACTAATACTATGGAATGGTTTAAGATTACTAATATTGAACAATTTGTAGAAGCAACAAGAGTATTAGTTTATAGCAGTTTTGGCTCTACTGATAATGCTGATAATTTTAGTAGTATAAATACTATGCTAGAAAAATTAGTAGAGGAAGAGAGGAAAGAAATCGAAGAACTTCTACCTCAAAAAGAAGCTATGTCTATCTTTCATGAGTTTGGTCAGACCAAAAGAAACAAAAAAAGAACAGAATTTTATATTAGTGATGAAGCATACTATGAGTTTATAGAATCTCTTAACGCTAGATTGGTTAGCAATATGTTAAATAGTATGGCTAATAAAGGAATTATAGAATCAGCTTTTGATACAGAGACTAACGACTTTGTATTTTGGATTAAAGAAGACAATGATAAAACCAAAAACAAAAAACAAAATTAAACCAGTAAATTATGATCTTTATTTAGAGTATCATTGTCCCGACTGCGGGATATCTCACTGGTTAACTCTCAGAGAGTCACAGACCAAAGGCTTTAAGGTGGTCTGTGTTTGCGATTGTGTCTTTGGAGTTAAGCGTATTAATGATATTTATATAAAATACGCCAGAAAAAAGTCTGACATTAAACCAGAAGCAAAAGACAACTCTACAAAAGATTTGCTTGATAAAGATAATCTATATCGTAAATGTATCGCAACACTATCTCAATATAGTTTTTCTGAAGAAGAAATAGGAGATATAGTAAAAAATACTATTGACTCTGATGAATCGTCTGCGATTGTGGATATTGTAAAAGCTTGTATTACTAAATTTGGAGAAAAAAATAATGCCTAATATTATTAGACCATCTAGTTTTAATGATGTGATTGGACAATCCGAGGTAGTCAATAGACTGAAAATTGTGGTTGCTGGTTGTATAGATGGTTCTTCGGTTATGCCTCATGTATTAATTGATGGTCCGCCAGGATTGGGTAAGACCACTATAGCAAGTGCATTGGCTACAGAACTTAATGTTAATCTGTATACTGTCAATGGCGCAAATATCAGAGGCGTAAAAAATATTCTACCATATTTGATGGGTATTGCTCCAAGATCTATTTTATTTATTGATGAGATTCATAGACTACCAAAAGTAGTCGAAGAGTTTTTGTATCCTGTGATAGAAGATTTTGTTCTGTCAATGGTGATAGAAAACCAGCCAGAAACAATAGATCTTCCCATGTTTACTCTAGTAGGGGCTACTACCAGTGGTGGAAGTTTAAGTCAGCCTTTCTACGATAGATTTCAAATTAAGGAACATCTCAATTTTTATACACCCGAAGAACTAGCTAAACTAGCAAGGTTGAACGCTGAAAAACTTGGACTGTCTTTGAACGATGATGAATTAATAGAAATTGCCAAGCGTAGTAAGGGTACGCCTAGAATCCTGAATGCTAGATTATCTTGGTATAAAAGCTATTCAGCATTTTATAAAGATCAAAAGCCATCTATTGAAGAGGTATTTAATAACCAAGGAATAGATGATAAGGGACTGGATGTATATGATAGGTTGTATATTGATGTTCTAAAAAAGAATAGAATGAACCCTTTAGGACTAAAAAGTATATCATCTCTGACTGGGATTGCAGTAGAGACTATAGAAAATAGTATTGAACCTTTTTTGATCCGCATGGGGTATATTATTAGAACTCCCAAAGGAAGGGTTATAGGTCATGTTTAAAAATATGGTCATTACAGCAATAGCCTTACTGCTATTATTCTGTAGTAGTCAGGCGTATTCCAAGCCCCCTGCGTTTACAGATACTCCAGAAGATGCGTTTGCATTATCGGAAGGTATTGGAGTAGATGTTTTGTTAATATTTACAGCATCGTGGTGCCAGTCTTGTGTTGTAATGAAAAATGATTTACACAATAATTTAGATCTTATAGAAGATATGATTGTGTGTTATGTAGATCATGACGATAGGAATGACATGGTAAGGGAATATGAGGTCAGAGTTCTACCTACTTACTTTGTTTATAGGAATAAAAAAGAGCTTAAGCGAGCCGCGGGATACAAAGGACTATCCAAGTTCAAAGAGTGGCTAAATAATGACAGAAAATAATATTGTTTATTTATTATTGTCATTAATTGTTTCATATTTTATAGTCTTCAGTATTGGCCTGTTTTTAGGGTATTATTATGCTAACACGGGTGTATCTAAAGATAGTAATGTGGGGTTTCTAAGAGCCAATAACCAGAGCAACAAAGATGCAGCAAAATCTGTATCTATTGATGATAGAAAAGTTGTTTTGGGACTGGACACTGAAGGATTACAAAAAAAATATAGTCAACTTGGAGATACTAAAAAGCAAAAAGAGGATATCTCCGGTTCTATTAGTAAACTTAAAAATATGAAAGGGTAATAACATGGGAAAAGGATTGGATGTAGGTACTTCTTATATTGTAATGGCTAGCCAAGAGGGTGATAGCGTTTCTTATAAAGACTTTAGAGATGCTTTTTATGTTATTAAGCCTACAACGCCAGTGGCCTCTAAAATGATCGAGAAGGGTTTGGCGGGTAAAGTATTTATTAAAGATAAAGATGGATCTTTTATCGTCTTAGGGAAAGATGCTATTGAAAAGGCCGTAGAAAGAAACGATACGGCAAGAAGACCGATGTATAGGGGTGTAGTATCGGTTAAAGAAAAAGAAGCTAAAAAAATTCTAGCATTTATACTAAAAGAAGTAGTCGGAGAAGCACTAGAAAAAGGAGAAAAATTGGTATTTTGTGTGCCAGCACAGCCAGTGGATCAAGAAGACAATGATTTTGATGTGGGTTATCATGAGGACGTAGTTAAGGCTATTCTTTCAGAAGTTGGATATGATGCCAGATCGGTAAACGAAGCTGAAGCTTTATGCTATGCTGAACTCGAAAAAGATGACTATACTGGTATTGGTATTAGTTGTGGGGCAGGTATGACTAATGTGTGCGTCATGCTGAATGGTGAGCCAACAGTAGTATTTAGCACAACCAAGTCCGGTGATTGGGTTGACAGGATGAGCGCTGTAGCAACAGGTGAGCCAGATAGTGTGGTGCAAGTAGAGAAGGAGGGGGGATCTTTTAAAATTGGTATTTTGTGTGCCAGCACAGCCAGTGGATCAAGAAGACAATGATTTTGATGTGGGTTATCATGAGGACGTAGTTAAGGCTATTCTTTCAGAAGTTGGATATGATGCCAGATCGGTAAAC
>OGVP01000007.1_pt1 | contig 28350 bp, 24 predicted proteins | sample 1575791 | NCBI WGS metagenome assembly OGVP01 (sample SAMN07581537, study PRJEB24739) | freshwater metagenome
GTTTCCCAGTCACGATATTCAGCATATATTAGATATATTTCTATAAAAAATCACTTTACAAATAAAAAATATAATTGCCTTGAGTACAACTATAAAGTCAAGGCATCAAAGCAGTCGTTTGAGAAGCGCAATGATAAGAATTTCTTTTATAAATTATCTAATCATATTGACATAAATGGATTCCTGACATCTCTGTTTATACGTAACCCAGAATTATGGGTTGGAGATATCATACATGGATATGAACAGGCTGAAAAGATTTATAGAGAATGGAAGGGTCGCGTACAATCATTGGAATATAATTTCAAAAGAGATTGTAGAAAGCTAGACCTGAAGACCTGCCTTAAAGTATATTCAAATCAGCATCCAGAGGCTCTCAGGGCTATGATCAGAGGCGATATCGCACCTGAGAGCCTAGTGATCCTTGTTCATATAACAGGCGCCCTGAATCGTTGGCAGCCGAAGTTATCTGGAGATATCATATTCGAACAATACGACCAGATGTTGCGCAAATATAATTTGTTGCTCAAATATGATCTTAAGCATTATAAGAAAATATTGAAGGAGATTTTACAAGAATTGAACGATTAGTACTTTACAATAGCCACTGGAAGTAGTATAAATATACATGTAGCATTGACTACGTAATACGAAAAATACATTTAATACAAGGAATACAAAAATATGTCAAAATCATTCGCAGAACTAAAGAAGTCTTCTAAAAATTCAATCTCAAAGCTCACAGCTGAGCTTGCCAAACTAAATCCATCACAACAAACATATAATGATGATGCCGATGAGTTTTGGCGTCCAAGCGTAGATAAAGTTGGAAACGGCGAATCAATTATTCGTTTTCTTCCAGCCCATGCTGGTGAAGATTTCCCATTTGTTCGCATCTTTACTCATGGTTTCAAGGGACCAACAGGCTCTTGGTATATTGAGAACTCAAGAACCACTATTGGTGAAAATGATCCAGTGGGTGAACTGAATACGACTTTGTGGAACTCTGGTTCTGAAGAGGACAAACAGCAAGCGCGAGATCAGAAGCGCAAGCTTTCTTATATTTCTAACGTATATATTATCAAGGATAAGCTTGAACCAGAAAATGAAGGTAAGGTCCGTAAGTTCCGTTACGGAAAGAAGATCTTTGACAAACTCAATGCAATGATGAATCCTGAGTTTGATGATGAAGAAGCGGTCAACCCATTCGATCTATGGGAAGGCGCAAACTTCAGAATGAGAATCAAGCAAGTTGACGGCTATAGAAACTATGATTCATCTAAGTTTGATGAACCAGCGCCATTATTTGATAATGATGATGAGATGGAAGCTGTTTGGAAACAAACGTTTTCGTTGAATGCTCATGTTTCTCCTGATCAATTCAAAACATATGATGAATTAAAAGCAAAGCTTTATCGTGTTCTTGCTCTAGATACTCCAGTTGTTTCTAAGAAAACTAACGAAAGTGTTGTAGCTGAACCTGTTACAAAGAAAACAGCAGCCGCTCCAAAGACTAGGGCTGTTGTTGAAGATGAAGATGATGATATGGACGCTTTCAGAAATCTTATGGATGACGAATAATCAATATTCAAGGGGTTGGTGAGAGCTAACCCCTTGATTTTATTTAATAATTTAGAACTTTACTTCTTCATGAAATCAGGTATAATGATACTATGATGAGATATGGAGATGAGAATATGCAGACCGTCGGTACCGGATATCCTCTTTCGGCTTGTCGTAGAGAATCCGGTTCTTCGGTTTATAGACTGACTGTGAATGAACTAATGAGTCTGACGAATCCAGGCCGGATTCCGTTTCTTATGTCTGAACGTGGCCGAGTAATGGTTCGTTTTATTGGTCCACGGGGCAATACCCTGGATTTTGAATGGCTCTGTAATCGTTACGCTGGCGAGCAATTACTGGAGGCGCACTATAGATGCGGGTCAATGACTCTGATTCTAGACAACGAATAAGTATTGGTGATAAGGGATATTATCAGATTGGTTCTGATAGCTATCCCATTACTTGTATTTCTGTGAGCCCGAAGAAGGCGAAAATTGGGATTCGTTTTGAATCCTTTTCTCCGGGCGATAAGCATGATTATTATGGTGTTCAGCAGTGGATTATTTTACCAAATATTAATGGAAGAATTGATTTTGCATATTGGTCGACGATAAGTAATACGTATAGACTTGAATCTGGCCATTGTTATTTTGGCCATTGGAGAGCTTATAAAGATCCTAGTTTTTGATGACTAGAGTTTGACTCCCTTTCTTTAGTCATTATACTCAACCCGCCAGGGAAACTTGGCGGGTTTTTTCGTTCACAAAAAACACCGCATATGAGAACCAAATTATAATTTACAATTTCTTTCGTGATACTTATAAAAATTTGGAGATCTTTTCTGTGTGTGACCACAAACTGAACATATTATTATAGGCGCATTCCTTTGTCTTTCTTTGGCCGCTTCCACACAATTATGTCTGCCTTTTTCGCTCATTGGGACACCTTTCCGTGCGCGACCTGCTTTTCTTTTTTGTTCTATTTCTTCGGCAGTAAATCCATTTATTTTTTTTAATGCATTATAAACTTTAAACGCTTCTCTATTTGGTATTCTTTGTTTTTTCTCCATCAATGGATGTTTTCTTCTTTTTCTATTGTTTTCAGCTAAATCCGGTCTTAACGTTCCCCTTCTAGCTACAGATAAAGCTTTGCGCGCATTTTCATACATTTTTGATGTAAATTTGCGTTGTTGGTGGCCGCCTGAACATAACATCATTCCAAATGCATTGGCTAATTTTTTATTATTCGGATATGCTTTATGTAGTAAATGATGAGCAACATAGTGCGCTTTAGCTGTTAACGGAATAATATTATTTTTTTCATCCGTGCCGCCCATGCATTTTGGTATTATGTGGTGTTTTTCGTTGTAACCTAATATATTAATATTACGATGTGTTTCTATTAATTGATTGTACCATGTAAGATATTTGTTCATATTTTGTTTTTTCCATAGATGTTTTATATAAGTTATTTATATAAAACATCTGTGCAAACGCTCCAATTGTTAAAATAGTTGAAATAAAACTCAAAAAACACCGCATATGAGAACCATAACCACCAGTTCCTGGTTTTGGTGGCGCTGATTCGGGTCCGTTTCTTCCGCCGCCGCCAGCCGGTACGCTAGGAGGAACGTTAGCTGAATTGTTTGTTGCCGGTTTATTTGCCCCTGTTCTTTCATTATAATCTAGTTCAGGTGCAGCAGCATTTATCTGATCTATTATTTTTTTGTCGGCCTGTTCCTGTGCAGCTAACGCTTCAGGATCAGCTGTCGTTCCCAATGGAGTTATAGGTGGCTGTGTTGGTATAGTGCCATCAGGATTAACGTTTCCGGGTTCAATACCTATTGCATCACTTTCACCTTTTATTCTTTTTGCATCAGCTGATGATAAGTCTCCTGTTACATCTGGAGCAATATGCGGGTATGATAATTTAGGCAGAGATGGATCAGAGTTTATTTTAGTTATTCCATCAAGGTTTGGTGCACCAGTTAATTTTGGTGAATCTAAATTGAGTTTTTTTGTCGTTTCTTTTGGTAATCGTTTTAGCTTACTATTGTCTTCATTTTTTTTTCTATAAAACCATTCCCCATTGACTTCGATTAACGAATCTTTAACGGAATCATATCCGCCTTGTCTAGCCGATGCCGCAACACCGGCTGATGCATTATGCGTTGCTCCTTTTGTTAGATCAGATCCAGCTTTAACTTTATCAATTATTTCTGCATATTGTTTTCTGTTTTCGGCTGACATGTTTCTTTGCGCGCGCGCGAATGCGCCATCATGATATGGCTGATAATATTTTGTATTTGAGATTATTTGATTAATAGATTTTCCAGTTACGGCCGCTCTGTTCATGACAGTTTCAGCAAACGCTTGTTGTGCTTCAGGGCCTTGAGAACCGACTTCGGCTTTCATTAGCGTGAAAAACCGTTCTCTAACGTCTGGGTTTTTTAGTTCATCTTCGAACTGAGAACGATCTATGCCCCCTGATACTTTTTCATAATTTCCCGTTCTTTCATATGCAGCAGTTCCTGGTTTTGTTAATCCTAAAGCTTCTTTAGCTTCAGGTGAATATTGATTTTCAGTAGCTCTTCTTATTTGAACTGAACCAACAGGAACCCAATCAGCAGACACATCACTACCGCCACGTTGATTTCCGCCTAGCATTTTAACGTGTGTGACTTTTCCGTTTGATGTTTTGGTTTCTCCAGTAAAAATACCAACGTGACCACCCGTTTCGCCTGGACCTCTTCCTCTAGATTGTACAAGGACATCGCCCTTCTTTATATCAGCTAATTCTTTTAATTCACCCCAATTACTAAAGCTAGTCGCAACTAAGCTACCTGTTCCATAAATGCCGGCACCAGCTAATGTAGCATTAACAAACGCTGCACACCAAGGCGTCGATACTGGATCAATCGCTCTTCCACCTTGAGCAAGGAATTTCTTAAGCGTGTCGCGATCTCTGTGTTCGTTCAATCCCTCCAATTTTAATGCGCGATCAACAGCAGCTGCTTCTAGTGGAATCTTTCCAGCAACGGCCTCAGCTATAACTTTTTTTGCTTCTTCAGATGTTGCAATTATTGCATTGGTATTTGTTACTCCTGATGCGCTGTAAGATTGGTTGCCATGGTATGAACTACCAGATGATGTTCTATTGGCTACGGGTTGTCCACCAGCAGCCTCAACATCGCTGCTTTGACCCAATCTACCCATATGCCCAGGCAAGAACTCAAAGCCTCCAGGAAGCTTGCCAAACTGCATGAATTGAGACTTTTGGGCCTCTATCTGGCTCGCATATATACGATCGTCGATTGGATTTCCGGTTCCTGGTGTATATGTTCTTTTAATTTCTGGTGTTGATTGTTCTTTCTTTTTTGATTTACCAAACACATAATCCCACATTCCAGAGACGGATGGGAACATAGAGCCTCTTGTCAATCCGTTTTTTTTAACATTATGTTTGATTTTATCAACCGCAGACATTTCTTCGTATGATTGCTTAGATAATTTTTCATAATTATCTCTTTTTGCGTCTTCGTCAACCAAATCTTTTAATGCTTGTCTATCGGCTGTTTTTTGCCAAGGATCAGTATCAGGAGACCATCCCCCAACTCTGTTTGGATCAGCATTTTTTCTTACTTTATTTACGTGTTTTTGAAGTGCAGCTGCACCTAAACCAAGCGCGCCACTTATAGCAGCCAAAATTGCTGGTATTATTAATGGTGTCAACAATGGAATAGCTGCCGGCAGTGCCAATGGCAAAGCTTCTTTCAGAGTTTCAAGAAGATTAAAATCTTCTTTCTTTTTTTCTACCTTTACTGCGCCTGATACTAAAGGGACAGTTGATCTTTCGTCTATACTATTTTGATTTTTTAATAAATTAGAAACTTGACCCTCTAGCGTCGCGACCTTTCCTGATATATCTCCATATTGACCTTCTAAGGTTGTCAATTTTGTGTTAAATTCAGTGAGATCAGCTCCACCAATTCCAATTTTTTGATTTTTAATATCGATCGCATCATCTTTTGCTTTAAGACCAAGCTGAACTCTTAGTGCACCAATTCTTTTATGTGCTCTTTCAGATTTTTCAATTACATTCGCTATAGCATTATCGTAATGCTTGAAGGCGTCATTGATATTTGTGAAATTTTTCTTAATAGCCTCGAAGCTATTGTTAGGGTCATCAGATTTGATGTTACTGATGTTTTGACGAATGCGTTGAGCTATAGCTGCTCCTGGGACGCCAAAATTCCCCTCAATAAAATTAGAAGCCGCGCGTAGATAATAATCCCTACGAATTGACTTAGCTTCAGCAGCTGTTGATGTTCTTCTAGATTGTTTTAATGCCTCACCAAAATTTCCTAGCAGACCATAAGCTTTGTCTTCTACGGCTTTATAAAGGCTAGCTGTGACTCTTTTTCTTATACTTGTTGAGGTTGATGCATCGAGATCCATCTTATTAAGAAAACGATGCTTCATTAATCTAGAAGTTACACCAGCAGGATTTTTAAGAAACTCTTTCTGAACATCCGTCTTACGGAGTTGTTCTTGAATAAAAGTGCTCTTTGTATTAAGCAACCTTTGTACAGCTGGATTTTTTGAAAAATTGGCCCAATTCTCATCAGCAGCTTGTCTTGCTAATTTGGCAGCTCTTGCTTCTCTCTTTTCCTTAACAGAAGGAAGCGTGCGATTTATTTCACCGGCTTGGGCTTTATCTGTGTTTTTATCTGATTTCTTTTTGGCCATTAAAACATGCCTCTAGACTGTTGTGCTTGCGCCCGAGCTTGTTGTTTCAGGCGTTCTTCTTTGATGCGTTCTTGATCATCACGTATCATAGCAACATACAGGTCGCGTTCATATGGAATAATGTCTTCCACATTCATTGGCATTTTAAAATGATACGCAAGAGAAAATATTGTTTGATAATAATTCTCCAGCGTATTATGCGTCATCAAAGCGTAAAAAAATCATCTAACGTGTTCAGAACTATTTTGCGTTCTGTACCTTTAGAATTTTTGTAGTTGATCTCATGATAAATTGTTGGAATATTAGAAAAGAACTCTCTGATTTGTTCAGCTGCTTTGGCTGGCAAATCTCCAATAAATTCTGAACGTTCCTCCGGCGTTGTCAGTTTCATATCATGTACAGTATCACCTTCATATAATTTGCTCATAGAGGCGCTTACCATGATATCAAACATGGTTTCATCAGTCGCATCATATAACGTTTTTGATGAATATAAACTAGCAGGCGGCCATCTTAGTTCTAGAATCAGATTCTTTGATACAGTTATCTTGTTGTTGACGTTCTCGTTCATTTTTACATCAAGAGCATTCAAATCAATATCAAAATCATAAACCTTTTCATCCTCAACATCCTGATACGACACCTTAGATATGTTTGATATAGAAGCTGCGCGTAATTTAATAAACATATATTCTATGTCAAATATTGCTAGGTCATCAATATTGACGTTCTCAGTAATGATACAATTATTTACAACCTGTTTAATGGCTGTCATTATGTCTGAACGCTCTTTTGATTGTTTTGCGATCAAAAGAATCTTTTCGTCTTTCACTAACATTGGTCTATATTTTATTTTCTTTTTGTTAGATGGTATAGTCATCTCAAATACAGGTTGAGATATTTTTGGTAAAGCCATAGTATATTTCTCCTAATTAAGTTGGGTCATTATATTTAACGTTCCAATCAACATATGCAAATTGCACAGTAAATCGTGAATAGTTGTTTGAATCAGACCATGCTAATTGCGAATCACTCAACGATAATGGGAACGCCTGCATCAACGTCAATTCAATTGTTGGATCTGTTTGTTCTTTTTCAACATAAGTAAGAACTTGAAAATCAGTTTTGTATGAATCTTTATATTGAAACAAATAATTTCTTCCAAGACCATCCTTTGTGTCGAATGGGCTAATTAGTGAGATCCATTCTTTAAATGCAAAATGCATCTTTCCCATACCATCAGCAATGAATGTAATACTCAAATCAGTAAATGTGTGGCCTATTGGTCTTTTTTCAATTGGACCATAACCATATCTTCTAACATCATGATTTGACAAGTTAACGCCTGGTAAGGTGGTCTGTTCAGCAAAAAATGGTATGTCATAAAAAATATTCGCGGCTTCAGAATTTAAACCGTTTGGTGGTGTAATGAATACTTTGAATTTATTGGAACGTTGTACACCACCATATTGAGTCAACTTGGATGTAAATTCGTTTATATTGAAAGACATTAGCGGTTGACCTTGATCATAGATTCTGCGAACACTCTTGTTTTTGGTGCTTTCTGGAAACGTTCAGTTGGTAATAGAACAGCTACGTGCCAGTCTTCAGGTCTAACCATAAAATATTTTGATCTGGCATGAGAGAACAGGTATCTTTTGATACATGGAACATATAATCCTGATCTCGAATAAGCGCGCATCATGTTGTATGAGTAGATTAGTTTTTTATTCTCATCCAAATATGCATCATCGTATATATTTATTATAGAATCAAGAACTTTAGCTCTTTGTAATGGTGGAAGGTAATGAAGATTCAGCCCAAGAAAACCATCTGAATATATCTCCATGGGTATGACCAGCGGGAACCTATCAAAGTATGGTAGATCGTTGCCGGTTTTTGGATCATAGAAAAACATAGTCATGCGACCAATTTGATCTCTTCTTATGATATTTACTAATCTGTTTGGGTCGGCTATGGCTTTGTTGCCGGAAACGGTTCCTCTCGCGAGCACAGTTCCCCATGCTCTGTATGCAGCTACTGCAGTTGGTACTTCTTTTATTGCGTTCTGAACCTTTTTGTTTACCTTTTCCCAAAAAGTTTCTTTTCTTGCTATTTCGTCAGCCATTTATTTCTTTCTCTGTGATGATGGTAAACAACCAGCCTCTATCTTTACAATATTCGCGAGCATATTCCCATTTTGAGTGGTTCTTGGCATATGTCATGACTTCTGTTAGATATGTTTGTTTCTTTTTATTCCCCTTTACAGGAGGAATAGTCTGTGAAGCAGGTTTCACTTCTATCATGTGAGTAACGATTTTTCCATCCGGTTTTCTCATTTTAGCAACAAAATCAGGAAAATATCTGTGTAATTTATTATCAGTTTTGCATTTATATGGAACAATGTGCTCTTCAGAAGACCATTCAATGATGTTTGGGTCGTTGTCAAATCTTATCATTACCTTCAACTCTAATAATGAGCGATAAATAATGTTTGTTGGATTTCCCTTGTATTTTTTGGGATTAATTGGTTTGAATACGCCTTTATAAGATTTGTTAGCCATTCCTCTCTCCATTAATTATAAATATTTAGTTATAATCACAAAGAAAGACAGAAATGCCGCCGCTAAGAACCAATAACGACAGTTCTCCTGAAGATCGCTATAATTCCTATAGAGAAGCGAAAGCTGGGTTGTCTAGAGAAATGCACAGATTTCCTTCTGATATTCCAGAGTATAGGCTGATTATGGTTGGCCGCGATTATTCAATTGGCGTAAACACGCCGTGGGGACAGGCGAATACTATTGCAACCAATACATTAACAGCAGGAACTAGTGTTGTTGGGTATATTTTACCACTTCCTCAGATGAGAATGGTTGATAAGTATTCAGTTGAATATGATGAGAGTTTTTCTTTTCTTGGGGCGGTCGCAAAACAATTTAATGCAGTAACATCACCAACTATTGGCGTAACATTAAATAAGCAAAGATCGGTGCTCATGGAATCTCCAGAACTAAAGAGACATGAGTTTACCTGGAAATTATCTCCAAAAAACGAAAACGAATCAGAAAGAATACGTACTATTGTAGAATCCTTAAAGATGCATATGGCGCCAAAATTACCTTCTATTGCACAAAATCTTATTTTAACGTTCCCACTTATATTTGATGTTTATTTTGACCCAAACTTTAGTCAAATGTACGGTTTTAAGCCTTGCGTAATTCAAAGTATTGAGGTTGATTATTCAGGCGGCAATCAAGTACCATCATTATATCATAACGGATACCCCGAATCAGTTATTTTAACGTTGCTGCTTCTTGAAATTGAGTTCTGGGTGTTTGAGGATTGTCAAAGATGGCGCGCTACTACTAATCCAGTTGATACTCTGCGCAGACCTTCTAATATAGTAAGTGGCGCAGTAAACGAGGTTAGTCGAGCTGTCGAAGTTTCTAGCCAGGGTCGATATAGAAAAGATATATCTAATAAATCTCCTCCATCAACAGGATCAGACACCGGGCTGAATAATAGATGACAGAAAAATATTTTAATAAATTTCCAGTTATATTTTATCGCGATAAAGAGGCGATTGATATTACACGCAGAGTTAAGATACAACCAAAAGATAAAAACAACCCATACAATTTTTATCCGTTTACCCTACGTGATGAGTTGAGATCAGACGAGGTAGCAGACTTCTATTATGTTGACCCAGAGCTTGATTGGCTCGTTTATCATATGAATAATATAGTCGACCCATATTATGATTGGTATAACACCAACGAAAAGTTTGAACAGTTACTAAAAGACAAGTATGGTTCGATTGAAACTTCTAAAGAAAAGATATTGTTCTACAGAAACAATTGGTATGACGATGATGTACAAATCCCACCATCACATTTTGATTCAACGCTTCCATATAACTGGAAAAAATATTATATGCCAGAATGGGGCCCAAAGGCCGAGGTGCTTTCGTATAAAAGAAAGGAAGATGATACGGCCGTCAACACCAATCGTATACTTAGATATAATGTAACATATGTTTCAGGAAACAGTTATACTATTGGTGAAATAATAGATATTAAATATTCGGGCAACATAGTGGCTGGTGGAGAAGTCGTATATAGCAACAGTTCCACGCTTTCTATAAAACATGTCTCTGGCAATACTATTGCAAACAGTTCAGTGGTAGTAAATATAACTGGAGAAACTTCCGCCACTAACGCAACAGCAAACTCAGTTACTACTGTAATTGAATGCATTCCTCTAGATGAGGAAGTTTTCTGGAGCCCTGTGTATTATTTTGAGTACGAACAAGAAAAAAATGAATCTAGAAAACATATTCAATTGATCAATAATGAATTGGCTTCGTTGACGGTTGAATTATTCGCAGAAACTTTGAACGCAAATACATGAGCATTAGTCAACCCACCAAGGCAGCAATACGAAGATGCATAATAGGGAACGTTCCTCATCTAAATGATAGAGGAATAGAAAACTTTGCAATACACGCCTTCCGTGTATATGAAGATATTTGCAAGCCTTATTTCACAGCAACGTTATTAATAGAAGATCAGATGAATAATACTGATCCTTATCTATACCCAGCGGTCAACGTTGAAATATCCTTTGAATCTCTTCCAAATAATAAAAAATACACCGAGACATTTCGTATCTACTCAATAGAATCCAAACCAAAGGGCGATGATCTTTATGGCGGCATGCTCATCACGATTAATCTGATCGGTGAAGAATATTATAATGATGTACAGAATACAGTGATGCAAAGCTTTGATAATAAAACAGCCGTTTCGGCTGCGGTAGAAATACATAATACCTTTATTTCTGAAAATGGACCAATTAGCGCGACACAATCAACAGGACTGATTGCAACCGATAAACTGCCACATATGGTACAGAATCTCAAACCGATTAAAGCAATTCATGATTTGCTTGATAAAGCCATCTCTGGTACCTGGACAACTCATGCGTTCACCTATTTTAGAAATAAACAAGGATATGTTATCGCTCCTCTTCAAGAATTATTGACAACCTCACCAATTTTAGGTAATTTTGTTCATAATCCAGCTTCCGGATCAGACTTAAATAAGATATTGGCCGGATATAATGAGATAATACATCTAAGACCTATGGCACCGCCTTCACAAGAAACAGCGGCTGGTATAAGATCGGTTGAGTTGGATTCGTTGATGAAAACGTCATCGTTCTTTGATGTTAAGACTGGTAATCTTTTCAATACATCATCAACACAAGGTCTGCAGAAATTGGTGGGAACTTTGGCTAAGATAAAATCAACTAAAGGATTAAGTGCGATAGGAAAGTCTTTATTGAAAGACACAGTAAAGACTAAATTTGGCGCGCGAATGATGTTTGCTGTTTTGAACGAAGACAGACAACCAAGAGCTATAGATAAACATGGACCAGCTGGGCATAATAGCCAAGAGGAAGCATTCGTATCAGCATTAAATCATCAGAAAAAATATTGGATATCGGTTCCTCTTCAAAGTGGAATAAATATCACGATCGGGAATAGAATTAAAGTAGTCTATCCTGTAAACACAAAAAGAACAGAGAAAACGTTATTTGTTGTTCGTTTGGTTCATGAAATACAATATAAGACGCCTGGATCAAAAAATTATGAGCCGGTTCAAGGAACAACAGATATGTATTGCATAGAGTGGTAAAAAATGTCAGATGGAGATAATAGAGACAAGAGCGGAAAGATTGCATGGAATAATGACGGGCATGCCATAGTAGTTGATGTAAATGATCCAGAGAAACAAGGTCGTATTAAATTAAGATTTCATTATCAACAAGATGAAGCAAAAGTACCTGATTCGAAATTGGGTTGGTATAACGTTGTAGTAAATAATCAACCACAAGTGCGCGGTATTGGTTTATTTCCTTCTTTATATATTGCAGGAAGTAGTCTCGCGATAGAACAATTAGATAATCAGAACGTTCTGGTAAAAGGTGCTCTACAAAATAACCACAAAGATGAGACAACTCAAGATATTGTCCCAGATGCCCAAGGAAAGCAAACTTCTATTCTTGATGAAAAAGAGATCCGCGAAAAATTAAATAACGTAAAAACTACTGCGGATGCACTTAAGTTGATGAATAACAAAACCAAGACGCAGCGCAAAGAAGAAGACAACGTTCAAGAATTTCATAACAAAGCTCCACGACCTGCACATTATGGTCCTGGTAAAACTTCATTGTTGAATAACTTGCAAACTGTTGGTTCGTTACCATTTACAGGAAACAGAACAACAGCTGCTAAATTTGTTCTAGATACGATTGGTGAAGGTTCTACAGCAATTCCTGGCGCATTAGCAATGCTTAATAATTTAAAAACTATCACTAATCCAATATCTGGTGGTATACCACTTCCTACAGGAGTTGCAGGATTAACAAATTTGGCCTCAGCGGCCAAGGGCTTATTAGATCTAATTAAACAACACAAGAAAGATAATGGGGAAGATGAAGAAGAAGAAACTGAAGAAGAACGTCTTGCAAGAGAAGCAGCAGAAGAAGCTGCAAGATTAGCAGAAGAAGAAGCGGCCGCAGAAGCTGAAGGAACACCAACATCATGACAGATACATCGACAAAAACTAGATCGGTTAATAATGCATCAGAATCAAACGAATATCCAAAACATTTTACATGGACCACTGCTGGTGGTATGAGATGTGAGTGGGGAAATGAAGAAGGAAAACAGTTCCTTAGAGTTAAAATGCCATCAGGCGCTCAGATGGAAATTTATCCAGATGGAACGACTGAATATAGATCTCCAGGCGAAACAAAACATTATAACAAGGCTGGATTAACCGTATCAGTAGATAAAAATTTCGACTTCAACGTAAAGGGACATGGAGTAATTAATATATCTGGTGGGTCAACGGTTGTTTGCGCTGGCGATGCACAGATATATTCTGGTGGTGATGTATTGCTCCAGTCGGGTGGTAATTTAAACATGAGTGTTAAAAATTGTTTTCTTGGTGTTCGTGGCGATCTTGGTATAAGCGTTGAAGGCTCAACTGCATTAGTGACCGCTGGAAAAACCAATATTGAATCAGGTGGCGCTGTTGATATTATAGGATCGGGTGGTATTAATCAAGATGGCGCGACTATTAAATTAAATTCCGGAGCTTCTTCTTCAGTTGGCACAAAAGCAAGCACACCAGGAACCGGAGGAATATCAGCCTAATGCCGCAAGCACACAGACATGGTGACGCTAGAGTATGTGGAGCAACCACCATTGTACAAAATCAAAGTTCGGTTTTTGTTAATGACAAATTGTGGTCTGTTGAGGGGTCAATTAATTCTCATGGAGAAGGCGGGCTGATACCAACTGGCTCGACAGTAGAGATAGAGGGAATTTTAGTAATAGTTCACACATCAGACCATGCCAACCCTGATCTTCTTTGTCCTGTAATAGGTGCGCCTCATTGTGATCCAGCCACAGCTGGCGGTTCACCAGACACTTTTGCATATTAAGGAACATTTATGGCAAGAGCAGACAAACTAACCATAGAAAAAAGCAAGGTCGAATACTATTCAGACTTCTTGAATAATTTTGAAAAAAATCCTGTTACTGGATTTTTGGCCAGAGTAACTAATGAAGAATCAGTGAAGCAATCAATTCGTAATATAATATTGACAAGACGCGGTGAACGATTTTATGATCCACTTTTTGGTTCAGAAGTCATGAATGCATTATTTGAACCGATGGATGAGGCTACTTTTATTGCCATTAAAGAAAGTATTTTTGATTCAATAAATAATTTTGAGCCAAGGGCAATACTTAAAGATGTATACGTGAGATTTATCAGTTCTCAGAACGCTGTATCTATTAAAATAATTTTTAGTATCAAGAATTACATATCTGATTCATTTAATCTAGACCTAATCATCTCACGCGTAAGGTAACATGGCAAATAGTTCGATCAGTCTACTAGACTTAGATTTCAATAATCTTAAAACTAGCTTCAAAACGTTTCTAGCTGCACAACCACAGTTCAAAGATTATGATTTTGAAGGCTCAAACATAAACGTTCTACTGGATTTGTTATCATATAACACATACAAGAACAGCTTTTATTATAACATGTTGATATCTGAGGCGTTTCTTGATTCGGCTCAGCTTAAAAATTCAATCATATCTCACGCTAAAGACCTGAACTATCTACCAAGATCAAGAAAATCAGCGCAGGCTAACGTAACTGTGACTTTCGAAGCATCTGGTGAATCAGCTCCTTATATCATTCCAAAGGGCTCACCATTTACCACTCTTGTTAAAAACCAAGCGTTCACCTTTACTCTCCCTGAAGCAACTATAGTCGATTCGGCCAACACAACGTACGAGTTCACCACTAAGATATATGAGGGTTATTACGTAACTGATGCATATGTTGTAAACAGCACAGATGAGATAGTCAGATATAAACTAACCAACAACAGCGTAGATACAGATAGTATAACAGTAACAGTATATGAAGACGGCGCTGAAACTGGTGATGTGTATAAGGCAAAAGAAACCTTACTTGATCTTGATGAAACTTCAAAGGTATTCTTTATTCAAGCCGTTGACGATGGGTATTATGAGATACTATTTGGCGACAATTTCTTAGGTAAAAAGCCAAAGATCGGTTCAACCATTGAGATTGAATATCGCGTCTCTTCTGGAATAGTGGCCAACGGCGCCAAGCTATTTTCAGTAGATTTTGATCCAACCGGAGTAGATGAACTAACTTCCACACCAGAAATAGTAACAAATGACATCGCACAGGATGGCGTGGAGCCTCAATCTATAGAATCAATAAGGCTTTATGCCCCAAGATATTTTGCCTCTCAGCAGCGCGCTGTGGCGGTTGACGATTATGCTTCTATTATTCTTTCTAAATTCAGCGGCACAGTAGACGATGTCATTGTTTATGGTGGCGAGACGGTTGAACCGAAAAGATATGGAAGAGTATTGGTTTGTATCAAGCCATCAGTTGGAACAATTGCTGCCGATTTCATCAAAGACCAAATAACTTCATACATGTTAAACTATGTTTCACTCCCAACGCGCATTGTTATTACTGACCCTGAATATTTTTACTTGTTTGTGTCTAGTACCATTCAATACAATACAGCGGCCACCAATAAAACAGCAGCTGAAATACGTGGACTAGCCACAAATGCAATGGTAACATACGGGACAGATTATTTGTCTAAGTTTGGTGCTGATTTTAGATACAGCAAATTCATTGAGGCGATTGATGATGCAGATGCTAGCATCATCAGCAATGATACAACCACAAGATTAATTAAAAGACTTTATCCAACACCAAATCAATATTCATCGTTTGAAATTGATTACAATAATCAGTTGATAAGTTGCGCAATAAGCTTGCAAGTCATTTCTTCATCATCTTTCACGTTCATCAGTGATGATGGCGTATATTATCCATATTCATACATCAGGGATGATAAAGAAGGAAACCTTCAAGTATATACTACCATAAACAACGAGGAAGTTATTCTAAACGATGCGATTGGTACTATTGATTATACTACCGGAAAGGTTATTATTACTAGATTGTTGACCTCAACTTATGGTGATTATTTGTCTATATATGCCAATGTTCGTGCACGTGACATAATCATGAATAAGAATAATATATTATTCGTTGAGACTTCTGACATAACTGCTACAGTTACAGGAACAATCAATTAATGTCTCGCATTGAAAAAAAGATTTCAAGTATAGTCGAACAACAATTTCCTGCTTTTTATAGAAGCGAGGGTGAAACCTTTGTTGAGTTTGTTAAGACATATTATGAATGGATGGAAGAAGAGGGAAACGTTCTTTATGCAGGTAGAAATTTCTTAGAAAATACTGACATTGATACGACTATTGACGATTTTCTTTATTTTTATCAGAAAAAATATCTGTATGGTATTCCTTTCGATGTCATCATCAATAAACGTTATCTGCTTAAACACGTTCTTGACGTTTACAGATCAAAGGGTTCTATTCAGGCGTATAAGCTTCTTTTTAAATTAATTTACAATCAAGACATTGAGGTATATCTCCCTGGAAGGGATATGTTACGAGCATCGGCTGGTAAATTCAAACAACCAAAATACCTTGAAGTAACTAATGTTGATGGTCTAGCAGAGCTTGTTGGTGCAACGATATATGGTATGACATCAAAAGTAACAGCTACAGTTGAAAGCTATGTGACAGAAGTATTGAATCAGAATATAATAGCTTCTCTTTATATTAGCAACATCAGACCACGTGGCGCATTATTCGAAAAAGGCGAGAAGATAGTTAATCTTGAGGATTTATCTTCAAGTAATTTGTCTAACATAATAGTATCAGGGCCAACTGTACTTGGGTCTTTAGATACTGTAGAAATCATCAACGGCGGACAAGATTTTGAAGTTGGCGATGTTTTAAAAATAGTGCATAAAGACATTATTACCAATGAAGTTGTTTCTTTTGGTACTGAAGGATTGCTTCGCGTCGCCAATACGACACGCGGGAGAGGATCAATCACATTCTCTATCTTAAACGGTGGTTCTGGTTACTTAGCTAACGCTGATGTGTTTATTTACAATAATCCGGTGGACACTACGGGCTCGGGCGCAAATTTTGAGATAGGTTCATTTTCAGATATAACTTATCTAGATTATAATGCTGACATTATTGGCGATTATGCAAACACCTTGTTAAATGCCAGTACTTTTCAATTTCCTGGAAATACTTCTGCCAACGTAACTTCAACGTTGAGTGATTTTCTTACATTCTATACCGGAACATTCGCAACAATTCTTTCATTAACCTCAATTGATACTGGAAACGCCTATACACATTCTGTCGACACATATGTAAGAAGCACGTTGCGTTCAAATACATTACCAGGCAACGTTTCATATAACAGTGCCAGCGCAAACATTACCGGAACTGGAACGTTTTTCTCATCTTATTTTGCCAATGGCGACACTATAGAATTACAAGCAAATACTTCTTTATCTAACACAATAGAAAAACATATTATTACTACAGTTGCTAATGATACAGTCATAGTTTTGGCCGGTAAACCAAGCAAAAACTCTTCAGCGTCTGCAGTACACAGAATGCGACCTTCAATTTTGCCGGCCAACTATGCAGTATATGAAGATGTAATGTATAGAGACGACAGCACTGTTCCAGGACTAAACGCAAACATCTCCGGGCAAGTTTCATTAGGAAATGGTGTTATTAGCGAACTCAAGGCTATCACATCTGGTAAAGGTTATGTTGATGATGAATACGTGACTTTATATTTGTATGGTGGTATTTCTGCTCCAAGCATCATAACTCCTGGGTCTGGATATACAAACGGCGATATGCTTATATTTGCTGGTGGACAACCAAATGAAATAGCAAGAGGAACAGTATCTACAAATAGTAATGGTGCTGTAACTTCAGTTTCAATGGCATATAATGGTTCGGGATATATAGAAACTCCAACCATAACTGTTAGATCAAACACAGGATCAGGCGCATACATAACTGCCTCTGTTACCGAGTTTAATACAACTGTGGCTGTTACTGGTCGAGTTAATAAGTCTGGTGTTGGTAGACAAAGGGGTTATTGGACCACAACAGCAGGATTCTTAAATTCGGATAAATATCTACAGGATAGTTATTTCTATCAAGATTTTTCTTATCAAATAAAAACAGCAAGCTCACTAGCAAAATATCGCGACATTTTATATGATACGTTTCATATAGCTGGCGCTGAAATGTTTGGCGAATATTTGGTAATAAATACAGAATCATCAGAATCATTAATTCTATATGAATCAAACACAGCCATAATAGGATAATATGGGAAAAATACTTTCATCTTATAAAAAATCAATCATTGAAGATGTAATCAATAGCATCAATGCAAATAGTTCGCATTATTATGCATTTGCTGCTAATCCTGTTCCATTGGTTGATACGCCCGAAGCTTCAACTAATGATGATTATTCGAACGTATATTTGAATAATTGGTATCTGATGTTTGGTAAAAAGCTAGGTAACACTGATATCATGCCAATGATACGTAACATAGAATGGACCGCAAACACCGTTTATTCTAGATATGATAATACTTCTACAACGTTAGCTAACTCAGAATTTTATGTAGCAGTAACCCCAGGCGTTCCTGGCCAACCATATCATATCTATAAATGCATAGATAATGCTGATGGAGCTAATTGCACCGTAGCTCCTGATCTACAGCAACCAACATCATTTACCAAATCAGACGGGTATACTTGGCGTTATATGTACACTATATCAGACGCCAATTATACAAAATTTGCAACCTCATCTTATATTCCAGTAACACCAAACACCTCAATAGCAACCACCGCTAATAATTATTCCGGCATAGAAGTTGTCGTGATCGAGTCGGCAGGTTCTGGTTATAGAACATATCATGATGGTATCGTGCAATCAGTAGTAAATACTACAGTCGTACAAATAGAATCAGACGCATCAATTGATAACGACCATTACGTTAATAATGGAATATACATTCATAACGTAGATGCTGCGACGTCGCAATTAAAAGTAATTGTTGATTATGTTTCGAATAGCTCAGGTAATTGGGTTTTTCTGAATGAAGAAGCGAATACCAGCAACATAACTGCCGGAGTAACGGAATATAAGATATCTCCTCAAATTAAATTTGATACAGACGGCGATGATCAGCCAAAAGCATATTCAACTGTTAATGCAACAGCCAATTCAATTGAAAGCGTAACAATCATTGATATTGGTACTGGAATATCAAGAGCAACCGCAACTGTTGTGAGTAACTCAGTTTTCGGGACAGGTGCTAGTTTGTACTGTATCGTGCCACCACCAGGGGGACATGGTGCTGATGTAAAATCAGAACTTGGTGTGGTTGGAATGGGTATATCGTTCACTTTTGACGACGACGAATCAAATACTATACCAACCAATGTTACCTATAATAAAATAGGAATTTATAAAAATCCACTTACTTTGTTGGCGAATCTTGATAGCGGAAGCATATATTCTAATGCAACATTTAATCAGCTGACAACTGCTAACGTTACACTAGCAGCCGCGTTTGCAAATAATGATACGGTTACTGGCGCCACATCAGGGGCCACTGGAGTAGTCGCTTTCTCAAATACAACTCAGGTTTATCTGGTTGGTGATAAGAACTTTGCGAACGGCGAAAATATTATTTCCAGCAACGGAGAAGTGTCTGTGCAGCTATCAATAAATAACATAGGTAACATATTTACAAACAATCTTTGGCCAATATATACTCAAAACATAGACGACGCTACTAGAGCTCCTGGTCAAAGCGAAACATTCAAACTTATAATTCAGGTTTAAGGATAACATGGGTATAGAAACCGATCTAAACGTACCTCCATATTTCGACGATTTTTCTGAAGATAAAAAATTCCATCGTATTCTGTTTCGTCCAGAAACAGCTGTACAAGCACGCGAATTAACTGGTCTTCAGTCTATTCTGCAGAATCAAATTGAACGTTTTGGCAATCATACGTTCAAAGATGGTTCTATCATAGAAGGTACAGCCATTACCTATTATCCAAAGGTTCATTATCTGAGCCTTGAAGACTCGTTCAATACAAATACAGACCTCGAAGTAACGTCTTTTGATAACACGTATCTGATCACAAACTCGTCTAACAGCAACAACGCTGTCCGTGCTGTCGTCAAGATAGCCAAGCTTGGCATCAAGGAAAATTACCCTGAAACAAATAGAATTTATTTTGATTACATTTCAACTGGAACAGATGGTTCTAACAACGATGTTAATGAATTTTCTCCAGGTGATGTTCTTTACTTTTATTCAAATGTTCAATCAAAATTTGGTACTCTTGATGCAAATAATCTTGTTGATTCTATTAATACCCTTGCATCAAACGGATCATTCACAGCAAATGGCTATGCATATTGCGTAGGCGTATCAGATGGTATAGTATTCCAAAAGGGCTTTTTCTCTAAGGTTGAGCCTCAAATAATCACTGTCAGGGATTATAGCACCAACGTTGCAGGGTATGTAGTTGGGTTTGATACAACTGAAACTATAGTCAATGAGCTAGCCGACGAATCCTTATATGATAATGCTCTTGGTTACTCTAACGAAAACGCTCCTGGTGCACATAGACTTAAACTAGAACCAACATTAGTAGCCAAGACCAGAGAAGATACTGCAAATAATAAAAATTTCTTTGCTATCGTGGAATTTGACGGTCAATCGCCAACTGAACAAAATGATGATGCTGAATATAGTTTACTTGGTCAACAATTCGCGAATAGAACTTATGAGGAATCTGGTGACTATGTCGTTAAACCGTTTCAAATTGAGACGCGCGTCAACGAAGCCAACACACAAACATTCTATTATGAAATTTCTCCTGGTGTAGCCTATGTTCGTGGCTATAGAATTGAGAAGATTGGCCCAACAAAAATAGAAGTCGAGCGGGCGATCACAACTCAGGTTATTCAGAACCAAATTGTTACAGGAAATTATGGTAATTATGTAATCTGTGACGAATATCTTGGTGCATTTGATTTTGAATTATTATCAGAAGTTTCGTTCTACAATGCAGCACAAAATTCAATTTCAGAATATGAAGGAATTGAGGCGGCTGTTTCTGGAACTCTTGTTGGTAAAGCTAACGTTCGTGCAGTAGTATTTGAAAATGGAACTAAAGGTAACCCAGAAGCCACTTTCTTGATTTACTTGTTCAATATTCGTATGGAGCCTGGATATAGCTTCACAAACGATGTTAAAAGTTTGTATATGGACGGCGCCTTTGGTAAGGCTAAGGCTGACGTTGTTCTTGAGAACGAGAAAGCTATACTAAAAGAATCAGCTAAAAATTCTCTTGTGTTCGATACTGGGTTGTCAGCAACAAAAAGATTGACAAACAATACAGGTATCGGTGATACAAGTTACGTTTACAATCAAATCAAGACAGCAACCCTTGCTATTACTGGCGAGACCGTTGTAAACATTGATACATCCGCTCCAGGAGGCACTGAGAGACTAAACGCAACAACTGGATCAACTATTACCGGCGCTCTACTTGAAGGCTACAGCGTAGTTTTGACGCAGAATGCATACTCTGCAAACTTGGCTGGTACAATTGCGCTAAGTTCTGGAAATGCAACAATAACTGGAACAAGCACTACCTTTACTTCAAGCTTTGTCGCAAATAATAATATTAGAATCTATGCAAATAGCAGCACAACCTATCTTCGCAGAATTGTTGCAATCGCAAATAATACCAACCTTACGCTTGATGCACCAATCGCCGTAACCAATGCGACCTGTAATTATCAAAAATACTTCACCTCAGGTACACCATTACCATTGGTTAGTGTCGCTATTAATTCGAACACATCGTTCACCGCAAACTTAAACGTATCAATTGCATCTGGTACTCAGACTGTTAATTGTATCTATCCAATCAACAGAACATTAACATCAGCTATACCAAAAACCATTCTTAAATCTAGATTTGTCAAGCTTGACACATCAAATAACGTTGCAACAAACGTTGGACCATGGAACTTAGGTTTCTCTGATGCGCACAAGCTACGTAATGTGTATATTGGATCAACCTATGCTGATACAAACCCAAACAGAACTAGCTGGTTCAGCTTAGATACTGGTCAACGTGACGATCAATATGATCATGCTAAATTGGTAGTAAAACCACAATATGCAAGCAGCATCAATGCAACAGCAAAAATACTTGTTGAACTTGATTTCTTTACTTCAAACACAACTTCTTCAGTTGGTTTCTTCTCTGTTGAATCATATCCAGTCGATGATGCAAACACGGCTAACACCAACGCTATTACTTCATTGGAATTGCCTTTTTACAATAACAAAGAACTAAGAAACCAAATTGATTTTAGACCAAGAAAATACAATACAGCCAACGTTTCAGCAACATCAAACACTGGAGCGACGGTTAATCCTCCTGCATCCAATACTTCGTTTGAAGTAGCGTCGGGCGGCCAATACACTATTACTCCTGATTCAAATTTCACAGCTGACTTTGAATATTATCTTCCAAGAATGGATTTAATTACATTAGACTCAGCAGGCGGGTTTAACGTCAATAAAGGCGTACCAGCTGCTACTCCAAAAACACCATTCGTTGAGAACGATCAGTCAGTTATTGCTGAAGTCTTTGTTCCCGCATACCCAACAGCAACAAAACGCGAATTTGAAGAATACAAAAGTTTGTCAACTACCAGAATTAATTTGAAGACAAACAAACGTTATACTATGAAAGATATTGGTGCGCTAGAAGAACGCATCAAGAGAAGTGAATACTATATCGTATTGAATATGCTTGAACAACAAGCTAGAGATATGACTATTCCAGATACAAATGGCCTAGATAGATTCAAAAATGGTATCTTTGCTGATCCGTTCAATTCACACAATATCGGCAACGTTACTGACTTTGAATATAAAATCGCCATTGACAAAGACGAAACAGTCGCAAGACCAATGATCGACAAGCATGATATTGATTTCACATTCGTGTCTTCAAATTCAGCGAACGTTGTTAAAACTGGTCCAGTAATTACTCTACCATTCGATAACGAAAAACACATCTCACAAAGATTTGCTACAAAATATCGCGTACCAACAGAATCAACTTGGCAATGGAATGGTATAGTTGATCTATATCCAAATTATGACTTCTTTAGAGATGAATCTGTAGCACCAAACGTCAACGTGAATATCGATATCGCTACTCCATGGGAACAATTTGAGAACTCACCATTCGGAATGGCATATGGTGACTGGAGAGACATTTCTTCGACAACCAGTTCATCATCATCACAATCTGGGGACACAATCACCACCACAACTACAACCAATACGACTCAAAGCCGTATTATTAATGATATTAACGTTGATACATTCACTGAAGTTTATGATCTTGGTTCATATGTAAAAGATGTTTCTATTCAACCATATATGAGATCGCGCCTAGTGGCATTCATTTCATATAACATGAAACCAAATACTACACTTCATGCATTCTTTGATGATGTGAACGTTGATACGCATTGCGCGCCTGGAGTGTTGTCAGGTGTTACTGAGGTTCAATCTGGCCTTGAAGATCGTGTTGTCTCTAGAACCGGCAACTTTGGTGATGCGTTAGTATCAGATGCTAGCGGCTTTGTTTGTGGCGTGTTTAGAATACCTGAACAAACTTTCAGAATTGGCGACAGATTATTCCAAATTTCAAACATTGACGATATCGTAACTGGGGCGTCAGCTCGTATTACTAATGGTAAAGCTGTATTTACTGCTGAAAACATTGCAGTAACTAAAGGTTCGACGACACTAAACGTTAGACAACCATTATTGAATTTCAATTCAACTACTGAAACAAGAACAGAAACTACACAAAGCACCAGCGTAACAGTTATTCCGGCTTCTGCTACTCCGACAGGAGATGGCGGCGGCGACGGTAGTTCTTGTTTTGTTGCTGGCACCAAAGTAGCAATGTCTGATGGAACGTTTAAAAATATCGAAGATGTTAAAATTGGTGAATGGGTTAAAGGCAAAAATGGACCAAATAAAGTATTGGCCTACGATAGTCCATTATTATTCAATCCAGCTAGAACTCCAACTTTGTACGGAATCAACGGAAGCAGACCATTTGTTACGGCCGAACATCCATTCATGACTAGAGATGGTTGGAAATCGCCAGACCCGGCCGAGACAAGAAGACTTAAGCCACATCTAGGATACCTAAATGTTAAAAAATTAATGCCAGGAGATTCAATTGAATGTCTTGGATTTAAAACTCTCAAAGTCGAAACTATCGAAGAATATACAAATCAACCTCAGCAAACAGTATATAACTTTGTGTTAGACGGCGATAATACATATTACGCTGATAATATGCTAGTTCACAATCGCGATCCTATCGCGCAATCTTTCAGTATAACTAATGTTCCTTCTCAAGTATCTGGATTGTTTATGAGCCAAATTGGCTTATATTTCAGAAGCAAAGACTCGTCTCTTGGTTGTACAGTTTACGTGTGCGAAATGTCAGACGATGGTAATCCAAACTGGAAAAGAATAGTTGGCAAGGGCTATCTTCCATCAGCTTCTATTAATACTAGCTCAACTGGCGCGACTGAAACTGTGTTTAGCCTAGAATACCCAGTTTATCTTCTATCTGATACTGATTACGCCTTTATTATTGAGCCTGATGGGTATAGTCCAAATTATGAAGTTTGGGTTGGCGAAACTGGTAATTTCGATCTAGTAACTGAAGAACAAGTATTCTCAAATCCATATTCTGGAGTTATGTTCGTATCGGCCAACAAAAGATCATGGACAGTTATACAAAAAGAAGATATTAAATTTAATTTGTACAGAGCTAAATTTAATCAGACTTCTGGAACTGCTGTATTTAAAAACGAGGATGATGAATATCTAACAGTTGATGGATTCAACAGAACAAATACCTCAATTGGTATTGATATTGGTGATATGGTATATACTGTAAATTCTTCGTTGGTCACAGTAAATGCGAACAATATCGCAAGTAATACACTAACTGCAAATACCAAGCCAGTTGGACGCATTCAATATATGGATGAAGCCAATGGAACCATATGGCTAGATTCATCAATTGGCGGTTTCTCAAATACTACCAATCCAATGATCGCAGTTTATAGAGTAGCGAATCCTTCAAATACTAGCTTGATTACTGCAAATAATCTAGTAGCATATGGAAACATCATCAGCGTTGACAACAAAAAATATCATGCTGTTGTTCCTAAGTTTGGTACACTACAACCAGCTAAAACTAATCTATTGTATGGTTACAAAGGAACCTCATCTGATGCGAACGCTGTTGATTCGACATATGTAACTGTTGATAACAACACAGAATATGAGTTTTTAGATGAAGAACGCCATGTTATGTCAAGATCAAATGAAGTTGTTTCTCTTTCAAGCGCAAAATCGGCAGCTTTCCAAATTACTCTAGAAAGTGATTCTGATTTCGTATCACCTGTGGTTAATTTGTCTAGAAAATCTATGTTGTTTGTAGAAAACCTAATCAATGCTAATACTACAGATGAACATACCAGATATGGTGGAGCAGCGACAAAATACATTTCTAAGAGATTGATTTTGGCTGACGGTCAGGAAGCAGAGGATCTTAAAGTATTCCTAACTGCATATAGACCATATGAAACGGATGTCAAATTATACGCTAAATTCTGGAATAGTGAAGACCCAGAAACATTTGATTCAAAGGTCTGGACTGAGCTTGAATATACAAACGATGGTGACTTGGTATATTCGTCACCAACCAATCCTCGTGATTATATTGAGTATGAATTTAATGTGCCATCCACAAATTCAGTAGCAATGGGAGCGTTTGCGAACGTTTCGTCTGATATCTACACGCCATTGGCTGGTACAATTTCTATTTCTAATAATAGCACAACTATTACTGGAACTGGAACTGCGTTTAATACTGACTTCACCGTGGGTGATGAAATACGAGTTGTCTCGGCAGATTATTTTGCTATAAGAGCCGTAACAAATATTACAAACTCTACCTCTATGTCAGTTGCTTCTGGCCTTCAGGCTTCAAACTCAGCTGCATTGTATTATGTCTTTGAAGTTGGCGGAAATCAAGGTATAGTTGAATATAAAAATTCAGCTAACTCTAGATTTATTGGTTATAAAGAAGTGGCGTTTAAACTTGTGCTAACTTCAACGAACCCAATCAAAGTACCAAGATTAAATGACATCAGGGGAATTTGTTTGCAGATATGATAAAGAAAACACAGGATGGTTTTGTGAGAGATCCAAACAACGACGGAGCGATCATAAATACTGATAGAGAAGCTTTGTTGGCGTACAAGCGCCAGAAAAATAAGTTTCGTGAGCTTGATGAAATGAAAGCTGAAATCAAAGATATTAAAAAAATGTTGAATGCAATATTAAGTAAATTATGAGGTTTTAAAATGTCAACTATCATGAATATGGCGGCCTTTTCTATTCCAATTTCGTATACTTCACTTGGCGACCCTTCTAGAGAATTGAATAAGTTATTGGTGGCTGATGCGTTATATGAAACAGAACTAAATCATGCATCTGCTCGAAGTGGCGTAAACGTTATTCAGACTATGTTTGGTATGGAAACCAAATATACCAGTTTTGAACAGTTAACGCATTTAATTAAACAGTTTGTTGAGCCCTATTTAAAATGGGTTGGTGTTACTTCGACTTTCGTTGAGATTCATGATCTTTGGGCTAATGTGAACACAAGCCCATATGCATATCATATGCCGCATTCTCACAGCACCAGAAACAATGATATCTTCACGGGTGTATATTTTCCAACTTCCGGATTTCAAGACGGCGTGGCGGTATCTGAAAAGCAAGACATATCATCTCCAGTAGTATCATCAAAAACAATGCCTGGTCCAGGTGATCTTGTTTTTCTTGACCCGTTAGAAAATATTAAAACATCAATAGCAACTACTACAACTCAAAAATACCCTTTCTTTGGTAATCCAATATGCATAGAACCAAGAGAAGGTACAATTGTTTTATTCCCAAGCTATCTATCGCATCTTGTAACTCCTACCAAAAAAGAAAACTTTACTAGAATTAGCATTGCATATAATGTGCGAGTATCAGCATGAATAAAAACAAAGAGTTTGTTTGCACCTATATACAATCTTATTGTATGTTATATCCACCTGAACCGATGATGGTTTTGGGTAAATTGCCTGGGACTCGTTATTCTGGGCAGTTTTATTTGGCGAATGGTCTGTACAACGTTGAATTTCTAGAGGCCGTTGCTGCCGAATTTCACAGAATAGTCAAAAATAATATTGGTCATTTTGATTTTCAACTAGCAGGAGTTGATTGGCCAGCTTGTCCATTGTTGACTGGGTTGCCGATCTTCCTTGAAAAAAATCACAACTTGCGTATCAATTCTTTTCTTATCAAGAACAAAAGAAAAACGTATGCATTTAATAATTATATCGAAGGAATGCCGAACAAATTACCGGTATTGATGGTGAATGATGTTTGCAATTCTACTAATGCATATGATTATGGAAGACGAGTTTTGCTAGCTGAAGAATTAGAGACTTTGCCTTTCATTTTTTGAAACCACACACATTATTCCTAATACGCCGCCTAAAGATAATGCACCTAAATCACCATAAATATTTGCGCCGGGTAGGCGTTATACCATAAGAATCCTAAACCTGCGCCAATAAGTGCAGCACAAAGGATTAACAGTTCACCTTGATTAGGGACATAAGGAATCAGTAAATAATTAGCTAGTTCAGAGTGCCCACCAAAATAAGTTAAAATTCCCAGTGTCGCTAAACTAATAACAATCGGACCTATAGCTAATCCATCTAATCCATCCGTTAAATTGACAGCATTGGAGGAACCAACAATTACTAAACTTCCAAAAAGAACATAGAACCAACCTAGGTCCAATGCAGGGTTTTTTAAAAAAGGTAGATAGAGTTCAGTTGTGATCGTTTTTGTCGATATTAAAAATATCATGGCAACAATCGCAGTTATAAATTGCCATAAAAGTTTTCCTCTTGCTGAAATTCCGTCAGAATTTTTTTTACTAATTTTTTTATAATCATCAAATAAACCTAGAATCCCATAAGATATAGCTACAAAGAGTGTGACCCATAGAGGCGTAGAAGAAAAATTACCACACAACAATACGGCGACTAAGGCGCTGACCCAAATAAAAACACCTCCCATCGTAGGTGTACCACCCTTTTTCTTGTGCGATTCAGGTCCAACATCTCTTATGTATTGTCCAAATTGTTTTTTCTTCATCAAAATAATAAATTTTTTGCCGACGAAAATGGCAATAGCAAGAGCAAAAAAAAAGGCGAGAATAGCTCGTATCGTGACTGGGAAAC
>OGVP01000008.1_pt1 | contig 26016 bp, 29 predicted proteins | sample 1575791 | NCBI WGS metagenome assembly OGVP01 (sample SAMN07581537, study PRJEB24739) | freshwater metagenome
GCAGCGGCTGGTTGAGCTGTTTAGCTTCCAGCAGGAAAAAAGGGCGGATCCGGAGAAAAAAGTGGTGTTTTTGAGTCAGGTCCTACCCGCGGCGATCAACCTGGGGTATCAGCAGTACTCGGGGCTGCTGCTGGCCAATTGGTGTTTGCCGGTATCGATGGTGGAACATTCTAACATTTTAGTAATATTTTAGAAGTATAATCTAAAATTGAAAAGGTTTTAAATGGCAAACACCATACAAATAAAAAGATCATCGGTTCTAGGAAGAATACCAGATTCTGGTAATTTATTAGTAGGCGAACCAGCAGTAAATTTAGAAGATCAAATTCTTTACACAAAAGATAATAATGGTAATGTAATTATAATTGGTGCTGGTTATCTTGATGGCCTTGAAAATGTTTCCAACACTGCTCCTGCTGATAATGAAGTTCTCACGTGGGATGCTGGGTTAGGTAAATGGAAACCAGCAGTTGTAAGTTTAACTGGTGCAGTTGAATCAGGTTATACAGTAGATACATTTACTGGCGATGGTTCTACTAGTACATTTACTCTCTCAAGAGATCCTTATAGTGTCAATAGTCTTTTAGTAACTATACAAGGTGTTAAACAAAGAGCTACTACTGATTACACTGTATCTGGCAATGTAATAACATTTGTTGAACCACCACCCAATACTGATTCAATTGATATTGTACACCTTGGTTCAGGAACATCTGGCGTTTCTTCTGTCAATAGTTTAGTAGGCAATGTAGTTCTTACTTCTGGTAATATCACTGAATCTACTAATCTATATTTTACTAATACTAGAGCTAGAAATGCTATAACAACCGGTAATAGTATCATATATGACACTGCTACTGGTAATATCACTCTTGCAACTAGTGGTGTAACTGCAACTACGTATGGTGGTGCAACCAATATACCGGTTTTTAATGTTAATGAATACGGCTTAATAACTTCAGCTTCTAATGCAAGTATAAGTTCTACTTTAAATCTTTCAGCTAACACTGGAAGTAATATATTATCCTTACTTAACGATACACTTAATTTTGCTGCCAATGGTTTTGGAATCTCCACACAAGTAAGTTTAGGTAATGTTTTAATTACTAATACCGGCGTTACTAATTTAACAGGCACAGCAAATGAAGTTGAAGTAAGTGCTTCTTCGGGTAACATAACAATTGGATTGCCAAATGATGTAACAGTTGGAAGAAACTTAACTGTTTTAGGCAATCTTACAATTTCTGGCAATCTTGTAACTCTTGGCGTTGAAAATCTATTAGTAGAAGATTCTCTAATTCATCTAGCCAATAATAACACCTCTTCAGATGCTTTAGATATTGGTTTTGATGGTTCATATTACGATTCATCAAGTTCAAGTCAAAGATTTGCTGGTCTGTTTAGAGATGCATCTGATAGTGGCTTGTTCAAACTGTTTAACAACGTTTCTACAGATCCTTCAACATCAACCACTATAGATACTAATCCAGCTAATGGATTTACTATTGCTACTTTAGTCGCAGACATATTAGCTTCTAATGCAAATGTAACAACCGCGTTAAATTTTGGTAACGAACAAAATCAAATTCTTTCACTTGCCCCAGGCGTACTTGAGATCAGAGGTGGTTTTGGCAATGTTAATGGCGCATTACAAATAGCAGCTGGAGACTATCCAACTTCATATTCTAAAATTGCATTGGAGTCTGCAAAGAAGATTACAGCTCAAGCCGATGAAATTTATTTCACTTTATTTAATGATGGTAACACCAAGTTAATTACTATGAATACTACTCACACAGCAGCAATTTCCACAACTACTGGTGCTATTAGAATCTCTGGAGGCATTGGCATGACAGGCAATCTTTATGCAGATAATTTAAATGGCACAGTCGATGGTGGTAATTATTAATAAATAAAGTGAAGTGGAGATATTATGAAATTAGATCAATCTAGATTATTAAATGTTGTAATTGAAAAAAAATTAAAGAAAATTAATGACTTAACATCTCAAGTTATTATGCTAGAAGCTCAATTGCAGTTAGTTGCAGAAATGTATTCAGAACTAGAGGGGCAAGTAGAAAAACTTCAAGCACAAGTAGATAAATCAAGAAAAAAAGAACCAAGTTCATATTAACTAAGTATATACTTAGTGAACGCTATATAGCAAAGGTTTGAGCCACATGGCAAATATTGTTCAATTCAAAAGATCTTCTGTACCCGGTCGAGTACCAGACGCTGCAAATGTTGAGGTTGGCGAACCAGTAGTTAATCTTGCAGATCAAATTATTTTCACTAAAGATGGTTCCGGTACTGTAAAAGTTATCGGAGCTGGAACTACGTCTAATGTCACAGAAGGCACAAATCTTTATTTTACCAATGCTAGAGCAGTCTCAGCTCTAACTGCAGGTTCCGGAATTTCATTATCCGCAAATGGACTTTTAACTGCCTCTGTTGAATTAGTTGAAACAGGTGGGTTCATAAATAGTACATTATCTACATTCCCAGGTGCATCAAGCAATTTTGATTATGGAGCTGGTGAGTCTGGATTTTCAGAAAGTAGGGATGCGTTTGGCGTATCTCTTGTTGCTACATACGATTGCATGGAACCAATAGGAAGCTTAATTACTAACATAGATTTTGAAGCGCTAGCTTAACGGAGTTATAAATGCCTACACAAGTAAGATTTAGACGTGGTAATACAATACAAAACGATAGTTTTACTGGAGCCTCTGGTGAAATCAGTATAAACACAGAAACCAAAAGTATTAGAGTCCACGATGGTTCTACAACAGGAGGAACTGAATTAGTTCCTTATTCTAATACTCTCGTTGCTTCTTATCTTGGTCGAGTGAATGCAAATATAATTCCACTCACCGATAACGTTTATTCTTTAGGCTCTGCTTCCAACAAGTTTTCAGATCTTTATCTATCTGGCCAGACTATTTTTCTTGGTGATATCACACTAAAAGCAGAAGGTTCTGGCTTAAAGGTTTTTAGTGGTGCATCAGAAGTCTTTTCTGCTAACGCTCAGTCTGGTGTTTTACGGGTAGCTGGCCAAACTGGTAGTATATCAAATGCTCAATTATTTGCTGGTATTCTTAATAATGATGGAGCAGGATCTACTCTAGATGCAGACTTTCTTGATGGCTTAGCTGGTGGTGGTGGCGGTTCATATGCTCTTAAGGCAAATACATTAGCAGTTTTTGCATCTACTACTTCTGCAGAATTAGCTGGTGTGATTTCTGATGAAACTGGTTCCGGGTCGCTAGTATTTGCTGTATCACCAACTCTCACTGGAACACCACAAGTCCCCACTGCAGCTAATGCTACTTCTAATGCAATGGTTGCAAGTACTGAGTTTGTTCAAAATGCTGTAGCTAATTTAATTGATTCCGCTCCTGCAGCTTTAAACACATTAAATGAATTAGCAAATGCTTTAGGAGACGATGCTAATTTTTCAACCACTGTACTTTCTAATATAGGTAGTGCCTTTGGTCAAGCTAATCTAGCTTATACACAAGCTAATACAGCGTTTACTGCTGCAACTAGTGCGTTTGACTCTTCCAATACCAAAGTTGCTACAGTTGCTGGAGTTACTGCAACAAATATTTCAAATGCAATTTTATTAGACGGCATTAAAACAGTTGATGGTGTTGGTTCTGGACTTGATGCGGATACATTGGATGGATTGTCTGGTGGTGGATCTGGTTCATATGCGTTGAAAGCCAACACACTAGCTGTTTTTGCTTCGACAACTTCTGCAGAATTAGCAGGTGTGATTTCTGATGAAACTGGATCTGGATCATTAGTTTTCGCTACTAGTCCTACTCTAGCTGGTACTCCTCAAGCTCCTACTGCAGCGATTGGTACTGCTAACACAATGATTGCTACTACAGCATTTGCTTCTAATGCTAGTGCTTTGGCATCCGGTATAGTAAATCCTTCAACAATATCTGGTTCTTATACTGGAATTACCGGTGTTGGAACTATTGCAGCTGGCACTTGGCAAGGATCAAGTATCAGCACTACTTATACAGATGCTAAGGTAACTAGTGTTGCTAATCAAACAGGAGCAATTTCCAACTCTCAGTTGCTTTCAGCTATTCTTTCTGTTGATGGAGTAGGTTCTAATCTTGATGCTGATACTTTGGATGGATTATCTGGTGGTGGATCTGGTTCATATGCGTTGAAAGCCAACACATTAGCAGTCTTTGCTTCGACGACTTCTGCAGAATTAGCAGGTGTGATTTCTGATGAAACTGGCACAGGTGTGCTAGTATTTAACAATTCACCAGTTTTATTAACACCAAACTTAGGTACGCCTTCGGTTGCTATTTTAACAAATGCTACTGGTACAGCATCCAGTTTAACAGCTGGCAATGCTACCAATGCTACTAATGTCGCAATCACTGACGACACCTCTACTAATTCTACGCATTATGTGCTTCTTGGCGATGCAACTTCGGGCAACGATGGCGTCAAGGTATCAAGCACTAAACTCACTTTTAATCCTTCTACAGGTATTTTAACAGCTACTGATTTTAATACTACTTCTGACGAAAGAACAAAAGAAAATATTCAAACCTTAGAAAATGCTCTTGATTCCATTTTAAATCTTAGAGGTGTTAAATTTAATTGGAAAGAATCTGGTTTACAATCTATGGGTCTTATCGCCCAGGAAACGATGAATGTTGTACCGGAAGTTGTGTCAGAAGATGAAAGAGGTATGTTGTCTATTCGGTATGGAAACTTAGTTGGGTTATTAGTTGAGTCCATAAAAACTTTGAATCAAAGAATCGAAGATTTGGAGAGTAGATTAAAGTAATAAATACTCTGAAAAAGGAGTATTATGGCTAATCCAGCATCACGTCAAGGACTAATTGATTATTGTTTAAGAGAACTTGGTCATCCAGTTTTAGAAATAAACATTGACGATGACCAAGTTGAGGATAGAATTGATGAAGCATTCCAATTTTACAGAGAATATCATTTTGATGCTGTAGAATTAGTCTATCTATCCGAACAAATCACTGCCTCGACAATTCAAATTTCTGGTGTCAATGCAGCAAGTTTTACCAATGGCGAAAGAATTGTAGGATCTTCATCTGGTGCTTCCGCATCAGTTCATAAAAATATCTCTGCAAATAGAATGTTCGTAAAAGGTGTCACTGGCACTTTTACGGTTGGGGAAACCATTACTGGGGCTGGTTCTGGTCAAACGGCCACTCTTTCTTCAATTACATTAGGGAATTTAGATAATCGTTATATTGAACTAAACGATCTAGTCACTTCTGTAGTAAGAGTGCTTCCATTTACAAGTAGAACTAGAGGCATAGATTTATTTGATGTTCGTTATCAAATCCTACTAAATGATATTTACTCTATTCAATCTACAGATATCATTTACTACAATCAGGTCCAAACTCAATTACAACTATTAAATGACCTATTGGTTGGTCAAAAGCCAATAAGATTCAATAGGCACCAAAATAGACTATACATTGACTTGGATTGGAACACAGATGTTGCAATTGGCGAATATGTAATTGTTGAGGCCTATAGAATACTAGACCCTAATACGTTTACAGATGTTTATAATGATATGTTTCTAAAGAAGTACGCAACAGCTTTAATTAAAAAGCAATGGGGCAACAATCTAAAGAAATTTGAAGGTGTACAAATGCCTGGTGGCGTAACACTCAACGGTCAAAAGATTTATGATGAAGCAGTAGAAGAGATAGAAAAACTAAAAGAAGAAGTACAATCTAACTATCAGCTTCCTGTAGATTTCTTCACTGGCTGACATAAAAACAATACAGCCTAGTCAACAGAAAGTCAACACAAATTGGCAACCAACCATTATTTTCAGTCTGGAATTCCTGGAGGCAGATCTTCTGAGCAATTGCTTGTAGAAGATTTAATCATTGAGTGCCTGAAAATTTATGGATTTGATGTATACTATATGCCTAGACAGACTGTTTTTGAAGATGATATTTTAAAAGAAGATGTTCTTAATAAGTTTGACACTTACTATCCTATTGAAATGTACTTATCAGATATTCAAGGATTCCAGGGTGAGGGCGATCTTCTTACAAAGTTTGGTGTAGAGATTAGAGACACAGCAAACTTCATTGTATCCAGAAGAAGATGGGATCAAATAGTAGGAAGAGATGGTTTTGCTCAGTTAACTAATAGACCTGCTGAAGGTGATTTACTTTATTTCCCTCTTACTAAATCATATTTTGAAATTAGAAGAGTTGAAGCTACAGACCCATTTTTTCAGCTGGGTAAACTATATGTTTATGTTCTCCAGTGTGAACTCTTCCAATACTCCTCAGAAAGAGTAGAGACTGGTGTTAATGAAATAGATGGTGTTGTAGAAGATAGAAGTCTTGATATTCAAAATTATCAGATTCTTATGGAAAATGGCAATAAATTTACATTTGAATATGAAACTGATTCATATGCTATTTTAGAATCATTCCAGCTCGACACAATTGATTCTTCTGCTCAGAATGATGCATTCGAAGGTGAAATAGATATATTAGATTTCACGGATAGAAACCCATTTGGTGAAGTGTATAACGTATAATGCTACAAAAATTTTATCACTCAACTATTAGAAAAGCAATAGTAGCTTTTGGAAACTTATTCAATAATATAGGTGTAGATCGCTTTGACTCTTCAGGTAATGCGGTGCAAACTCTTAAAGTTCCTTTATCATATTCACCAAGACAAAAGTTTTTAGCTAGAATTGAAGGCTTACCCACTGTTGAGCAGCCAGGTGTTCAGGTGTTATTGCCTAGAATGGCATTTGAGATGTTGTCGATTGAGTACGATCCAACTAGAAGAGTGAGTTTAGTTCAACAGAACAGGGCTGTCAACAATACAACAAACACTCTTAATGCACAGTATGCGCCTTCGCCATATAATATTCAGGTTGGTCTTTATATTTACAGTAAAAATCAAGATGATGGTTTGCAAATCTTAGAACAAATTTTACCATATTTTAATCCAGATTTTAACTTAACAATTAATTCAATCCCACAACTTGGTATCAAAAACGATCTTCCTATAGTTTTGGATAATATTTCTTATGAGGATCAATATGAGGGAGATTTTACAGCTAGAAGATCAATCATTTGGACATTAAATTTTACACTTAAATTGAACTTCTATGGTCCAATAAACAAACAAGGTATTATCAGAACCGTAAACGTAGATACATTCAATGATGAAGCATTGTCGCAAAGAATTCAACAATACAATGTCACGACCGATCCATCGAATGCAACATCTGGAAATGTTACTTCGTTTATAGAAACATTCACGGAATTTTAAATGAAGACCAAAGACTTTGAAATAATTAATAATGTTTTTGAGATAGAGTCTAAGAAACCTATTGATGCAGTTATTGAGGCTAAGCCAATTGATCCAAAGAAAGATGACTTCGATCTTGCTAGAGAAACTTTGGTTAACCTTATAGCTCAGAACCAAGATGCTCTGGATAATTTAATCCACATAGCAAAAAACTCAGAATCAGCAAGAACATTTGAGGTTGCTGGCCAGCTAATTAAAACCCAAGCCGACATTGCAAAGGATTTGATGGAGCTTCATAAGAGAAAAAAAGACTTGGATGGTGATTCTGGAAAGAATAACATCAAACAACAAAACAATATACTTTTTTCTGGTTCAACTGCTGAACTTATGAAGATGCTAAATGAGCCAAAAACAGAATAGCTACAATGGTAACCAGAATCTAAAACAGATTGGTTATGAAATGCAGTTTAGCTCCGAAGAGGTTAAGGAGCTTTTGAAATGCAGAGAAGACCCAATTTATTTTATAGAAAAGTATTGTTATATTGTATCGCTCGATAAGGGTCTAATTCCTTTTAAACTCTACGACTGTCAAAAAGAAAAAGTAGATACCATTTTAAATAACCGAAAAGTTATTTTAATGGAAGGTAGACAGCAAGGAAAGACGATCACTTCTGCTGCTTGTATACTTCATTATACTCTTTTCAATTCCAATAAAACTGTTGCTATTTTGGCAAACAAATCTGCTGCAGCTAGAGAAGTGCTATATAGATACCAAATCATGTATGAAAACCTACCTTTGTGGATGCAACAGGGTGTCAAGGTATGGAATAAGGGTGATGTAGAACTTGAAAATGGATCTAAAATTTTTACTGCTGCTACTGTAACATCGGGTATCCGAGGTAAATCTGTAAACTGGCTGTATATTGATGAGGCAGCAATTGTTCCAAATAATGTTGCCGAAGAATTCTTTACATCAACATATCCAACAATTATGGCTGGTGAAACTACAAAAGTCTTGATGACCTCTACACCTCTTGGTTATAATCATTTCTGGAAGTTCTGGAATGATGCAGAGAATGGCAGGAATGGTTTCAAATCATTATTTATTCCTTATTGGAAAATACCTGGAAGAGACGAAAAATGGGCAAATGAACAAAGGTCAGTACTTGGAGATCTAAAGTTTAACCAAGAAGTTCTATGCACATTTTTAGGGTCATCTAACACCCTTATTGCAGCTGATAAATTGGCAAAGATGTCTTTTGTGCCGTTCTTACATAGTAAAGATGGCTTAGATATAACTGAAAATCCAGTACCAAATCATACATACTTTATCACAGTAGACACCTCTAGAGGTGTTGGTGGAGACTACTCTGCATTTACAGTAGTTGATACAACAGAATATCCATTTAAACTAGTAGCAAAATATAGACACAATAAAATAGCACCTTTATTATATCCAAACATTATACATAAAGTTGCTAAAGATTATAATAGTGCGTACATATTAGTTGAAATTAATGATATAGGTCAGCAAGTAGCAGATATTTTGTATAATGACCTAGAGTATGAAAATATGATCTGGATTGGCCAAGATCCAAGAAATGGCCAATATCTTTCTTCGTCGGGTAGATCTTCGTATTATGGTTTAAGAACTACTAAACAAGTAAAAAGAATTGGTTGTTCAACATTTAAGAGTCTTGTAGAAGAAGACAAACTTTTAATATTTGATCAAGATGTCATATCAGAACTTTCAACATTTACGGAACGCAACGGATCGTTTGAAGCAGATGAAGGGTATCACGACGATTTAAGTATTACTTTAGTACTGTTTGCTTGGGCATCCAACGATATAATGTTTAAAGACTTAATGAATTCAAACAATCGAAAAGCTCTGTATCAAATGCAGATGCAGCAGATTGAGGACGAACTAACACCATTTGGATTCATGCCTAGTAAGGACGAAGAACCAGATTTTATTGTTGCAGATGGAGATCTGTGGTTAACAGATAAGTATGATAACGATTATAAAACTTTTTTAAAAAACAACTGAAGAATTTTTTATTATAAATATAAAGTAAATTTTTTGTTATGAGTTCATAACATTATAAGGAGAAAAACATGGCATTTCAGCTTTCACCAGGCGTACTGGTTACAGAGAAGGATCTTACTCTTATTGTTCCTTCTGTATCCACTACAGCGGGTGGTTTTGCTGGAGCTTTCCAGTGGGGTCCTGTAGATGAGGTAACTACAATCGACACCGAAGTGGCATTAGTGGAAAGATTCGGTAAACCAGACGACAATACATTCGTATCATTTTTTACGGCAGCAAACTTTCTTTCATACGGCAACAATCTTCAGTTAGTTAGATCTCTTGATAAAAGCGTTGCGCGTAATGCTGTAGCAAGAGCAAACGCTCAAACATCTGCTACAGCAATTTTAGTTGAAAACGAGACAGATTATATTCAAAACCATTCGAGCGGAAGTGCTACGGTCGGTTGGGTAGCTAAGTATCCTGGTGCATTAGGTAACTCTCTCGAGGTTTCTCTTGCTGATGCTAATACTTGGGCTTCGTGGGAATATAAGACAAATTTTGATGATGCACCTAACACATCTGCCTATGCTTCTACAGTTGGTGGTGCTAACGACGAACTTCACGTTATTGTTATTGATCAAGATGGTTTGTGGACTGGTACAAGAGGTGAAGTATTAGAAAAATTTCAATTCCTTTCAAAAGCATCTGATGCCAAGCTTCCAGATGGCACTACAAACTTTTATAAGAATGCCATTAATAATCGTTCTAAGTATATTTGGTGGGGCGGTCATACAGCTAATGTTGTAGGAACAGGCACAGCATGGGGGGCACAAGCAGCGGGTACTACATTTGCTAACACTACAAATGTTGCTAATATTACAACATCGTTGTCTGGAGGTGTGAGTGCAGATCCAACACAAGGAAATATACAAACATCCTTTTCGATCTTTACTAACGATGAGCTCTATGATATCTCGTTGCTTCCATTGGGCAACGTTAGCTCTGCCACAGCAACATATATTATTAATAACATTGCTGAAGTAAGAAAAGACTGTGTTGTGTTTGTTTCACCAGATCAGACTGATGTTGTTGACCAAGCTGGTAGCGAGGCTACTAACGTAACAGGCTTCAGAGATTTACTACCATCCTCTTCATATGCGGTTATGGATTCCGGTTGGAAGTACCAGTACGACAGGTACAATGATGTATACAGATATATTCCTCTTAACGGCGATACGGCTGGTCTTGCTGTAAGAACAGACTTTGTTGCCGATCCTTGGTTCTCTCCAGCTGGTTTCAATAGAGGTCAAGTTAAGAATGTTGTTAAACTTGCTTTTTCTCCAAAGAAAACAGACAGAGATATACTTTACAAAAAAGGTATTAATCCAGTTGTGACGTTCCCAGGCAATGGTACGGTCCTTTTTGGTGATAAGACTTTGCTTTCTAAGCCATCAGCATTTGATAGAATCAACGTTCGTAGATTGTTTATCGTTCTTGAAAAAGCAATTGCGACTGCTGCTAAGTTTCAATTGTTCGAATTTAATGATGCATTTACAAGAGCACAATTTAGAAACTTAGTTGAGCCATTCTTACGCGAAGTACAGGGTAGACGTGGTATTACAGACTTTAAGGTTGTTTGCGACGAAACAAATAATACTGGGGAAGTGATTGACAGAAATGAATTTGTCGCAGATATCTTCGTTAAACCTGCTCGTTCGATTAATTTCATTCAACTTAACTTCGTTGCTACGAGAACAGGTATCTCGTTCGAAGAAGTTGGCGCTTAATAGGGAGAGAGTAGATGTCAACAGTATTCAACGTAGAGCGTTTTAAATCCTCTCTAACTAATGGCGGCGTTCGTCCTAATCAGTTTGCTGTTCAGCTTTCATTTCCAACATATGTTGCTTCGGCTGCCACTGCGGTAGCCAGAGCACCATTCTTGGTGAATATTGCTGAATTACCTGGACAGGTTGTTAATCCAGCCATTGTGTTATACAGAGGTAGAGAAGTTAAGTTTGCTGGCGATAGAGCATATGCACCTTGGACAATCACTGTTCTTAATGATTCACAGCTTTCTATCAGAAATGCTATTGAGCAGTGGATGGCAGGAATGGAAGATCTTCAAACAAAAATTGGTAGGTTAAATCCAGCTGAGTATCAAAGAAACTTAGACGTATTCCAGCTCGACAGAAATGGAAACATCATTAAGTCTTATACTTTATTGGGTGCATTTCCAGTTGATCTGAGTCCAGTTGGTCTTGACTTTGGTGCTAACGATACTATCTCTTCATTCACATGTACGTGGCAGTATCAGTCGTTTGTTACTAATTCCGGCCAAGGTGGTAATTTAGGTAGTGCTATTGGTACTACTTTTAACGCAGGTTAATTGAGTATAATTTGTAATGGCAATTTCTTTATTTGGTTTTACAATACAAAAAGAGTCAAAACCGGAGTTAACAAACCAATCATTTGTTACTCCGGTTGCTGACGATGGTGCTTCAACTGTAACAGCTGGTGGATATTTTGGCACATATGTAGATATCGATGCTTCCACTAGATCTGAATCGGAAATGATTTCAAGGTATAGAGAGATAGCAAAGTATCCAGATTGTGATAATGCTATTGAAGAAATCGTAAGTGAAGCAATCGCAGCAGTTGATGACGAACCTTTAGTAACCATCAACACAGATAAACTTAATCTAACAGATAATCTCAAAAAAACAATCAGAGAAGAATTCAATCAAATTCTCTCTCTATTAGAGTTCAACGACAAGGGTCAAGAACTGTTTAGAAGATGGTACGTCGATGGTAGAATTTACTTTCAAAAAGTAATTGACACCAAAGCACCTAAAAAAGGTATTCAAGAGCTTAGATACATTGATCCAAGAAAGATTAGAAAAGTAAGAGAAGTAAAAAAAGAAAAACAACAAAATGGTGTTGATTTAGTCACCAATATAGATGAATTTTTTATCTATAATGAAAAAGGACTAAATTATACAGTAGGTGTTCCAGCAAGCGGAAATAACAATTCTGGAATAAAAATCTCTAAAGATTCAATTGCTTTTGCGTCGTCAGGATTGTTAGATTTAGATAGAAACCTTGTTCTTGGTTATTTACACAAAGCAATCAAGCCAGTCAATCAATTAAAAATGATGACTGATTCGCTAGTTATATATAGATTATCAAGAGCACCCGAAAGAAGAATTTTCTATATTGATGTTGGTAACCTTCCTAAATTGAAGGCCGAACAATATATGAAAGACATCATGGCTAAATATCGTAATAAGATTGTTTATGATTCAGCCACTGGTGAAATCAAAGATGATCGTAAGTTTATGACGATGCTAGAAGATTTCTGGCTTCCAAGAAGAGAAGGAGGAAGAGGGACAGAAATCACTACTCTACCAGGTGGCGAAAACTTGGGTCAGATTGCAGATATAGAATATTTTCAAAATAAAGTATACCAATCATTGAATATTCCTATTTCAAGATTCCAACAGCAGTCTGGATTTAACTTTGGTAGAGCAGCAGAAATCAATAGAGAAGAATTAAAGTTTGCAAAGTTTCTTGGAGTGCTAAGAAAAAAATTTAATTTCTTGTTTAACGATCTATTAAGAACTCAACTGATTCTCAAAGGTATAATTACTGACAATGATTGGGATGAATTAAAAAATAATATTTTCTATAATTATGCAAGAGACCAATATTTTGATGAAATAAAAGATGCAGAAAATCTTAGAAATAGAATAGATTTGTTAAATCAAGTTCAGCCTTATGTTGGTGCATACTTTAGTAAACAGTATATTAGAAAGCATATCTTAAGACTTTCTGATGAAGATATCGAGATGATGGAAATGGAAATGCAAGAAGAGCCTCAACAAGAACAAGGCGCAGGTGCACCTGGAGTACTGCAGGCTACAGAATTATCTAAAGAAGTTCAGCAATAAATACTTGGAGAATATATGAATAATGAACTTTTAAACTCGTTTGTACAAGACATTATTACTGGCAACAATGCTGATGCCAAAGATAAGTTTAATACATTACTCTCATCTAGAGTTTCAGATGCTCTTGATGTTAGAAAAGTAGAGGTTGCAAACTCAGTTTTTAACCAAGATGAACAAGAAGAGGAATAAAATGAAATCATTCAAAGAACTTAGAGAGCAGTTTACTTTAAATGAAAAAGAAATGACTCCAGCTCAGATGAAAAGAAGAGAAGAAATTGCTCAATCAATGAGTGATGCTGATTTCAAAAAACGCTATGGTAAAGATTGGATGTCAGTAAAGATGGCAACTGCTACTAAGCAGGCCATGAAAGAAGCAGTCGACGATGAAGGCAATATGGCTCGTGGCCAGCTAATGAAAATGGCTAAACAATCTACATCATTGGCGATGATGATGCATGATGATAAGCAGTTAGATGGTTGGGTTCAAAGCAAACTCACAATGGCGTCAGACTACTTAGACAGTGTCCATGACTATCTCATGAATAATGTCCAGGACGTCGATAAGATGGAAGAAGGCGAGCATCTTTGTGCTAAACATGTTTATTCTGATGTGTTTGGCGAAGGAACGGTTCTTGATTCCGAACATGCTGAACCTGATGCATATGGTAATATCGAGTGGTACACAGTTCAGTTTGACCACGGCAAAGAAGTTGTGTTTACAGAAGATGTGAAGATTATGCATGCTGAAATGCATGGTAACCATAAAAAGAAAAAAATGGCAGAAGGTCCAGTAGACAAAATGCACTACTGTGCTACTCATGTTGAACATGCAGTCTTAGGACCAGGTGTATGTATTTCTGAACAGCATGCAGAACCAGATGCAGATGGAAATATTTTTTGGTACACAGTTAAGTTTCCAAGTGGTACCCAAAAAATGTTTACAGAGAATTTAAAAATTATTAAAGCTGAAAGCCACATGCACAGTAAAAAAAAGAAAATGTCAGAGGGCCAAGTAGATGAAATGTCTTCTAAGATGAAGATGAAATTAGGCCTTTACAACAAGAACGAAGAGCTGAAGGGCAACCAGCACAAAATTGACATGAATAAAAACAACGAAATTGATGCTCAAGATTTTACAATGTTAAGAAAAATTAAAAAAGCTAGAGGTATGTAATGGCAGTAGTAACCATTCTAAAAAATTCCAGACGCCAAGCAGTAGTTTCTGCAGTTGGCACGGGTACATTCTTTTGCAATGTTTCTTCTTTACTTTATTCAAATGTAAGTGGAATTGTAGATCAGACTTTAGATGAGCCAAATGCTCGTTTATCTATTTCTGATATCATTTACAATACACAAGGTGTTACTACAATTCAAAGAGCTGGTGCTAATGTTTGGGTTCTAACTGCTGGTGAAGGCGATTATTCATTCACAAAAGACTACGGCTTTGTGCTTAATCCAACTACTGCTCTTAATTCAAATGCAAATATTACAATAAATTTTGGTGCGTCTTACGGGTCAGTTATTTTAGGATTAACAAAAGGGCCTGGTTATAACGATCCAGATCTTCAACTCTTAGCGGATTATCAGAGATGAAATTAATTAAAGAAGTCTACCAAGACGTTAAATATATCACAGAATCCGCTGAAGATGGCAAAAAGAACCTTTATATTGAGGGTATCTTTATGCAATCCAACAAAAGCAACAAAAATGGTAGAATGTATCCTAAGAAGGTTATGGAAAGTCAGGTTATTAAATACCAAGACCTCATTAACGAAAAACGTTCTTTAGGTGAATTGGGTCATCCACCTACACCAACAATCAATCTTAACCAAGTTTCTCACATGATCACTGAGCTTAGAATGATGGGTGATGATGTTTATGGTAAGGCAAAGATTCTTTCTACACCAATGGGCAAGATTGCAGAAAGCCTTATCATGGAAGGCGCAGGCCTTGGTGTTTCATCTAGAGGCTTAGGTAGTGTTAAGATGGTAAATGGCATCAATGAAGTGCAAGATGACTTTCATTTAGCTACAATTGATATTGTAGCCGACCCAAGTGCACCTGATGCATTTGTTACTGGTATTATGGAATCCGCCGAATGGATTCTGGAAAATGGTATCTGGAAATCCATTGAAATTGAAAGAGCACAAAAACAAATTAGATCTACTTCTAAAAATAGATTAGATGAAGAAAAGTTAAGGGTGTTTAAAAGATTTTTAAATACTATCAAGTAACTAATTATTATAAATAATCCCGTAAATTTACTCTTAGGAGAGAAGATGTCAGTCGAGTCCAAAATTAAACAATTGCTAGAAGCAAAAAATGCCCAAGAGCAATTATCAGAGGAAGAAATGGACGTTACTGCTGATGCAGGCGTAAAGGCTTCTACAAATGTTAAAAAAGATACATCTAAGTCATCTGTTGCTGCTACTGCTGGTGACATGACTCAGCCAATGCAGGGTTCGTCCGAAAAAGCATCTTTTGACGAAACAGAAGAAGATGAAAAGAACTTAGGTGCTAAGTTTGCATCTACCGTTTCTAAAGATACAACTCTTCCAATGTCTAAAGGTGATGCTAAGACAGTTAAGACTCAAGCTATGGAAGCTGTGGATGTTAAATCTGAATTAAATTCTATTTTTGGTGAAGATTTATCAGAAGAGTTTAGATCTAAAGCTACTTCTATTTTTGAAGCAGCAGTTATTGCCCGAGTCAATGTTGAGATGGAAAAAGTTACTTCTAAGCTAGAAGAGCAAAATCAAGCTCAAGTAGAAGAGTTTATGGACACTATGATTGAAAAGATTGATTCTTATTTAAATTACGTTGTTGAGCAGTGGATGGATGAGAACCAACTTGCGATTGACAGCGGATTGAAAACTGAAATTACAGAAGAATTTATTTCTGGAATGAAGAAGCTATTCAAAGAAAGCTATATTGATATTCCAGAAGAAAAGTATGACGTTCTTGGCGAAATGACAGATAAGGTTGAAACATTGTCGTCTGAACTGAATGATTCTATTCAGGAGAACGTTGAGCTTGTCAAGAAGTTTAATGACTTGAAGAAGCAAATTGTTTTTGAAGAGCAGACTAAAGATCTTGCAGCAACAGAAGTAGAAAAGCTCAAAAAGCTTGTCGAAGGTGTTGAATTTGATAGTGAAGATCTCTACAAAGAGAAAATCTCTGTAATCAAAGAGAATTATTTTCCAAAGAGTGGCAAGACAACATCTGTTCCTGAGACACAAGTATTAGTCGAAGATTCTAGCAATGAAGCTCCTATCGAAGAAAGTGGCGTGATGACAAAGTATGTTTCCGCTATTTCCAGATCTATCAAGTCTAGATAAGTTATAAATAAAACTATAATTCAAAAAAAGGAGAAGTAAAATGTATCTTTCCGAAACAGCAGTTAAAAAATGGGGCCCTGTGCTTGAGCACGGCGAGCTTCCTGAAATCAAGGACAATTACAGAAAGCAAGTGACTGCTATTCTTCTTGAGAACCAGGAAAAAGCTTTACGTGAAGAGCGCCAAATTCTTAATGAAACAGCTCCAGCTAACAACATCGGTTCTGCTGGTGTTGACACATACGACCCAATCCTCATCGGTCTTGTTCGTCGTTCCATGCCTAACCTTATGGCGTATGACATTTGCGGTGTTCAGCCAATGACAGGTCCTACAGGTCTCATTTTTGCAATGAGATCTTTATATGGTACTACTCGTGATCCTAACACCAGCATTACTGAAGCTCTTTACAACGAAGCTAATACAGCTTGGTCTTCTTCTGGTTTTAATGGAACTAACCAAGTTACTTATGGTGGTCAGCATCAGGGTACAAACCCAGTTGATGGCACATACAACACAGCTAACGCAATGTCTACAGCAGCTGGAGAAGCACTTGGTGATGCATCTACAAATGCATTTGCACAGATGTCTTTCTCTATTGATAAGACAACTGTTACAGCTAAGACACGTGCATTAAAAGCTGAGTACACACTTGAGCTTGCACAAGACCTCAAGGCAATCCATGGTCTTGATGCTGAGTCTGAGCTCTCCAACATCCTCTCGCAAGAGATCATGTTTGAGATCAACCGTGAAGTTGTCCGTAAGATTTATTCTGTCGCTAAGCCAGGTTCTCCTGCTACTGCAACAGCTGGTACATTCAATCTTGATGTGGATTCCAATGGCCGTTGGTCTGTTGAGCGTTTCAAGGGTCTCCTCTTCAACATCGAGCGCGATGCTAACCACATTGGTCAAGACACACGTCGTGGCAAGGGCAACATCATCATTTGTTCCGCTGATGTAGCTTCTGCTCTTTCGATGGCTGGCGTTCTTGATTATGCTCCAGCACTTCAGACAAACTTAAATGTTGATGATACAGGTAACACATTTGCTGGTATTCTCAATGGCCGTTTCCGTGTTTATGTTGATCCATATTCAGCAAACCTTGGTGCTGCTAGCCAGTTCTATGTTGTTGGTTACAAGGGAACTTCTCCATATGATGCAGGTATTTTCTACTGCCCATACGTTCCTCTCCAGATGGTTCGTGCAGTTGATCCTAACAGCTTCCAGCCAAAGATTGGCTTCAAGACTCGTTACGGCATGATTGCTAACCCATACGTTACACAGTCTAACGGTACAGTTGATGCAGATACATTTACAGCTGACCGTAACCAGTACTACAGACGTTCTAAGGTTATCAACCTCATGTAATGAAACTGGCGTAGACCAGTGCTTGAAAGGGGTCCTTTGGGGCCCCTTTTTTTATCTATAAATAGTAGAAAGGGGGTTGACATTTATGGCATATACAGCTAATATAGCAAATATTATAGCTGACGTAAACGCTACAAGCGGTTCTTCGGTTTATAACTTTCTTAGACCCAATGCGTTTAAATTTGTGATCAAAGATATACCTCATGTCGCATTTACTTGTCAATCCGCAAATCTTCCAGCCTTACAACTAGGTTTTGCAACCCAACCTACTCCTTTCTTGGATCTTCCATTAATTGGCGATAAACTTAATTATTCAGAATTCTCTATTCGTTTTCTTATTGCAGAAGATATGGTAAACTATAGAGAACTTTTAGAATGGATGATTGCGCTTGGTTTTCCAAACAATTATCAACAGTATAGTAGTTTTGTGGGAGAAAGATTGAGTAGATTTCCTTTCTATAAGAATGCAGCTGGCGCTACAGAGGCGTTGGCTTATTCTGATGGAACTCTTACAATATTAGATTCAGCCAATAATCCAAAGACCAATGTGTTCTTTAAAGATTTGTTTCCCGTATCAGTAGAAGCATTAGATTTTGATATTACTAGTTCAGCTGTCGATTATTTTGTAGGGATTGCTTCGTTTAAATATAAAACATTTGAAATTGAAGCGTTATAATTAACTTTATTTTGGAGTCGTTATGAGTACACAAACTAAACAGATTACACTTAATCTGGATGAAGTTCGTCAGAACAAATTCTTTATTGCTACCCCTTGTTATGGTGGGCAGTTAACTGAACCATATTTTAGGTCAGTTGTAAAGCTAATGACCTTTTTCAATCAGCACAAAATTCCACTTGCGTTTGGTACGATTGCTAATGAATCTCTCGTTACGCGTGCCCGCAATGTTCTCTTAGCTTATTTTTTGAATTCTGATTACACACACCTTCTTTTTATCGATGCAGACATTGAATTTAAAGTAGACGATGTTTTAAAACTATATGCGCACAACAAAGATGTAGCTGTTGGTGCATATCCTAAGAAGGGTGTCAACTGGGGCCATATTAAGGAAGGTATTCTTACCGATCCATCTAAACAACATGCTCCTGGAGAAATTGCTGCTTTAGGTTCAGATTATGCTCTGAATTTTAAGTTCTCTAATCGCGAACTCAGACAAGTATCTGTAGAAAATGGCTTGATCCAGCTACATGATGCTGGTACTGGTTTTATGATGATTAAGCGTGAAGCTATTCTCAAATTGATTGAGGCCTATCCTGAAATCAAATACAACAATGACGTTCAAATGAATGGTGTTGATCTCAAAGATAACTTCTTTGCATTGTTTGATACTATGATTGATCCAAAAGATCGTCGTTATCTTTCTGAAGACTACACATTCTGTCGCCGTTGGCAAGATATTGGTGGTGAAATTTGGCTTGATCCTTCGATCTCTCTGAATCACTACGGCTCTTTCTGCTTCCAGGGTAATCCAGAAATGATTATCCAATTTGATGCACCGGCCGTGACGTCGCGTGGTGTCACAAAAGCAGAACCAGAAGAATTAATTGATATTGATCTTACTAAGCTCTAATGAAACTTTCTGAGATTCAAGAGGAGTGGAAAAAAGATTCTCAGATTAGTGAAATAGACTTAGGAAGAGAATCGTTGAAGACTCCTCAGCTTCATTCTAAGTACCTGACTTTTCTTTCTAATGCCAAACTTAGGCTTAGGAAAGAAGAGTCTAAGTACTTCAATTTGCGAAGACTGAAATACAAGTACTACAGGGGGGAAATGTCTAGAGACGAACTAGAAGAACTGAGTTGGATTCAGTTTCAGGGAAATAAACCTCTAAAGAACGAAATGGATGAGTATCTTCAATGCGATGAAGAATTGAATACGTGTATGGACAATATAGAATATTTAAAGACATCTATTTACACACTAGAGCAGATTATTCGTTCAATAAATTCTAGGACTTGGGACATTAAGTCTGCTATCGAGTATGTAAAATTTACTAGTGGTATTTAAAAATGGAAATACAAATAAATTTTGTTCCTCTTAAAACATTAGGCTACATGGAATGTGTTTTGCCACAAGATATTTTAGATGCTGTTAATGCTGATGTGGAAAAAATTATTGAATCAAAGTTTCAATCTGCTGATAAAATGAACAATAATCTATACGGTGCCATTGAGCATGAATATAAATTGAAAAATTTTTATTGCTCTGTATTGTTAGAAAAATTTACATCATTAGTTGCTAGAGAATTTTATAAGGTTAATAATTTTTTTAGCAAAGATTCTCCTAATTTCAGACTTAATAATTGTTGGGTAAATTTTCAACAAAAAAATGAATATAATCCTTTGCATTTTCACGAAGGAGATTATAGTTTTGTAATTTGGCTCGAAATACCATATACAATACAACACGAAAAAGAGTTACCTAATATAAAAAATTCTAACGGGTTTCAAAATGAAGCAAGTTCATTTGTGTTTGTGTATCCAGATTTTTTGGGAAAAGGTGGTATCAATAAAAAAATCATTCAGGTGGATCAAACTTATCGTGGTAAAATGATATTTTTTGATGCAACCACGCAACACATGGTTTATCCTTTTTTTACAAGCAATGACTTCAGAATTTCGGTTTCTGGTAACCTATCAATTTTAAATTAATTTATGGTAGATATTACAGTATCTAAAAAAGATGAAGTCTACATAAAAGTAAGTTGTGAACCATCTATTGCCCAAGAAATATACAACCACTTCTCTTTCGATGTCCCAGGTGCGAAATTTCATCCCATGTTTAGAAACAAGATTTGGGATGGAAAATTGCACCTTTATTCTTTGTTTACAAAAGAATTATATGTTGGTCTAAAACCTTATCTGGAACATTTCGCAGAAGTTAACCAGTACACTCTAAGAGACGAAACAGAGACTAAAAGCAATGCTTTTGTCTCTTTGGATGTACTTAAAGAGTTTCTAGATAGTCTTCAACTTGCATCTAAAGGTAAGCCAATTGAGATCAGAGATTATCAGATAGAGGCCATTCACAAAGCAATAAACGATGAGAGAAGACTCTTACTCTCGCCAACTGGATCTGGTAAGTCTCTTATCATTTACTGCATCATGAGGTGGAATGAGAAGTTTGGTAGAAGACAATTAATCATTGTACCTACTACCTCTCTCGTAGAACAATTGTATAGTGACTTTCAAGATTATTCGTCAATTAATGGATGGAAAGCCTCTTACAATTGTTATAGAATCTATAGTGGTCATGAAAAGTCAACGGAAATGCCAATTGTAATTTCTACTTGGCAATCGATTTATAAACTTCCAAAGTCTTTTTTCAAAGATTTTCAAGCTGTTTTTGGTGATGAATGCCATTTGTTCAAGGCTAAGTCATTAACCACCATTATGCACAAGTGTACACACGCTCCATACAGGGTTGGAACAACTGGAACATTGGATGACACCAAAACCCACAAACTCGTCTTAGAGGGGTTATTTGGCCCTGTATATCGGACCACAACAACTAAAGAACTTATAGATAGCAAACAATTAGCAGATTTAAAGATTTTTGCTGTAATTTTAAACTATCCAGAAGATATTTGTAAACAAAATAAAGAACTAACATATCAGCAGGAAATGGATTTCTTGGTAACTTATGCCCCGAGAAATAAATTTATCCGCAATCTTGCTTTAGATCAAAAGGGCAATACGTTAGTACTTTTCCAATATGTTGAAAAACATGGTAAGTTGTTGTATGATATGATTTGTACGAAGGCTGGCGACAGGAAGGTATTCTTTGTGTGCGGGGATACCGATACACGCGACCGAGAGGAGGTGAGAAAGATCACTGAAAGTGAATCTGATGCCATCATTGTCGCCAGCTTTGGTACCTTTTCTACGGGTATAAATATTAGAAACCTCCATAACATTATCTTTGCGTCCCCTACAAAATCCAAGATTAGAAATTTGCAATCTATTGGTCGAGGTCTTAGAGTTGGCGATAATAAAGATCGTTGCAAGCTGTATGACATAGGTGATGATATGAGCTGGAAAACAAGAAAAAACTACACCATTCTTCACATGGTCGAAAGAATTAAGTTGTATGCCGACGAAGAGTTTGATTACACAATAGCCAAGGTCAACATTTAATGTTCTGCAAGCTACTTAAACTCACTAATGGCGAGAACATCATAGCAGCCACTGATTCATCCTGTCTTAATTTTAAAGAGTCTAAATCAATTTCAGTAGTTGATCCTGTGTTAATTTCAGCAGTAAAGTTTTCACAAGGTCCGTTTATGATAGAGACTTATACTATGCAGCCGTGGATCAAATTGGCAAAGAAGGATATAATTGACATTCCTACTGAAAATATTATTGTAGCTGTGGACGTTGAAGATTCTGTAAAAGAGCAGTATGAGAAGTTTTTAGAGGATTATCAAACTGATAAGCCAGTAGCATACACAGATGAAGTTTATGATGAAATATTAACAAGCCAAGATGAATATTTTGATGAAGATGATGAAATAGATGACACAGAAAGCCCAACCCTCCATTGAACCTGGATCGCATTATGTCGATAACAAAAAGTTTCTTGCAGAACTTATTGAATTTAAAAAACAAGTAGATCACGCTAAAGCAGTTGGAGTTGAGCTTCCTCCTGTAACTAATTATATTGGCGAATGTTTTTTAAAGATCGCCACTCACCTTTCTTACAAAGCAAACTTTATCAATTACACATATCGCGATGATATGATTTCAGATGGTATTGAAAATTGCTTGGTTGCTGCTACTAAATTTGATCCCGAAAAGTCGTCTAACCCATTTGCATATTATACACAAATTATTTACTATGCATTTGTTAGAAGAATTCAGAAAGAAAAGAAACAACAAGCTACAAAGTATAAAATGATGGAAAATATTGATTTTGAACAACTTATTGCCCATTCTGATGGTAATGAGGAGTACATTACTCAATTAGTAGAAATTATGAAAAAACAACTAGACACCGTCGATGAGGATAGAAGATAATGGATGTAGTAGATTTATTTTCTGTTCCTATTTTAGTTCACGATTTAGACAATAACGAACAGCTTCACTATGAAGAAATTGAGATTCTAAAATCAGTAGAAGTTTTCTCGCAACAGAGTGGACATAACTTGCTGAGTTACGATAATAATATTTTAACAAAATATAATTTAAACAGAATTAAGAATATTTGTGATAAGTATGTTTCCAAATATTTGAACGAAGTTTTATTTGTTTCGAGTGAATTACAGATGTTTAGTTCATGGTTGTCGGTTAATAAAAAATTTACTAAACACTATCAACATAGTCATGTTAATACAATGTTAAGTTGTTTGATTTATTTTGACGAATTTGGTAGTGATCAATTTTTATCACCAATAGTTTTTTCTCAAAATGGTCTGTTCGATGTATTTAAGAGTTTTCAATTTAAGTTAAACACAACATCAGACAATAGATACAATTCTCAATCAGTAGTTATAACACCTAAAACAAACACACTTATAGTTTTCCCTGGTTGGTTGAAGCATTATACGATTGAAAGTTCATCCAACGTTGAAAGATATTGTTTAGGAACAAATTATTTTTTTGTCGGTGAGAGTGGTTCTAATTATCATCGTTTGAATTTAGAGGTTAAAAAATGAGTAAAATTAAAATAGCAGAGCTTTTCTACAGTATTCAAGGTGAAGGTCGCTACATGGGGGTTCCGAGCATTTTCCTTCGCACCTTTGGCTGTAACTTTACATGCTCTGGTTTTGGGATGCCTAAAGGCGAAGAATCACAAGAGCGTCACCAAATTGCAATTAAAGCAGAAGATTACAAAACCTACAACGACCTACCACTTGTACATACTGGCTGCGATAGTTATGCGTCGTGGGATCCTCGTTTTAAACATCTAAGTCCTGTAATTACAACAGAAGCTATTACAGATGCAATGATGGACATGCTTCCCAACAAAGCATGGAAGGATGAACATCTAGTAATTACAGGAGGTGAGCCGTTGCTTGGGTGGCAAAGATCATATCCAGATCTTTTAGAAGAACCAAGAAATAAGTTCTTGCAAGAGCTAACATTTGAAACCAATGGCACACAAGACCTCACAGATGAATTTCACGAATATTTGTTTGAAGAGTGGACTAGATTTGGTAGAGATTACAACAAACTAACTTTTTCTGTGTCACCTAAACTATCTGTTTCTGGTGAAAAATGGGAGGAAGCAATTAAACCAGACGTCGTAAAACAATATGAGTATGTTGGTTACACCTACCTTAAGTTTGTTGTTGCTAGTAAGTATGATGTTGCTGAAGCTGAGCAAGCTGTGAACGAGTATAGAAAGGCTGGTTTTGGTGGCCCGGTGTACATTATGCCTTGTGGAGGCACAGAGCAACTTTACGAACTCAATAAGACACAAGTTGCAGAACTTGCCATAAAACTTGGTTGGCGGTATAGTGATAGGTTGCAAATTCCTTTATTCAAAAATGCGTGGGGTACTTAATGGATGAGGTGGTCGTTTATTACGGCGAAATGCGGAATTTACCAATAGAAGAACCAAAATTGCTTTTGTCGGATCTTTCAAAGAATGACGAGATTTTTGATAAAAACATTGTTAAATGTCCTTCAGTTAAGAATTTTTTAAAAAATACTTTTATTGTTTATCCTAATAGTGATTATGAAATAGAGTATACACTTTCTGGGATAAAGTCGAGTTTTTATGATCAAAAATTTTTTGATAAAAATGTTTTATGTAGAGATAATACTAAAGGATTTGTAAGTTATAAGGAACCGGAAATTCTGTTTTTTGCTGACGAAAACACTTTAAATCTGGAATTGTTGCTGCCATTTTTTCATTCTTTGTCAGCAGAATTAAAGTTTATACCAGGTGTGTTTAATATAGGCAAACACCTTCGCCCATTAGAATTGCCTATTGTATTCAACAAACCATCTGTTTTGCAAATTTTTAGAGAAAACCCTTTGTACTATGTAAAATTTCTAACAACAAGGAAAATTAAATTAAAAAGATTTATGGTAACAAAAGAATTAACTGATTTATATGTTAATATGGTATATTTAAGGGGAAAAACTAAAAAAACACTGAACTTAGAATTTTATTACGATTTAGTAGAGAAAATAAAATACAAAAAAAAATATTTAAGTATTATCAAACAAAATTTATTTTAATATTGTAGATAGGATAATCAATGGCTAAACACTTATCAGATATAATTCGTGAACGACTTAAACAAAACAACAAACGTTACTTTGCTAGCGATAATATTTCTGAATTTATTTCAGAAGAAGAACAAAAGCAGCTTGTAGATGAACTAACTGGTAAGTTTGAAGGTGTGTTAGACTCTCTCATTATTGATAGAGAGAATGATCCTAATAGTCACGATACTGCTCGCCGTCTTGCTAAAATGTATGTTTATGAACTTATGGAAGGTCGTTATAGTGCAAGGCCTGATGTTACAGCATTTCCCAATCAAGGACCAGACCGCTTTGAAGGAATGCTTGTAGTGAGGGCAGAGCTTGTATCAATGTGTAGTCATCACCATCAGCCTGTTAAGGGTGTAGCAATCATCGGCATCATTCCTACAGGTGAAGTGATTGGTTTATCCAAGTACGCAAGGATTGCTCAGTGGTGTGCTCGTAGAGGCACATTGCAAGAAGAGCTTGCTAATCAGATTGCAAGAGAGATTATGGGTGCTACTGATACAGAGAATGTAGCTGTATATATTGAAGCTACTCATGGCTGCATGGAGAACCGTGGTGTGATGGCTCACTCTAGTCTCACCCAAACAGCAGTAGTGCACGGCCTCTTCCACAATGATTCAGTGAAAGCTGAATTCTATAATCACGTCAAGATGCAAATGTCGAGGTGTTAGATGAAAACCACAAATTGTTATGATAAATTATTTGATTGTTTACTTTCAGGTCCTAAAAGTAGAAATTATCTTTTAGAGCATGTAGGAGCTGGTTTCGCTGCAAGAG
>OGVP01000012.1_pt1 | contig 24757 bp, 24 predicted proteins | sample 1575791 | NCBI WGS metagenome assembly OGVP01 (sample SAMN07581537, study PRJEB24739) | freshwater metagenome
CTCACCGGATCGGGCAGACTAACAAGGTGACATATATTGACCTGATTGCACCCAAAACGGTGGATGAAAAGATTGTGAAAGCTTTACGCGATAAGATCGACATTGCCACACAAGTTCTTGGAGAGGAGATTAAGCAATGGTTGATCTGATTCCGCTTCGCCCGCTTTACAAATACGAAACGCTCGCTCGCCACGATGGCTCCGAGGGACGCACCTACGGCGATCAAAAGTTGCCTAGCGTCACACGCATCTTGAATGAGACCAAAGACAAGGCTGGGCTTGAAGAGTGGAAGCAACGCGTTGGGGAGGAGGAAGCGGAGCGAATCAGGAACAACGCGGGGGCCGTTGGAACGTACATGCACAGTGTGATTGAACGGATGGTTGCATTCCGTGACCTGGGTCGGCCCACGAACTGGGAGATGATCAAGGGCTACGAGATGGGCTACCGCCTGATCAACGAGCAGTTCAAGGACATTGATGAAATCTGGGGCTCGGAAGTGACCTTGTTCATCCCGAATCGTTATGCAGGGACCACGGACATGGTCGGGGTATACAAAGGCAAGTCAGCAATCATTGACTTTAAACAATCCAACAAACCGAAGCGTCATGAATGGATCACGGATTACTTTCACCAACTCGCTGCTTATGCGCTTGCGCATGATTATCAGTTTGGGACGGAGATCGAGATGGGTGTGGTGATGATGGCGATGCAATCCGGTGGTACGCAGGTCTTTACGACCACCGGACGGGAGTTCAACGAGTATAAAGCGGGGTGGTCGGAGCGGGTGGATAAGTTTTACCGCAATATGGAATCAAATGGGAACATCCGCTGAAGCATCTCCCGCGCCTGAGGCTGCGGTTGCCCTTGTGCCTGGGGGCGTCCGGGTTGAGCACGCGGCGCAAAAAGTGATCCAAGGCCCCTAGTTTGTGGAGCACTGGGCTGTCGCTTAGCGATTTTCTGCTCAAGACGAGCAACACTGCGCTCTGCCATGGTGAGGGGTTTAGCTGCTAAACGTTCCTCTTCCTGCTCTAACTCTTCTGGAGTAGCCGCTGTGATCCCCGCGCTATAAAGAGCATTAAACACTCTTCTTGTGGCATCTGCGTTCTGCCTTGCTCCAGCACCTCTTCTTATTAAATCTTCAAAAAGTTTTGGGTCTAGCACCGCTTGTTCAAGCGTCCGACGAATACCTTCAACAGGCATGTTGTCAAAAATATTGCGCATAAACCGGGACATAGCGGCTTCCATTACAAGAGAATTTCCGCTGTACATTCTTGTTCCAATCAAACGGAGAGCAAGGTCAGTGAGCATGTCGGCACGCTTGAGTAAACTGCCTTCTTCTACCATCCCAGGAAATTTTGGAGATTCTTGAATGCGACGGGCTTCTCCGAGCATAGTTTTGAGTCGACCCATCTCGGCACCAGTGAAGACACCAGAGTCAACTAATGTTTGGGACAGGGAAGGTTCTCTTGGACGCAGTGGCGCAAAAAATGTGTCGTAGTATGTTTTCCAATTAAAATTGCCGCCCGTTGATGGATCGGCTGATGCGCTTGCCCTTGAAAAAGCGTAGTCATAAAAAGCCGAGCGTAGTCCGTCCATGGCATTAATTTGTCTTGGGGGGCCTGTAAAGCCCTGTGATAAACCAAGCAACTCTTGTAGCTCTGCCACACGAGAGCGGTAAAGACGTGCCTGTTCTGTTGCAAGGTCCAGTTCAGATCCTTGAATACCTGCCCGTTCAAGCTCTGCGGCTTTTTGTGCGGCACTTTCTGCCATCCCTTGCATACGAGTAAGCTGCTGTTGGAAAAGCGTGGAATCTGCGGCTTTTGCAAATTGAACAAGTCTTCTCAGCTCTTGCGTAGTTTTTGGATTCTTCTGAGCAAGAATATTATCAACCACAACATAGGGCTTTTCATTACCTATGAGGTTTGCAAAAGCAAGTTCCGAAATTCTTTTTTGGATGTTTTGAGGTTGATTAGCGTTCAGTGTCGTTCGAAAAGCCTCTTCTAAACGACGAGGGTTGTCGGCAATGTCGGCAAGCCCAAATCTCCCAAAAAGCTCTTTGTTTTTATTAACAAACCTGCTCAACCCCTCTGGATTGGTAACCCTGTTTGTGTCGGGATCAACAAAGTTGTTTACAAGAAGACGTAGATAACGACCAGCGGCGTCATTAAAAGAGACCACCCGATCGGCAGAGTCTGCGAGAATTTTTGGCGTAATGGCAGCTATGCGTTCTTTGGCCCCAGGCCCACCTAACATCACGGCTTCATCGTAAAGGGCCGGGATCATGTTGACCGCGTCTTCTAGTTGTTTAAAGCGAAGCGCCCCTCGCCTGTCGCCGCTCCCAAACGCCGTTTGAAGGAGAAGTTCTGGAGCAATACGATCGCCGCCCGTGCGCTTAAACGACAAAACATCATTAACAAAATTGCGTTTGAAAAATTCATTGAGGGTGTAGCTGTAAGCCCTGGCTGTGTCTGCGGACTTGTCTTTAACCGAACTCAAGTCTTTAAGCAAAGCCTCTTCAAGCCTACTAAAGATGCGCGCGTTGTTGGCGTTATTGTCTTTTGCTGACGCATCACGAAGCGACCGAAGCATGGCGCTACGGTCACCAACGATGTCTCCGACGCTTAAAGCGGCCTCTTTACGGAGATTGTTTAGATACTCTCTTTCAAAAGTTGCTATTTTTGTATTGGCTTCACTTACTTGATAATTTAAATCTGCATAATCAGGGTTAACTATTTCCCTGCCTTCATACACCTTAAAAGTTTTCGTTCTTTCTCGTCTAGACGCTATTTTGTCACGCTCACTCAGGAGCTTTTGATACTGCTTTCCTTGTGCAGTGTCAGAAACAGCAAGCTCGGAAAGTAATTCGCCGTCTGACAAGGAAACCTTACGATACTTTTGAAAAAGCCTTGTTGCGCCCTCTGGCATGGTCTCAGCAACGGACATGTCAGCTAAAAGGCTTTGATACTCTTGTACAAAATTTTCAGGATTGATGTTATTGTTTGATAACACCTCCTCAATCTGTTTTTGTCCTTCTTTTCTAGGGATTTTGCCTTCATTTATTTGGCGTTGGATCTCAAAGATCTGCGTGTTAACGCGCTTAGATACAGCATCCCAAAGAACGCCTTCGATGACTCTAGCGTCATCAATAGAGCCTTGTAGGATGTTCCTAACGCGGGCGCTTTGCTCGTCCCTAGCCTCGGGCGTGTCCTTGGTGATCCTGGCGTTTGCAAGAGAAGCATCGGCGTAAGCGATTGTCATGCGATGCTTAAGCATGTCTTTAAACATGTTTTCTCGAAGATTCGCAGCTAAAGTAAGCGCATCAGGCGTGCCCACTTCACCAAGTAAATTAATTAAGTTAGCAATCGAACGGGTGTTTTGCTCGGTGCGAAGGGCCATTTCTCCACCAAGCACTTTGCTTTGCTGCTTAAGCGTGTTTGCAAGACGTCCTACGTCAGCAAAATCGCCTAGTTTCTCCGCAGTTGTTAACGTTGCTACGGAAGACGGCGAGGATAAGGCGCGCAAGATCTCATTGATGTCGACGTTTTTTCCTGCAAAATACTCATTTAAAAGAACGCCTGCGCGGTTTAAATTGCCATCTTTAGTAAAACGAGCTTTAAAATTATTAAAAGTATCCCCAGCATTCCCTATCAATCCCGCAAAAATATTAAGAGGGCTAAACGTTCCAAGAGCTGTTTCATACAACATGCGATTAATTGCTGGATCAACCCCCAATAAGTTAGACCCTGGAAACTGCTCCGCAATAAAAGCCCCAAGGCCCGCCCCAGTGGCAGCCATGGTTTCCCGTCCTGCTGTTACCCCAGGAGCGCTTAGCGCCATCTTTTTTCCAGCAAATACAGCTTGATCTATAGCTTGAACAAGTCCCCCTACCGAGGGCAGCACCCCACCCTTACCCGCTTGCCGAGCTTGTATAACCGCTTGCAGTTTTGCTAATTCAACCGGTGGAGTGGCCGGTCTAAAAAGCGCAGCGCCCGCGATCCTTGGACCAGGGCCCGCGTAAGGCAATCCCATGAACGGCAATGCTGCACCAAAAGATTTAAAAGCCTCTGCATAAGGCCTTTCTTCTTCGGGGGGTTTAAGAAAAAACCTACTACTTGCTTCCTGCCCTGCAATGAGGCCCCCTGTAAAACCCAACGCAGCCCCTGCTGTAGCAAGGAGAGGACTACCCGTGACCGCACCTACCCTGAAACCTGCTAAACCCCCAGCTACCGCAGGACCGGTTTCAGTGATACCTTGCCCTGTTCGATAGACCGCTTCTTGTGCTCGGTCAGCGATTGTAGGAGATCCGCCGATAACAACCCCAAGCTCACGAAGGCGTGGATCTGACGGGTAAGCAGACTCCGGTCGTATAACCTCGTACACTTCTTTTGCAGTATCCGTGATCATTGAGGGCGCGGTAGGAAACTCAACGCCTAGCTCACGAAGCTGCTCAGAACCTGTCTTGTTAGTTGCTTCGGCCATGCGTGATCCTCACTTCCTCTGAATTCTTAAAAAAGGATTTTCCCTGAGCCGAGCCAGATCACGGGGATTGAGCGTTTTTACCGTGTCTTCATCGGGCAAGAAGTAGAAGTACACTGGATCTTTTCCAGGAATTGAGTTTTTAAAAGCAGCAATCTGTTCGATGGTAGTTAACCTTGGCGTATCTCTTACGCCAAGCAATTCTCGGGCGTTTTGGACATCGCTCAACCGATCTCTGTAGGGCTTTTTAAGCTCAATGCTAATGTCAGGATCATCAATTTTTTTCCGCAATAACTGCTCGCGTGTCGCAAGCGCAGTATCTAGGGAAAGCAAATCTCTACCATATGCGGTCGGGTTTAATATGGCTCTTGGAAGAAGCGTAGCCAACTCATTTTCTGTCTTTTGCGTTAGTTCAGTAATGGTTGTCTTGTCGGCGTCAATCAAAGCACGTTTGAAAATGGGTATTGACTGCTCAATAAACCCCTTTGCTTGTTGTTGCGTACCTGCAAACTGCCCAAGGCCTGGGAACGTTGTCACAATAGCAGCTGGAACATTAATAATGCCCACGCCTTGAAATGCTACGTCCATCAGATTAGGCATTACAGTACCGCTAACCATGGCCTGTGCCGGAGATAAACCGGAACGTTGAATGCCGAAAGAAAGCTTAACATCGGATTTTGCAGGAGGCTGCGTGAATAACGGCGTTATCGTAGTACCGCCAGGGGCAGCCTGCTGAGCTGCGGGCTGTTGACTCGTTGAAGCTGGGGCAGCCTGCTGACCCGTGGTCCGTGGTCCTTGAGCCGCTGGCGCTGCCGCTAGAGCCCCGGCGGGAGTAGTCCCTGCTGCCGCTTCTCCCGAGGGAGCGCTTGGAAGGTCTGGTTTGATTGATGAACTTTGAGAAAGAACCGTGTTAAAGTTCTTTCCCATCTCAGTCCTAAGCTTATTAAAGGCCCTTTGTTGGATCTCGTCCAGGGTGTTTCCTGGAACTGTCTGCCATTTCTGTACAAGATACTGCTCTTTTGTCGTGGGGTTCGTCTCCACCGTCGTAGAGGGTAGTATTTTATTTTGCGTATAGTCACTAACGGCAGCTAAAAACAAGCGCTTTTGTTCTGGGGTTGCAGTACCATCTAGAATTGCTGGAGCATAGTCTGTTCTAAACTGATTAAAGTCGGACTGAGAGTAGCCCGATTTAGGCTTATCTTTGATCTTTGTCCAAGAGCTGACGTTAGTAATGTCACCACCTTTAGATGGATCATATACGTAAGTGCCGTCGCCCATTTCTCGAATAATTGGCTTGTTCCCGGCAGTCGTGCCTTTTGGTACCAATTTTCCAAAGAAGTCCGCCAAAGATTTTTCACGAGCCAGGGCTTCAGCTTTTGCGGATGAGATTTCTTTTTCTGCGGCCTGGATGCCTAAGAGTTTAATTTGCTGCGCCATTTTCTCTGCTTCTGAAGCGCGCGCACCAATCTGCGCCGGGAGCAGGCTGGCAGCACCCGCGAGACGAGCCGCGAAAGAACCCCTAAGCGGCTGCCCCGTGCGTGGATCCACATTACCGGCCAGGGCAAGCCCTGCTCCCGCTAAATCAAAAAGCATTTGAGCTTGGGTCATGCTCTTGTCTTGCCCAAGCAATCTTTGATACATCTGCGTAGCATCGGCCACGCGAGATTCCATAGTTTTTGGACTGGTTGTAGCCGGAGAAAAGACATTAAACAAAGCTTTTTTAGCTGCCTCACGTTGTTCAGGGGTCAGCAGGCGCGAAGCGATGCCTGTGTCCGTCACTGCCCTCGAAGATGGCTGATTATCCTGGGCTTCGACGCCATCTTCATCGGAGCCATCACTAAAATTTTGAACAAGCCCTCCCCGAGCCATACCCATCGGGGCCTGTGGCCCTTGGGCCATGGGCAATGAACCAATGCCCCCTGGAGGCATGCCTTGCGGCGGCATGGGCGGCGGACCTTGAGGAGCCATGGGCGGCATTGCCAGTGGCATCGGTCCTGCTGGCGGCATTGCCGGTGGCATCGGTCCAGGAGGCAGTGCTCCAATGCCCTGTTCAGCGGCAAGCACCGGCTGCAACAAGGCTAACACCTCGGGAGGGGTTTGCTGCGCTGCGTCATAGCCCACCATGTCAGCAAGCTCTTCAAAGCGTGCATCAACTGATCGGATATCGCCGCGTAAATTGTTCATGAGGATTTCAGGGGAACTAGGACGACGGTCCATGAGCCCTGCCATGTCGGACTCATCCCCCTCGTCTTCGATGTCTTCGCCCATCAAAAGCGACATAATACCGACTTCATCGGGATCCATTTTGCCGCCCTTAAACATAGGGCGATCAAGTACTTTGGATTTCATTATTGGTCCTTATGGGAAAAGTCCAAGTTTTTGCGCCCCTGCCGCTGCGCCTAGTCCTGCAACTCCGTAGCCTACTAAAGATTGCAAGGGACTAGCGGTAGGTGCGGTTTGGCTAGTCAACGACATCTGCGTGGTCGGCGCGCCGCGATAAATGTCCGACACAAAGCCCAACTGCTGCAAGGGCAACGTGGCTTCCTGCAACTGCGTAGCGCGTATGGCGTCTAACTGCGCCTGTGCATTTTGCTGCTCTAGTCCACCGATGCCTGCCATGAGTTGCACGTCTGCCGCTCCAAGGCCTTGCAGCGTTTGACCCAATGCTCCTTGTTGCACGCCCAATTGGCCCATTGAACCCCCAAAGCCCCCTAATAATTGAGCGCGCTGCATCTCTAATCCCCCTTGTTGTCCAGCTAAAGCACCAATGCCCTGGCCAAGGTTTCCATAAAGACCCGCCTCTTGGGCCGCTAACTGTCCAATTAATCCCGTTCCAGCTTGACCAAGTTGCGCTTGTTGAAGTGCCTGCTGTGCAGATTGTCCTGCTAACTGTCCTTGCATGGCGGCCTGCTGCGAACGTAGCGCGCCTGCTTGGGTTCCTAATGTGCCGTATAAGCCTGCACGACTAAGCGCCGCTTGCTGTGCGGTGTTAAAACCTTGTGCTCTTAAATTAGCTAAAACATTAGCCTGATTTCTTAATAACTCACCTTCTAAAATTGCACGTTGCACGCCTTCTCTCGTGCCACCAAAAGCCCCGGAGCGTGCAGCTTGACTCGCGAGTGCGGTTCGCGCCATGCGACCTTGCCGCTCCAAATCAGCCTCTGTAGCAGCAATAACGTCCATTTCAAAGGGGTTGTAGTAGTCTCGATAAGCCCCTACGCCAAGTGCCCCTACACCTGCTTGCAGTGCCTCAGCTCCCCCTGCCTCAATGCTTCCTGCCCGTTCCATAGCAGCTTCAAGCTGCTGTGTTGCTCGGCGTAAATCAGCTGCTGAATATCCCGCTGCTAGGTCACCTAATCCACTTAGTCGTGCTGTTGCACCTAGCCCTCCTTGAAATGCCCCTTGTGCAGCACCAAACTGTGGTTGAAGATTTAAATTAGCGAGTTGTTGTGCCCCTTGTTGCGTGAGCCCCATACCTTGAGTGATGGCTTGGGAACCTGCTTGCAAGAAGGGTTCATACGCGCCAATGCCTTGGCGTGCAAGGTCCGCCGCTTGGATTTGACCAAGTGAAAGCCCTGCCGCCTCAACCGCAGGAATATTTAAGGGGGTGCCGTAAAGACGTTTTGCCTCTTCTAAAAGGCCTACTTTATAGGCCTCAATTTCTGGGGCTTCACGCGATATCTGGGTGGCGTAAGTCGTAGTCATGCCATTTTTCCTTCCAACATCTTCATGAGCTTATACATTTTTTTAGCCCCCTTGCGCCGTGAGCCATTGCCCATGGCACGAACTGCTTTGGCCGTGAAGACAAACTCTCCGTCTGAGAGCATTGCTGGAATTGAATCCGAAGTCCCGGTGCCTGGGCCGTTGATGGGACCAGTTTTGCGCGGGTAGGTGTTGCCACCGACACGCATGGCTTGGGGCGTGTCCATCACACCGCCGCCCATCGCATAGCCCGGAGGCGTATATATCCCTCCATAAGACGTGGGCCGAATTCCGCCATACTGAAGACGATACAGCTCGGGATAGGAAAAATAGCGTTGATAGCCCGTAGGCTGCTTAAAAGCTTCAGGCATTTGAGGCTGCTCTGCCTTAAATCCTCCTCCAAGGGCCATGACTCCAAGACCAGCGGCGGCGAGAGGACCGTAAGTAGACAACAAACTTGGTGTAGCTATTTTTGTAGCCTCTGCCGCTACTAAGCGTTGAAATGTTGAAGAACCCGGCTCTACGCTTGGATACAATTTTAAAACCAACGCTTCTGCTTTGGGCATAGCTTCTTTAATCATCTCAGGGGAAACCACGCCTCGTTGCCCCCCTAGTGCTTCAGGCATGAAACGATCGTAAGCTGTCCCAAACGCCTTTGTGTATTCCCCTTTATTTATCAGATCTAAGATGCCTGATTGACCTGCCCCAGGCTGTTGAACGGATGTTGCACTAGTTGAAAATGAAGTATCTCCTCCCAGCCTTGGGAGATAATCATATCCTGAAACATTTGTTTGGGTATTTAATGCAGGCGCGGAAGAGACTCCCCCTTCTACGCCTGTATTTAAAACGGCTGAAGAACGAGGAGCAAGAGGAGCGCCTACTATGACATCAGGCGTCGGTCCCATGCCAGGGCCCTGCATAGCAAATTGTCCAAGGTCCCCGGTTCCTGGAGCGGCAAAACGGCCTATAGAGGAATCTCTTGCAAGATCAGCAGCGGTGCCTACGCCTTGGCTAGCCGCTGTTCCTGATCCCTCAAGGGCGCCTCCCGTTGGTGCAACCGGAGCAGCCGTTGCTCCAGCTTTCGGAAGACCTTCAAACCCTTGCGTAACTCCTTGGAACAGCCCAGCAGATAAACCGCCAACTACCCCCGCTTTTAAAGCGTCTTTTAAACTTCCTCCTGCCAAAAGGGTCGTTCCTGCACTGGCTGCAAAACCAGTGGCCGCTGCCCCAAACGTAGCACCTAGATAGGACGTTGCTAAAGGCCCTAAAAAAACACTCGCTGCCACGCCAATAACAATTTTACCAATTGTGCTCTTAGCAAACTTCTTAACCGCATTACCTATTTTCTTAAAAATCTTAAAGTACTCAGGCAACCCGGTGTACGGATTAATGGTTCCTGCACCGCCCATGCGGCGTAGAAGCGCCGCTTCCTGTGGAGTAATGTGCGCCAGCATCGTGTCGCCATTGCGACCATAGGCAGCAAGACTTGCCACACCGCCCATGGCCATGGCCATGGGGGGCGGGGAAGCAGGACTGATGGCAATCGTATCTAACGCCATGTTTAAGGCGGTAAAGAAGGCAGGATCAAATTGCTCCGGCAAAAGATCCTCGGGCATGCCCTCAGCTAAATAAGCACGGCGTAAACTTGCATAATCCTGTGGTGCCGCCAAAATTGCGTCAACCATGGTGTTGAGCTTGTTAAGCTCCTCAGGAGAAAGCTCAAGTCCAGCAAGCTCTCGCTTAAACTCAGACACCGTTTGCGGGTCTGCTTGTTCACCAGCAGCTAAAAGTTCCTGCGTAATTTCAGGACGCGAGACATTTTGACGAATCTGTTCAAAGATCGCCGCTTGATCAGGAGCCATGCCAGGGCCTTGGGCCTCGGGCAATGACATAACGCCGCTTAATTCTTCCATGTTAGTACCTTTCCTGTTGAGCCATGGTCCATGGACCGCGCGTCGGGAAAGGACGCGAAAGATGGCCTAAATTATGCTCGATCACCCTAGTTCCTGTCCATCTCTAGATAGGAGATGACAAAATCCACTGTCGTAACACTTGAGGTGACCTTTAATACATCTGTTTCTTCCATGTTTAAAGGCACGCCACTGAACACGTCCATGGTTGCATTGGTGGGGAGTACATACGACTTAAGTAGCGAATACCCCGTAGCCCCACCTGCTGGATAAAGCTTCACATCCAGTGTGGCGCTGCTGGCGTTGCGGTTAGTGATGCGTAAGGACGCTACCATCGCGGCGTTAGCCGCAGGTACGGTATAAATGGCCGACTCGGTAGAAGCAGCGGGCGTCAACACATCCCGAAAATATTTATTGGCCATGTTAAAAAGCCGAAACGAAGTTAATGGTTAAAATGACGGAGGGGATTTCAGGCCGAGTGGGCGAGGTTCCCGCAGCATAATGCTCTAAATACACATCAAGGCTCCCGGACCACCATGCAAGTTCAAGATACTCTGTGGCCGGATCGTTGACCGCAAAGATACCCGTGATCGCAGGAACAATGTGTGTCCAAACTGTTGCACTTTTACGCGCGGCAATATCAAAACGCGTGTTGCTCAGGGCAATGTTTGTTCCAGTGTTTTTAGCCCATACTTCAAATTCAGCGGCTGACGTCCCACGATTGGTTACTTGAAGCGTGAACGTAACTAAATAGTTCCCGGCACAAGGGACCTTGATCCGACTGCTGTTTGTCACCTCAATGCCATTAGTGGGAGAAACAGCATCGTATGTGATAAGGTTTTCACTTGTGATTCCTGCGTTTGACTGATCGGACTCTGACACGATCATGGCATAGGGCAATGCAATCCCATTACTGATTTGAGCACCACGGATACCCGCAGCAAATCCAGCGCCTGCTTTTGGGCCAAACCAACTTACAGCGCCTGCTTGGTTTTGATCCGTCACTGAACCATAGGTATTGTTGAGTTGTAATACCACCTGCTCAAGTGATCGCACAAGCTGATTAAATTGCCCAGGATCATATTGCGACGAGGCATTAGGAAGCCTGACGTTGAAGATTTTACTCATCTTAGTCCATCAGGCTGAATGTCAACACGCAAAGTCCCATAGCGCCAATTATCATCAACGGCATCGCTTTCAATCCGCAAACTAATTTGCCTGCCTCGCGCGCGTGTGTCTACTTTATTGGTGGTGGGAGTGATGATGTAAGGGTCTAAAGAACTTGGGTTAGCGGTCTCTTGCGGGTAGTAACGCAACAACAGATGCACCGTCAAATCCCCGACTTGATTTTTAAAATCAGGAATAAAGCGGCGCATGTACATCACTTGATCGCCATCGCCAATGTCAAAGTACCCCGACTTGATGAATGCAGTGATTGCAGTTTCAGTATTTCCATCCACCCCGTTTACACCAACTTCTTGCAAGTACACCGCTCCACGGCCAGCGGTCAGGCCATAAATGGTCCCATCAACGGGCGTTGCAGTGCTGTTTTCTAGGTACTCCGTGGCAACGGGATAGTTGTAAGTTCCGATGTCGTTCCACGCGGTGCGCGGCATCGTGCCCACGGACCAGACGTTTTCCAAGTAGTTGTAAGTCACAAAGCGGTTGGGGAATGTTTCTCCCTCAGAACAATACCACCACGTTACCTCATTGAACTGTGAGTTCACACCTGCGTGAAACTTATTGCCTTCACGAAACTCTATGTCTTTAAATACATAATCCTGTACCGTGCAGGCGAGTTTTTTGACCGTGCCATCAAAAGCATAGAAAGCGTTAACACCCATCCAAAAGGCTACTCCATTTACGTCCACCGCAGCGTGCGGACCGATGCAATCGCAGTTTGCACCAAGCTGCGTGAAACTGAAGGTGTAAGGAGGCCCAACGTATTGCATGCCGTGCAGTGCGCTGTTGGTAAAGATCAGGATCTGACCACGCGAGCGGACGCCGGTAATAATGAAGGTTCCATCGGTAAGGCGCTGGCCACCTGCGGTGTTAGTCGCTGTTTCTGTAAAGGTAGTAATGTCTTCTTGATTGGAGAATCGAACAAACATCGGATCGTATGTGCTCGACGTTCCGATAGTGCCCTCTGTTCCTAAGCACACTAAATGTCTATCTGGAGTAGAAATTAAAGCAAAAGTAGACTTTGTTGGAGCGCCATTAATGGCAGTAGCGCGACTAGTCGCATTGCTGGTATCGTATAAATAAATGCGGCCTTGAACAATTTGACAAATAACGTCCTCCCCAAAATTATCAAATTGCCAAACACGAGAAGTTAAAGTAAGTGCCGCAGAGGCAGGACGCGGCGTGCCAAATGTTGAAAGGTTCCAGGTTCCAGTGCCCCACCCAAAGTCCTGATAAGACTCATCTTGACCAATGTTAATTTGATATGCGCCCACGACTGACGCGCCACCGTTGCCTGAGTCACTGGCGTTAGCGGTAACCCCAACCTGAACAGTATAAGTGCTTGAACTCGGCACTGAAAGAACTTCAAATTGAGCATTTAGGTAAGTTGCTGTGACATTGCCTCCAAGACTCACTGCTCCACTAAAAGTGACGAAATCGCCGACAATGGCTCCGTGGCCCGCATCTGTAACAGTGATGATATTGCTGCCGCTAGACGCCGCAAAAGTCACGTCCCCTGCTGAAGTAGTGCTACGAATTGGTGTAATGTCGTACCAATTCCCTCCGTAAAAAGCATAAAGCTTGCGCGTGGTGCCAACGATTAAATGGGGGAGGCCCTGGAGATCGTTCCAAGTGAATACATCACTAGGTAGACCAATCAGATACTGGGCTTGCTCGTTAAACCATGTCCACCCACCGAGCTTTTCGGGTAGGCCATAGCGAAAGCGGATGAAGTCGCCGTCGATCCAGCCGCCTTCAGCGCCATATTCTGTGTTTTGTTTGTCGATTCCTGGTTTCAGGAACAATCGCAACAGTGGCATTCATCACCTCATCAACGCAGCTTCTGCCGCCCTGCGGCGCGTGAGACCAGAAAGCACGCGACCTGCTGCTTTGTTCCAGAGCAAACACTGCTCTGCTGCACCGGCCCAATCTCCCGAATCAACACGTTTTTTGAATGTGGAAACCCGATAGTTACCTAACCCACAATTGTACGCCCAGCTAGTCACTGCGGCAATGCGTCGGGGAGAGGCATTTGGAAATGTCGGAGATAGCTTGCAGAGTCCTACATAAAAGTAAATGATGTGATGGTCTAAGGCGTCCTCACATTGCTCGATGGTCCAGATGGTTCCGGGCTGAATATCAGGGCCGGTAGCCCCCCAGCCGATGGTCCAAGGATGCCCACGGGTTCCGGGGTCGGGATAAGCAGTAACAGTTCCATCAGGCAAGAGTTTAGCTAACCCCTCAAAGGGCTTAATCAGTACATTTTTTGCTAGCTTTTTAGCCTCATCGTTCATTTCTGATATTTTTCTATTGCGAGCTGCTTGCGTTTTTGCCACCAGATTTTTATGGACTCAGATTGTTTTTTCACTGATTCTTCAGATCGTTTTTTTCCAAGCCAGTGGCGGGATGCCCTTCCTTTTCTTGCCTTGTCTTGCATATTGTCCGCATCAGTTCCAAGGAAAAGATGCTCTGGATTCACGCACTTGCGGTTGTCGCACTTGTGCAGAACTAATAACTCAGAAGGTATTGATCCGTTAGTAAGTTCCCATGACATGCGATGTGCATTTACAGGGGTTTTTGAGTCAAGTGCAAATTGCCCATACCCTGTCTGCGTAAATACAGACCACTGCCATTCCCAGCACCCGCTTTCTACGCGGCTTACCTTAGACCAAAACCGACAAGCGATTGAACACTGCTTTTCCCTGCCGCCATTTTTACGTTCAAACAGTCTGCCGCAATGACTACAGTTTATTGGAATTTTTTTGCTCACGATTTTCTATACTTTTCCAGCGGCCGACTAACGAAGTAGAACGTCAAACACATCGTAAACACACCAAAGTCATCTTCATCCCAGACCTTAGTTATGACTTCTGTCCAGTTTGCACCTGTCTCAAATGCAATAACAAGCGCAGCCGCCTTGACTGCTGCGTACATGAAGAATAAAGCCCAAGTAATACCGGGGCGAACCAGGGCAGAGATAGCAGAAACAAACCAACCCGCAGACTTAGCCGTTTCAGATTGTTCTTTAAAAGCTTCTTTGATGGTATCCAGTTGCTGAATCGAGTAGTCAACATATCTTTCCTCCACTCGGAATTCGCCGCGCAGTTTCTCCAGGTCTGTCTGGAGTTGAAACATCGCTAATTCATGTTTGCGTTCATTAACCTTATCAAATAATTTGAGTACTTCAGGGGCGAGCCTGAACAAGCCACCAAAGATACTGCCGAGGAGACCACCGGATAACAGGTCAAACATTACAGCCCCATCGCTTGCCGAATCTTGGTAGCCGAGATCGAGTGAATCGCATCATCAAAGGTTTCTTGTTCAATTTTATATCCCACATCCCGACCATAGGTAATGTTCACAATATTCGGTACTAACTGGATTTCATATTGACCCTGATAGAGCGGATCAAGATCGCGCCTGATGAAGTTCTTGACCTGCTCGGCAGCAAAGGGATTGGAGCCATTCCAGCCTTGACAGTCACGGATCTGAATTACTACCTGACCTGTCTTGGCAATCGCACGCTCAAACAATGCACGGTGACCAGGATGCCAAGGTTGCCAGCGGCCAAGCATTTGCACGGTCTCTTTACGCCAATCAAACCGTGGCCGACGGCGATCATGAGCAATATGGTCGGCTATGAAATCTGACCACTTACTTGCGTCTTTTTCAGTGATACGAAAGTCGTAAAGATCAGGTGGCACAAAAGCTTTGTTGGTGTCTTCGTAGCGACCAGCATCGATGGTATCCATCCAAATCACCCAGTCGGCTTTGAAGTTGTGCCGCATCTCAGGCAGCGGTGCCACAAAGTCACAAATGACATAATCAGCATTTGATGAGAGTGCAAACTCAGCCATCCGTATTGACTGACGAATCCGACCTTCACGACTAAAGTCCCAGTCATTGTATCTTTTACGGATTTCATCAGCATTAAACCATTTGACGTTTGGACGCCAAAATGTAGGCACTACTTCACACTGTGCAAGCTTTTCCACAGGGATGTCTGTGCTGGCTTCCAAGCGCTTTTTTAATGCTTCAGCCATAAAGGTTTTGCCTGCTCCCGGCAGCCCCATGATAAGAATTTTTTTCATACAACGACTTTCATTCTGTATTGTTCCGTGAACTTTGGCTTTGCTGGACGCCAAAATTCTTTACCTGAATATTTATCCCAAACGGATTTTGGCAAGATTGAGCGGCGCTCCTCCCAAGTAACTTTACGCCGCACAGTGTGCAGACTCTTCATGTTTAACGCACGATCAAATACTTCATTTTCGTACTCTACGTTGTCAAAATCGTGATTAAAGTAAGGCTTATCAATAAATGCATAAATCTTACGCATCGTGTTTTCTGGGTCTTTACACAGACCCTCATACTCCATCAAGAAAATCATGTCTGAATTAAGCAGCAGACCCTCTTCTAAAAAGTAATAAGGCTTAACGACCTGACCTTCTTTTTTAACATCCATTAACGCATCGCATCTCGTGGTTACGGTTTGTCGCGCTTCATCGTCGGTGAGTGTTGCGCCATACAAACTGTTTTTTGCGGTAATACGCTCAAAAGAATCCAAAATCCACGGCAGGTCACGCACGCAGCAGATAATTTTTGTTTGAGGATAAAGGTCTTTCAACAAGGCTGTTTTAGCAGTCCAGCCGCGACTTGTGTCAAACACAACCGGATTATTGACTGATCTATAGTACGCCTCAAACACATCACGCAAAATTTGTCTGCGGCGGTCTTCATCAATCAGATGATTGTTCTCACTGCCCGTAATGACGTTGATCGTTGAGGTCACCAAACCTTGCATCGGGGAGGAAATGTCTGCATAAAAATCTGGGTTCTGACGCAAGATGCCGGATAGCAATGTCGAGCCAGAACGCGGTAAACCAGAGATGAAGAAAAACTCTTTCACGGATTATCCTAATTGTAAGTGATGCGGCTTTTGGTTGTAGTGATAACTGCCGTAGTGAGAACATTGCACCCAAGGTGCAACGTAAATTTTCATTCCAGCGCCTCTCACCCTCATGCAAAATAAAACGTCTTCGCCCCAAAACTCGTCATCAACTCGCTCGTGACCAAAAAAGTCTAAAGTTTTAACACGCAACTCAGGTGTAATTACATCAAAATATGTGTTAACAGTCTCGCCTAGTTTCTCAAACACTTCACGCTTTATAAGCATAAATCCTGTGCCGACATTGATAACTTCAAGCAATTCTTTGTTATTGGGTTTGTCCTGTTTATTAACAGGCAGAAAAACGTGCATGGCGGTATGTGACTCTAGTTTTTCTGCTGGCACTCCATCTTTTACTGCTTGTTCTACATATTCCCAGTTAATTTGTTTAAGTGGATACGTTCCCGCAACGATGTCTTTATCCTCTTGAATCAAAGCAAACACATCGCTCGCTAAAAATCCTACGTCTTGGTCAATGAACATAAAGTGCGTGAAATCCGTTTTAAGAAAATCTGCAACAAGCCTGTTTCTTGCCGTCCAAATGTAAGGGTTGTTTAGTGTCTGAGCAAAATGTGCGTGAACGCCAAGTTTGCCTAAGTTATATGCAAGATTAAAAATGCCTTGTACATAGTTGTAGGTTGCGCCACCAAAGAAGGGCGTTGCTATGAACAGCTTTACGTCCTTTGGGTGGATCACACTGCCGCCCAAGAAACAGTTTGCTCATCCCACTTGTAGCGCACGTTGCCACCGTTCATGACTGCATCCTCCGGGCGGGGAATTGGAGGAACCCACTCTCCACTGTCTTCATCCCACAACCACGAAGGATATGGGCGACGAGCCTCATACTCGGCTTGTTTAAGTTGAAAATAATAAGATTCCGATAAAACCTGAAGAACACCTGCAATAGATGTATCAGCATCGTCATCACAAGTACCATAGTACAAAGGCGCTCGAAGATAAGTGCCGTCTGGCGCAAGCTCCACAGGCCATGTAGATTTATTAGTCCAATCAAGTTTTAAACCTTTGACTACGGGCATTGATGGACCGGTGCGCTGCGGCTCTTGAGTGCAAGGAATTTTTGTGATGACATCAACTTCAGTTACGCAGATGTACATGGTGAAGATCCTAATTTTACAATTTTAGTCAGGCCGCCATCAAACCAGCAACCCTTTTTTCCAAGATGAATTGCTGCTTTTTTGCGTTCACCATAAGCATTTGCTTGACGCAGCATTCCAAAATAACTATTCACAGTTGGTCGTAAACTCTCAAACTTTTGATGCTCTTTGGTGCGCTTGTACATGTTGTTAATAGTTGATCTACGAATGTATCGCGCCCAAGGTTTAATGATATAACCCACAAAATTAATACCACGTTCTACTCGATTAATTTCTTTTTTGTTAGGATGAAATTTTACTTTTAGAGTTTGCTCCGCAAAAATTGCCATCGAGTTATAAACCCAATTAAGCCATTTAGCGTTGTTGCCAATTACAACAATATCATCAACATACCGCGCATAATAAACAGTTTTTAGATTGTGCTTTGCGTACTGGTCAAGCCTGTCCAAGTACACATTGGCGAAGAACTGACTCGAAAGATTTCCAATCGGCAAGCCAAATCCATCAGGGGCATTAAGCAAACTTTTATGCCTAGGAACTTTTGCAAGCAGGCTAGGCGTGCTTTTGATGTGAACATTCTCACGCGGGTCTTTGTGCAGGATCACACGGGTTAGCCACATCCACCAAGAATCTGTAATTTGTTTTGCCAACAACCCATCAAGGATTTGCTTGTCAATCGAAACAAAGAAGTTGGCGATGTCAGCCTTCAAAAACCAAGCTGGTTGCGTGTGATTTTCTGTAGCCGATCTAATAAACTGTTGAACCTTGTTTGCGGCTCTAAGCGTGCCTTTTTCAGGAATACAGGCATAACTGTCGTGTATAAACCGCCTGTAAAACTGCTCAGAATATTTGTTGTAAAGCACATGGTGAACCACTCTATCTCGAAAATTTGCGGCCCAAACTTCACGCGCTTTGGGGTTGGTCACTACAAACATAATTGATTGGCCGGGTCGATACGACTGATCTTTAAGTTCATAGTACAAGTCCATTAAATTGCGCTCAAGATTTTGCTCAAACTCAATAGCACTCCATGTATTACGTTTGTTTTTGCGACAATCATAATACGCTTGAAAAAGCTCCGAAACTGTCAAATCGCACTGCATAGTTTAATTTCATCGCCTAACGGCTCTGACCCTGTTGCTGTTCGTCTTATTGTTGTTGTTCTGGTTTCCGTTATTGAAGTTCTGTTTCCAAGCGTTGGTAGCAGAGTTCTCGGTACTAGACCAGTAATTGTCCGCTGCAAACGCATAGACTGTGCACTCACACGACGTAATTTAGAGTTTTCCACATTACGACTAGCTTTCGCCCTTTCGTTGGTTATCCAACGGTCACAGTCCGAGATGAATAGGTCTCTGACAATCACCTTAGCCATTGTCATTCTGCCCTCAAACTAGTTGTGTGCTTAATCCAACCTTGAGCCTGACGCGCTACATTGTCAGTCAACAACACTATTTCGGAGAAAACGGTTACATTGAACAAACGCAGATCTTTGGCGAGCCGAAGCATTAACTCAATAACTTGCACCCGTTCAAGTATTTGTTGTAAATTTTCCTCTCTTTTATTTTTAATCGTGTTTGCTTTATAAATAAAAACTACTAGCTCAATACATTCATTTCTAATTTTCTCTCCCAAAGAATATTTAAAATCTTTCGGAAAGTCTTTTGTTCTACGAGTTACTTTTTCGAGCAACTCGTAAGTTGTCTTGTAGATCGGAAGATGCTTGTATTGAGCCATAGGAAAGGATTAAAGAATTAAACAGCAACTCTCCTAACGGCTCTGACCCTGGAGCTGTACGTCTTAAAGGTGGCGTACTGGAACCCGCTAGTGAAGACCTGGTTCCAAGCGTTGGTAGCAGAGTACTCGGTACTAGACCAGTAAAAGCCCGCTGCAAACGCTTCGGTGCCACCCGACTTAAAATCCGTAGCAGATGTTTGCGCTGGTGTGCCAGAGGTGTAGTTAGAGCCACGGCTAGGAACTGCATTAGTATTTGTGCCTGAAGATGTATTGTTTGATGTCGTTGTAGGTTTAAGGTTGTAATAACATACTTCCAACTCATTTTTAGCAGGCATATACCAATCTGAAAACCCACCGATACTTAGACCCTCGCAGAATTGCGCCGCAGGATGTGTGGCGTTATTCATGTTGCTAGAATTTGTTGGTCCGTCAATTACAGAAGACGTTCCAGCAGTTGATGTGTTTGAGGTCTTCCACTGCTTGCTACTGTTTTCACCAGAAGCAACCGGAGCTATTACTAAGTTGTAATCGGCTACACCGGTGCCAGCGGTTGAGATTTGACCGGCAAAATAGCCGCCGCCAAAAGCAGCACCAACTGCTGGTAATGTTATAGTGGCCGTTGTGTTGGAATTTGCACTTACGGCCGCCGCAACATTAGTAGCTGTTACTTGGCAATAAATAGTGTTACCAACATCAGCACTTACCAAGGTGTAGGTGCTAGAAGTAGCACCACTTATAGATGTGCTTGGGCTTCTAAACCATTGATATGTAAATGTAGGCGTTGGGACTCCTGTCCACGTTCCTGTCGTACTACTTAAAGTCTGACCAAGAGTAGTAGTCCCTGTAACTGCGGGTGCAACAGTGTTTACCGGTGCAACATTAAAAGACCGTTGATTCATAAAAACGACTTGTGTCGCCCCTGTCATGTCAGACCACTCCCTGAGATGATCCAAACGCCAGAAGATGATAGGCCAGATACCTTTACGGCTGTTGCAGACCCATATTGAGCTAAAGTCCTGGTTCCTGTTGTACCAGCAGATGACAAGTACATGGTGTCCGTTGTAATGGCTATGCTTACAGACGTTGATGAAAGATTAATAAATGTAAGAGCAGTGCCTATAGGATAAGCCACAGATGAGGCCGCAGGAATTGTCCAGGTTCCCGCGCCTCCCGAGCCTCTATAAATGTGCTTGCCTGAATCCGCAAGAACAAGCGTATAGCTACCTGTTTGTTCATTTTGAGGGATGTTTCTAAACCCTACAGCGCTAGTACCGTCAACAGTGCAACCACTTAGTGTGCCCGACGTTGGCGTTCCAAGAACAGGAGTCACTAAGGTAGGGGATGTAGCAAAAACAAGTGCCCCCGAACCTGTTTCATCCGTGACAGCAGCGGCAAGATTAGCCGAAGATGGCGTGCCGAGCCATGTAGCTACTCCAGAACCCAGGGACGTAATTCCAGTGCCGCCGTTTCCAGCAGGAAGCGTACCGGTAACCGCATCAGTAGAAGCTAGGTTTACCGTCCCAAAAGCTACTGAAGTCCCACTCCTTCTTAATACTTGATTGTCAGTACTAGCAGCTATACTAGCTACATCTGCTGTAGCGTTGCCCGTAACACCTAAAACTGAAAGAGCTGAGCCTTGAGCAAGATTTGAGAAAGGCAAATCACCAGTAACAGCATCGGTAGAAGCTAAATTTACTGCTCCAAAAGCTACAGAAGTCCCACTCCTTCTTAATACTTGATTGTCAGTACTAGCAGCTATACTAGCTACATCTGCTGTAGCATTACCAGTAACACCTAAGACTGAAAGGGCAGAGCCTTGAGCGAGATTTGAGAAAGGCAGATCGCCTGTGACATTGGTTGTTAAGTTGACAAAGGTCGTTGATGTAGAACCCGTTCCTCCTGATCCAGTCGGAAGCGCCGAGCCAAGAGTTAACGAGGTTAAGTGAGTCGTAACGTCAACGACATTAGTGCCGTTGTTGTACACCCACATGGATTTACCGGCAGGAACTGCGATACCAGTACCTGTAGTGTTTTTAACGGTGACAGTATCTGCCGTGCCGTTGTTAATGAGGTAGGGCTTTTCAATCTGACAGCCACTACCTAGAATCAAATTCCTTGCACCGCCAGTTGTACCCGTGAGGTTAAGACGAAGATTTCTAGCAGACTGTGCGGCAATAGTGTCGGTTAATGTAATCGTTACGTCAGCACTGGAAAAAGATACATCCGCACTACCAGCAATAGCAGCACCAAGGCCATCATTACCTAAGTTGCTGTTGGTTGTGGTGCCCCAGGTTCCTGATTGATCACCCGTGCCAATCAGTTCAATTTTAAGATCTGAGTATGTACTTGCCATGTTTTATCCTTACGCTGCCACTGGCAACCAATTGGGCGTTTGAGAATCATCAATCGGAGTCCAATTGGGGTTATTAATTATAGGACTACTACCCACTAAACTCAACACTCCAGAAGAAGGTTGGAAGACCGATGTTCTAATAATTGAAGGAGCATTTCCAACAAGAGTCAGTGCCCCGGTACTGGGTGAAATAGTAACATTTAAACTGGGGGCAACCCCAACAAGACTTAATGCTCCGCTTGCAGGAATAACCTCTGTGATGAGGCTTGGAGCAGCTCCAACAAGACTTAATGCTCCGCTTGCAGGTGTAATGAAGAAATCTACGCGTGTCTCAGGGGCGACTCCAGCAAGGGCAATAGAACCCGTTGACGGAGTAATAATCTTTCCACTAACAACAGTGCTTGAAGCCGAGGCAACAGTGATTGCGCCTACGGCGGGCGTAATTACCTCTCCAGTGCTAGAAACAGGTGCATGGCCTTGAATAGCTATTGCGCCTGCACTAGGTTCAATCGTGGCTGCTAAATTAGGTGCCGCACCTAATGCTACAAGAGCGGCAGTGCCTGGAATAGCTACTCGTCCATCAAGAACCGTTGGTGCTGCACCAACTAAAGACAATGTGCCTACAAGTGGGGTTAAAACAGCGCTTTGCTCTATATTTGGAGCATTTCCAGCAAGCACTAAATTATTTACAGTAGGTGTTATCCGTATATCTGTTATAAGACTAGGCGCAAGCCCTTGAACAGAAATAGCCCCTGTGGGAACTTCTACGGGGCTACTTTGGAAAACACTGGGCGCAAGCCCTTGAACTGCTACTGACCCCACTTGGGGGATTATGCGAATGTCTAGGATTAGGTTAGGCGCAACACCGGCAAGCGTAACTGTACCTACACTTGGGATAACTGTGTTTAATCCGCCAAAATCGCCCTCTCCAAAAGGAGATATGCCCCAACCTGCTGACACAGCGACCCTTTAGTTTATGTGAGGGTAAAGACGCCCGTTGCAGCAGGAAGCACCGTCAACGTGTTGGGTGAAGACACCGTGAACTGCGCTGAAGAAAGCTGGCAAAAACAAAGAAGTTTACCGGCGGAGTTATAAATTACTGCATACTTGACGTTCGTCAGGGGAGCACCAGAAGCCGTAAAAGTCAAGCCCACTGTAGAGTAAGTAAACTTCATTTGCTTTGCTGAAGCGCCGGTTGTCCACTGGCCCGTCGCGGGGACTAAAGCTTTACCACCAGAGACATACCCACCAGTAGCGGAAATCTCGTTAGTCAATGAAGCAAAAGTGCTTAACGTAAACGTAGAAGTATTACTAGCACTCCGAAAAAGCGCCATCTTAAAATTGTTAACACCAAGCTGAATTGTCCCGTTGCCAAGATAACGCTTAGCGTCATTGTAAAGTTGCCATGCGGAAGCCGCCATTTTAATACTCCTTAATATCGGCGTTTGACGCCCCAGTGATTAAAATTTGGTGGAGAAGGCCACCATAAACCTGAAGCTCCATAACATTGCCCATGTATTTAATCAAGTCAATAAATTCTTGAGCTTGAGAAATCATCCAAGGATGACAATAAAAAAGTTTACCACCAACTTTTACAGGAACTACCGGAAGTCCGTCGTTTTCTGTTTGCGCGTAAGCGTGATGCTTACCGTCTTCCAAACATGAATCACACCCGAAGATATGAAACTGTTTGAACCCTAGCATTCTAAACATAGGAATGGCGCGAAGCAAGGCCGTAGACCCTCCCGGCACCGCATACCAGTTTTTATACTCAGTGGCTAAGATGTCTTGTATTTCTTCCGCAGTGGTATGCCAAATATATGTCTGTTCTTTAGGCATACCTTCAAACACAGACGGATGACACTGAGAGGATAAAAAATACTTACAGGTCGGTATAAACGTAGTTAAAAAGCGTTTGTTGAACTCACGACCATCTACCATAAAAAAAGCAGAAGGCATAAGGCCGTGGTCAATACAGTATTGGTACGCATTGTTGAGCGTGATTAGTTTGACACCTTGCTGCCGAAGTTTTTTGATAGTGCCAATATGCTCTGCAAGTGAAGGTCCGCCCCCAACAATCATCACTTCTACGTCGTTCGTAGGATGCGGCGCTATCTGTTGAAAACCGAGCCGGATATTGTGCGCTACGTTAGCTTTTAATGTTTCTAATTCTATGTTTAACGATCCCTCCATTTCTACTTCTTCAGCAGCTACCCAAGTTTCATCATCTTTAGGGGGAATAGGAGCAATTACAACTGTCGGAGGATCTGATTTAATTCCGGCAAAAAAAGTCATTGAGTGCTCCTAGTTAATGCGAATAATGGCAGTTGAGGCTGTGGGGGAGGGAAACTGAAGTTGAAAAGTTTGGTTTAAAGCAGTTTGATCCCCACCAAAACTAATTACCGCGCACGCTGCATTGCTTGCAGACGTGTTGTAAATCAAAGCTCCTGCTGAGGTAAAAGATGCTGCTGCCCAAGTAGCAGTCGAAAAGGTCACTACCGCAGAGGTTCCGTCTGCAACGGGAGTTACAGAAGTTAATGTAATGCCTCCTGCGGTATACCCGTTTCCCGTAGAAAGCTCATTAGAACCCATTTCAGAATAGTTGGTTGTAGAGGGGCCGTATGTGCCGGTCCCTAAAGCAACGCTTTTAAACAAAGCAATCTTAAAGACATCTCCTCCAGGATCTGAAAAATCATGGATGCCTTTAAGTAGCTCTACTTTAAAACTAGTGGGCATAACGGTAGTAATAGATAAAGCCATGATTAAGGCCCAGGTGATTCAGATTTAACGGGAAGACGAATCATGCCGTCTCTGTATTCATCGCGTCTACGGCGGCCCTGTTGTTCAATGCCAAGACCTTGAACAGCTTGTTGATAGCTCTGGGTAAAATAACCAAGCATGTCAGGAGGACCCTTGGTATAACTATAAGCCTGGATTAAACAGGCGTACAAAAGAGCTTCTGGAGCATTTAAACTAATCCACGTTGTGGTGTTAGTATTAGAGAGCTGTTCTGGCCGATAAATGTAACCTATTTCAGCAGAGTAACTTAAGTTGGGTGTAGGAGCGATGTAAAAAGTATCTTGGTCCCAAACAGCATAGTACTTAGGTACTCCCGTATCTGTGCCATCGGGCCAATATTCTTTCATAAAAGAAGTGTCCCGGAAGTCAAGAAAAACCTGATCGCCAGATGTTGGAATCGTGATCATCAGATATCGATGAGTCAAGATGTCAGGAGGAGCAGTAAGAAATTTATTGTTTTGCGTCATGTTTCCTGAAGACTCTTTTTTAAAGACGTCCAGGTCAATGTCTCGCAAAATGCGGTTTTCAGCCATAGTGA
>OGVP01000013.1_pt1 | contig 24205 bp, 21 predicted proteins | sample 1575791 | NCBI WGS metagenome assembly OGVP01 (sample SAMN07581537, study PRJEB24739) | freshwater metagenome
CCACAGGGACGTGCCTGGACCGAGATCGGAACGATTGATAAGAATGGGCATGACGATGGTTGGAGGCTGGCGTTACGGATCGATGAGGAGCTGGAGCATATTCAATCCCGAATCCAGTCGCTGATTGAGGCGGGTTGGAGTCAGGTCATCGTGGTGACGGATCACGGCTGGCTATGGGATCCCAAGGAGTTGCCTAAAGTAGAGCTGCCTAAATATCTGGTAGCGAATCGGCGTGGACGGCGTGCCTGGATGAAGAGTCAGAACGAATCAGATCTTCCTCAAACCCAATGGTATTGGAATGAAGAAGCTAGGGTCTGTTATCCCTTTGGGGCTGCATGCTTTAAGGCAGGCCTGAATTACGCGCACGGTGGTTTGTCAGTCCAGGAGATGGTTGTTCCAAGGCTAACTTTCCGAGCAATGGCCCGGACGGGCAGTGGAAGCATACTTTCGGTCAAATGGGTGGGATTAAGGTGTCAGGTGGTCGTAGGCGAGGGCATGGCGGGAAGAGAGGTGGACATACGACGTCAAGACGCTGATGCTAGCTCCTCTATGGTAGAGGGTCGCAAACCAAGGGCAGTTTCCGAAAAGGGTGGTTGTTCACTCCCCGTTGAGGATACATCTTGGGAAGGGAAAGAGGCCGTTGTGGTCTTACTTTCTCCCCAAGGAGATGTTCTGGCGAGACAGGTAACGAAAATTGGAGATAAGTGACATGGCAATCGAATTGGACGAGATTGATAAATTAGCCGCCAAAGGGTTTGAGGGCGTAACAGTCCGGAAGGATTTAATCCGGACCTTTAAAGGCCAATATCCTGTCCCCACCTATGTCGCCGAGTTTCTTTTGGGGCGATATTGCTCGTCGATTGATGAATCTGAGATTCGGGATGGTCTGCAAATTGTGGAGAGACAACTCTCCGAACGAACTGTGAGAGCTGGGGAGCAGGAGCTCTTTAAGGCACGAGCCAAAGAGAGAGGGTCGATCAAGCTAATCGACTTAATATCTGTAAGGCTTGATTCAGATGATGACGAATTTGTCGCCACTTTGCCGAGTCTGCAGATCAAGGACGTCCGGATTGGCTCCGACCTTGTCCAGCAGCATGAGCGGATGTTGACGGGTGGGTTTTATGCGGAAATTGAGCTGACCTACGATCCGGTGATTGCCCAAGAATCGGGGGGCCGAGCCTTTGGTGTGGCAAGTTTAAGGGAAATCCAGGTCTCGATGAGGGATGTTTTGGCGACGCTTTATCGCGGGCGGGAAATGTTCGATTTTGAGCAGTGGAAAATCTTTTTACTTCGAAGTATCGGCATTGAGGGGGAAAAACTCAGCCCGCGGATCAAACTCAGCATCAGGCTCAAAGTCAGGGTGCCACTTAAGAAACTGTGAAATGTCGGAATAGTCCAAGAAAGGGTCGAGCTCGACCCAACGATACTCTTTGCAAGTCCTTTTCATCATCATCAAAGTGTTTGCATCGAACAAGAGGCGGGAAGACGCCAAGAATTGGTTGCCGTACTCTTGGTTGAAAAGTTCTTCGGAGCCCAAGTTAGAAATCTCACGATTTTTCCATTCTTCGTTGCGTCCCGGAACTTGCCACCAATCGACTCTGATTGGGTGGTAGTTGTTCTTGCCTTCGATCGCTCCTTGGTAGATCTCGTAGAAGAGGTTCATCCCGTTTGGCGTCGAGCTGATGATGATCCGTGATATCTGTGAAGATGACAATGTTGGGTAGATTGACCGATAGAAAGACAGTAAGAAGTTATTGTGTATGTGAGCAAACTCGTCAGCGTACAACAAGTGAATCGTAAAGCCGATCGCCGCGGTTTTGGTCGTGGCTTGCGAGAACAACCGATTGCCGTTGTCGAACCGCATACCTGTGACTCCGCCTGAGTAGATGCCCGGCTTCATAAAGTAGGGCAAGTTCTTAAGTATCGTCTTGATTTTATCGACAATCTCGTTGGTCGTTGCCAACTTATTCGCTACTACTAAGACATTTCTGTCTGAGTGAAACGTAACATACCAAGCAATAAAGATCGATGAAGTCACCGTCTTACCGATTTGCCGGCTGGCTAGCATGACTACGAAACGGTTGTCCTGAAAAGAATCCAGCATGTCTTCTTGGTACGAGCGTAGCTTGATCTTTTTGACTCCGTCGTCGGTCATAGAATGACAGTACTTATTGCCGAAATAGACAACATCGGCTGCGCAACGAGCCAGCTCCTCCATCTCTTCTCGTGTGTACTCAAAGACTACGTCACCGGCCTTTGTATCGATCTTGCCTTCATAGAACGGGGACAAGTCGGCGGGAAGCCCTTTTTCGACTCGATCGATTTCTTCTTGGATCTTCTTAGTGCTCCAGACTTTCCCCTTCGCCATCTTTTAATCTGTCTTTTGGTTTTGCGGATGCTCTTTTTTCAGGTATCGCTTCTCTTAAAGTCTCAATAAGATTCTTTCCACCTCTCATCTGAAAGCTCGGGGATTCTTCTTTAACTTCAACACCAGACTCAATGAGAAGCGGCTCTTCTGTCCGCTTGATTCGATAGTCTTCTTTCAGCACTTTATAGTTTTTCTCCATCACCACCATGAACTGCGCAAGATGTTTGACTATCTCCATCTTAGATTTCTGTAATGAGGCCAGTACCTCAAAAGATCTCGGATGTAGGTTTCCGTTGTCGATTTCTTCGAGAAGTTTAGTGATCGCGTGCTCAGCTGTCTTCATCTGGAACAGCAAGTTCGACACGGTGATCTTGTCGACCATGTTTTTCTGTTGTACGTAAGGGATCTCATCTATGATCGCGCGATCTAGGTAAAAGTTTGCGATCGAATCGACGATGTCTTCTGCTTTTGTGTCAGATTCGGTCTTGACTCCATCGTAGTCCATATAGCTGGCTAATCGCGTCGGTAGTATGCCTTTTGCTTGTGTGACAAGGCTGCTGACGCTTTCGATGTCTAGGTTCATGATCTTTTCTAGCTCATCTTTCAGCTCAATCTCTTTTTTCTTTTCTTCTGAAGGTTTTCTCATGCTATTTTGTGTTTGCGATCCAGGGTAAAGTCAGTCTAGGAATTGCATTGTCGATTATGAGACTGAACTGCGCGTCTTTGACGATCGTCTGATTCAGCATTATGATCTGCTTGCTCTGCTCGGTCTCAATCTTGTCGTACAAGCGTATGTTTGTCATTGAAAGATTGCTTCCTACCAGCGAGTATTCTCGAGAAGAACTCAAGTCCATTGGTTCGATAGTTTGTACCGAGCTGTATATATTCTCTAACAATGTGGTCTGTTGTGGAGCTGGGCTGGTCTCGTTCCACCTACGAACCCAAAGATCTACCGACAGCTGTCGATAAAAGTTCGACATGTTGATGAACAGACCGTACCAAAAGTCTTCAACCAAGTTGTTCTTGAGTATGAACAAGTGAGATGCGTCGTTTCTTTTGACGATTAGAAAGCGACTTGCATAGATTCCTATTCTGACGCCTCGATTTGTGTTGAAATCGTATCCATTGAAGAGGACGTTCTCGCTTATCTTTTGAGATACATACCCAGAACCCGTAGAACTAGCCCAGCCAGGGTAATATATGTTCAAAAAGTCGACGATCTCTTTTCTGACGCTGATCGCATAGACATAGCCTCCTGTTGTTGAATTTGTGCTTACCCAAGAGCCATACACAGCGAATCCGTTGAACTTAGTGATTTTGATGTGGTCTCCAGACAAAAACTTACGATTGGTGCCTAGTTTGAAAGTAAGTGTCTGATAGCCATTAGATGAAGAACCGATTGAAAGACCGCCTTTGACATTGTCCTTGAAGACTCCTGCCTGTGCGGTTTCTTTGAACCAACAAGTAAATGCTCTTTCTACGTCCTTTGGAAGATCGACTTTTTCTCTGTATTCGACGGCAACGACTTCTTCTGATGAAAAAACAGATCTTAAGTCATACTGAGATTCTGAAATAAGCAAAGAATAGTTCAATATCTTTTCTTGTGTTATCACCAGACTATCATTGATCATTTTACGAGTAGGGTCATAGTCTCGAGAACCGATCTTAGGATCGTACTGCTGTGGATCAGTCTCTCTGATTTCTTCAAGGGTCAGTTCTTGTTGAAACTCTTTCTGATATCCAGTCGTAAGCACTTCAAACTCTTCGCGCAGGTTTTGAGTCTCTTTGCGGTTTGACTTAGGCTGGTATTTAGTGAGGCTTACTTTCCAATAGATCTCGGTGCGCATGAGGTCTTTATAGAGGTAAGAGCTATCGACTTCATAGATCCTATTTTCCAAAGGCATATAGATGATGTCCCTCTTCTGCGGAGCAGTTCCAACTCCAAAGTTGCTTTCAAAGTATTCTTTAGATATTTCAACCTCGAACGGCATCTCAAAGTCAAGTCCCATCGGCCCGTAATTGATCTTGCTGTCTGGGAATTCGTTGTTAGGAACCATCACTTTGAGGCACTTAGGTTCATCGACGTCGAAAAGGTTCCACTCCGCTAAAACCACGTCTTTGCCGATCGCCATCGGCACTGCTCTTGCGTACATAACGTCGATTCCAAACAGTTGGTTGATCGTCATCACTAGTTCTTTGTAGAGGACAACTAACGGACTGACTTGGTAAGGACGAAAAGAAAAGTTTTCGATCTTGGTCAATGCACTAATGTTGCCTTTCTCCGATACGGTATAGACCGGGACGAATCCTAGATAGGGATCGAGCGTGACTGGATCTTGCTCATACAAGATCTCGATGTCATTGATCGTGATCGGTCCACCACTGATCAAAGTGATCCTAAAGTCGACGAATAGATCATTGTTAGGATCCAAGACAACGCCTGTGACGGCGCTCTCTGTCAAATCGACCCAAGAAGATCTTACACGGTTGGTCGTGCCCCACCGAAATTCTTTTTTGTAGGCTCCGCTACCAGCAATGTTCTCTGACCAACCGGTCAGCTTAGTCACATAAAGGATTGCCTGGTCTTGCGTGAATTTGACAAAATCGCCCGGGCTCGTCAGGACTGCTTGCATCTAGTTGGTAACATATTTTTCTATATATCCCAACTTTAGACCAGCAATTACTGAGTAATCATTTTTTCGAAATTTCTTAGCTCTTGATCAAAAGGAGTTCCTAAAAGGATCAATGCTTCTTCAACGTCTCTTCGTGATAGACTATGATGTTCGCAGTACTTACGTATTGTCTCGTCAGAGACAGGCTGCTCATTTTTCTTTTTGGCTTCTTTTGCTTTTGCGGTCTTGACATACATCCATCCAGGAGTTCGATTGTAGATTTTGCCGAGGCTTTCTTGCCAATAGGTGACAACCTGTCCAGGGTTGATCTTTATGTTGTTGAAATAACTTGCCTGGACTGGATGTTTGATCGACATGAAGCGATTGATCATAAAGAAGTGCTTACCTCTTTCGTGCATCTTAGTCTTCTTAAAATCTATGGGACGAGAAAACATTGTATTGATGAATTCGAATAGGTCACTCATATTCTATTATATACTTGTCTTTGACCAAAGTTTTTTTATTTGAAAGCGCTGAATATGTCGGCTTCAAAACTGTTTCCGCTGGATACGTATTTGGTGCCTTCCAATAAAGTGTTCATGTCATAGGTGCGAGCTCCAAGCTCTTTTTTATTCCAGGCTTGATCAAAAGAATCACGGAACATTGACTGTATGTCGTCCGGTAAGACTCTTGTATCAAGAAACACTAAGCTAAGATTTCTTTCGAGCCGCGACTTAACGGCAGCCGAAGGAGCCGACTGCTTGCAAGTAGCTAGAATCGATGAAGAGACTTCAGCACTACGATTAGGGAGATCATAGACATCATCGACCATCTTGACGACGTTGAGTATCTCGTACATCCGCTTAGCTTTTGATGCAGTGACACGGTAGGTCTTTCCTTCTTTTGACCAAGTCCAGATTGGTGGAACAGCATCGCCCACGTCTCCTGTGATGACCTTTTCGAATATAATGTACTTAGTATCGATCTCTTCGATCGGCATGGACTTAGCGGCTTCGACCAGAGCATCGCGACTACGATTCATATAAGTGCTGGCATCAAACAAATCATAATCATCTTTGCTGAGCCACTCTTGGAAGCCTTCGGGCGCGACGATCTTACGGTTTTTGGAGTTAGGGTTGTAGACGACCACGTAATTCTTACTGTTGAAACAAACACATTGTGTTAGATCCCGGTCACCTGTGATTATGACCGAGTCCATGCCTTCTTGGTATAGTCTTTGTGACCACAAGAACAGCAGGTCGTCGGCTTCTGCGCGATCGATCTTGGAGACGATGATTCCTTTTTCTTTAAGAATGTCCGCAAACTCGTTCATACAAGAATAGAAAGCATCCCAGTCGATCTCTTGAGATTTCTCGGCACGATGACCTTTGTAAGCACCTTCTTCGATCTCTATCTCTTTTCTCCAAGAACGAGAGTCCATTGTAAAGACGATACGATCAGGATTCCCAAATGTTCTTATTGAGTGAGAAAAATCAGTTGCGACCTTGCGCATGAACATTTCCTGGTCTTTCTTTGATCCCAAGATCTTTCCGCTGGACCCATAGCCCCCGAAAATAAATAGCGTCTTATAGAATAAATAGTTGCCGTCTACGAGTATGTTCATATTTTTTATTTTTGTAAATATAACTATTGGAAGCTTGAGTTGAACTCTTGATCAAGTATTTTTTTGACAACTTACAACTGCTTTACTCTATTGCTGTCCTGATACTCTTGCCGAATCCTTGAAGTAAAAAATTGTCCCTTTGATTCTGCTTTAAGAAACTGGGAATAGAGTTCGCCGCTGAACTCTTCATATTGATAGCGTCGGCCGTTGTTAAACTCAACTTCTAGCAGGTGGTCTGCATAAGAATACTTAGTCGACCTAATCAGTGCTGATTCCCAGATGCGGGTGTCTTCTTTCAGCCCTTCTTCTTTTTTGACTTCTTCCATCGTTATGTAGTAGATTTCTTTGATCGACTTGTATGCATTCTCTGGTCTTATGCTGACCAGGGATGACTTTTTCAAAACCTTTTCTCTGATTCCCAGCAGTTCGGCCTCCATTAAGATATCTTCTAATGAAATCATGAGTTTAGAATCATTTGACATTCGAACACAGCAGCAAGCATGGTAATAGCTGGGTCTATCACCTGTAGTCTTTGTGATTGGTAGTGCGCGATCTTGATTAAGATCTGCGGTATCTTGACCACCTTGGCTGGGTGGTGTTCTCTGATGTAGTCGGGCAATTCATTGCCTAAAGAATATAGCACATCATCGACCTTTGATGAATAGTTGGTCATCAAAAACTTATAGTTTTCTTGGGGGTCTCCAGGTTTGCATGTTAGCTCAAAGACGTCCCTGAAAGAATAGTTCAGCCTTTTGATGTCGGCCGGTTCGATCTTCTTGACGCCTTGGACGACGAATGTTTGGATCTTATTGACGATCGACCGCATGTCGGGAAAGTTTCTTTTGACGAACACAGTGGGTCCTTTAGAATAAAAACTACCAATATCTAAAGTTTCTGTCATTGGAACTCCATTTGATTTCTTTGTATATTGGAGAGTATACTTTGACGTTGTATCAATATCGGGTCCTATTCTTGTAGCATTCTGCATAAAAGTTCTATATATATCTGGAACTGATAAACTAGAAAACTCCTTAGAGCGTTCTACTACTTCTGGTCGGTCTATCTCGGCAAAGTAAGAAGTATTGATTGCGTGACTATTCAGCACTTTATAAATCTGTTGCTTTGACATACGACCAAACTCTCCATCAATTCCAAGATTTGGATCATCACTTGGTATATAACCAGGAATAAGTGAATGCTTTCCATCATAGTTGGCTGGATAACCTTGTTTAGCAGGTAATGTGAGGAATGGTGGTGGAATACCAATTTCACTTTCTGCACCAGTATATCCAAAATAATATAATTTTCTTTCATCCGTGAAACCAGATCCTTCTAAAGTCCAAGACTTAGAATCAGGCGCAGATGGATTATGTTGGTCTGTTGAAGCTGTAAATTTTTTTAGACGATATGCATATACAATTTTTCCATCTGATCCACGATAAGGAGCAACTACTTCACCTTCATAGATTAAATGTCTTCGTTTCTTACAAATTACATCAGTGAATATACTACACGAGTCTGATGAATTTCCATAGTACCGATTAAAATATGACACTGGATCAGGAACTGAATAAAGAAACGTTGCTCCTTTGTTCAGAATAAGATTATCTTTAACTTCTTGAGCAACTGAGACCGATGCTCCCATTCTATTTCTCTCTACTTTTGTATTTTTTCTATTTCATCGGAATAATATAGAACGATGATAATAGATTGTATATATTAATAAAACACCAGCTATAACACTGATTCCAATATTATGAGACGCAACACTTTCAGAACGTTCAGCTAATACACGAGATACATTTACATCTCCATCATTCTTAGCCTGATTAATTGTATCTGTCTTATTTTCAAAAAATAAGTCCGGAGATTTTCTAGCTACTTCCAAGAATTTTTGAACCTCTAAACGTCGTGATAATCGGATGGCTTCGCGTTGTATTTGCTCTTCTGTAGATGATGACCAAGAACCAAGGATATTATTATTCGTTCCAGAATATAATAATTTATGAATTTCAGATAAGAGATTAGTCATACCTTGTTTAAAAATAGGAACTATTGATGTTGCTCCTGTTCCACCCAGATTTAATTCTACACTTTCCATTCTTATTTACTCTATTTTAGTCACGAGATGATTATCCATCAACACATACACGAATCATAGTATTACGAACAGACGGACTTTTATTCTTTACAATCACCATTTGATTAGGACGCAATCCTAGTAGACGAGCAATAATATCATGACTCCTGATAAGAGGCAACTGTCGGACTTTCTTAATACTTAGATTTGTCATAATCTGTTTTTCAAGAGGATGTCCAAATGGAATTGGTTCATATTCAGGAACCAGTTCATGTTTGAGAGGATTGAAGAGAATATTTTGAACATGAATAGAATCAATCTGAATACCATGAGTACGAGAGTGAAGAATAGTCTTATGAATATCAGTTTCTGTCAACTTTCCAAAGGCAACAATCAATAATTCATCGCGACCAGGGATAACTTGTTCTGTGATATATTCATCAGTGGCAGAAGAACGTGTTGTAGTTGACATATGAATCTTTACAATATCATTTAACATTTGTGACACACTTGACCCAAATAGAACTTTACAACGACGTGGGATAGTGCCTTCTTCAATATTTGCTTCTTCAACAAAATAGGAGAATGAAATCTTCGCAGGATCTTTAAATAGTAGAGATACTTCTTGAGCTGATTCGGCAACAAGGGGTGCAACATTGAATCCACGAGTTTCCAAAATATCAAGTAGATTATTTCTACAACGAAGAAATTGGTATGCTTCACGAGTCATTTCAATGACACTATCTTCGTCAAATCCTTCAGTCGGTCCTCCTACATTTGTTGTAGTGGCTGCTGCGGGTGCTGTGACTGATGATGCCATTCTATATCTATATGACTTCTAAATGTAAAAATAAGAAGCTTGGTTTATATCGTTCAATTCAACAACATCAGAATAATTATGTAGTAATCGCATCCATTGCCATATTTGAATATTCATCAGCTTCAGCATTATCTTCACGATCAATCTGTTCCAAACTCACACTTATTACATTTGGATTTTTACGAATCCTATTCAAAATTTCTTGAGCTTGTTTACAATATTCACGAGTTGATTCCTGTTTTGTTTTCCATTCTCCAGATACTTGTTGGATTACTAAATTACTATCACCTCGGATCTCAATCTTTAATGTATAATCCGCAGATGTCAAGCCCAGACGATCAGTAGCACTTTCTCCTTTTTCTGTTGGTGGTCGTGTTGTATCTTCAATCATTTCAAGTAGAGAAATCATTCCCATATATTCAGCATCATTATTTGTTCCTTTGCGCTTTGATCCCATTCTTACTCCCAACTTTTTACCATTTCCTGCTCGTAGAACAGCTCCATATCCACATATACCAGGATTACCACGTGATCCACCGTCAAACCAGCCACGAAGAATCTTTTCTCCTTCAAAAAGTTCACGAGGTTCACTTTGTTCTTTATCGGTTGTAGATGTAAATGTTGGCATAGCTTCAAATAAACCAACAGTAGATACAGTAGATACAGTAGATTCAGCAGATACAGTAGATGCAGTAGATACAGTAGATGCAGCAGATACAGAATGAACAACATGCTTACGCTTTCTTTGATTGGTTGTATCAACAGACATTGTCCACTTTCCACGAATAAATTCAGTAATATCTGATTTAGGAAACCACCATGATTTCATTTTAGCATCCCACTTTGCTCCATTCCTTTTTGCGAGTTCTTTCTCGTGAAAGGGAACACTAAAGTATACTTTTTCAATCGGAACACTGGGTGAACCAGTTGCAGTAGCCATATTACTATCCTAGTTTCTGAACTGTTATAACTGGAGTTTCCACACTTTGATTCTCAATTTTCCCGCCTCCACCAGATTGATCTATCTTCAAAGAAGACAATAGTCCCCCTCTTTTTTTATTAGATCTATTATCACCTCCCTCAGATTTATCATGACCTGAAGCACCTGCTACACTTTGACCAAGCTGTACTATATTTTCAGCCATACCTGCAGCTATAGTAGAATCAGATGCTAGGCTTGCAATAAGTGATTGTGATTCTCTCCTGGCACTTCCTTCCTGTTCCAAATGTGCGATATTTTGACCAAGTAATCCTCGTCCAATATGATGACGTAAAGAATCACGAATATTTCTCACGTTTTGTTTGCGATCTTCCAATATTTTTTCCAACTCATGAACAGCCTCTTCTGCCCCTGCTATACGACGACCCAATCCTTCTTGCTCTGGCATATTTTTAACCTCTCCTTCACCTCCTGGCTCACCTATTCGTAATGGAGCTGTTTCTGTCATACGAGGGGCGACTTGACTAGTTTGTGGAGAAACAAATCCTAGACGAGGTCTTCTGGCAGTCTTCCTGGTAGTTGTACTTATACCAGGTAATTCTATTGGTTTATCCTGTATTTTTTTATGGGACTTTAATTTCTCTGACTGTTCTTCAAGTTCATCAATCATTTCTTCAGGTAGTTTCACTTTAATCTCCGGGCGAACTAAATCACCCATGGCAGTATCCGTTACAATCCGACTATCAATCCCCATTGTTTCAAGTTCATTAAATAGGAGAGATAAACTACGGGGGAAGGTTAGACGACTATATTGCTTACTATTCGTATAAGATCTAGTATTTGTAATCGTTTTGGCAGTTGTTCCCTGGAATTCCATTGGACCATCTCTCTCTACACTTCGGAATCCAACGGATAGATTTTTACCATCACCATAAAATCCTCGTTTCCCAGATTCACCACAATAATATGCCATTTCTCCATCTGCCCTTAGTGTTTGACTTTCCTGTAAAAATCGTGAAGCGCCGTGGGAAATAATCGCATCACGTTCCATCTCACCAATACGTAAACCTCCCTCTCGTGCTCGTCCTCCAACTGGCTGACGAGTCTTTGAGTCAATCGGTCCTCTTTCAGTAGGATCACCAGGACGATAGTTGATTTTATCTTGAACCATATGCTTGAGTCGCATATAATAAGTAGGTCCTATAAAGATTTTTGTTGGTAACATTTCACCGGTTACACCACTGTACAACATTTCATCACCGGCAGGATCATATCCATTGTCCTTTAAAATCCGTCCAACATCTTCAGAAAAAGCACCATTATGAGTGAACGCAGTAGAATCAATCTCCAATCCAATGAGTGATCCTAATTTACACATAACACTTTCTTGAAGTTGTGCGATTGTCATTCGGCTGGGAATAGCATGAGGATTTACAATCAAATCTGGGACGATTCCATTGACTGTACGAGGCATATCTACTGCGTCAACCAACATACCACATGTTCCTTTCTGTCCTGCTCGTGAACTGAATTTATCTCCAAACTCCACCATTCGGAATTTACTGACACGATAACGAACACGACGTAATCCTCCTGGTAGACGAATAATTACTCTGGCATCTACCATTCCAGAATCAAACCGACCTGCTACAATAGAAATATCCTTTGGTGTTTCTCCATCTTGTTCTGCTATCATACCAAATAATACCATTCCTGGTTTAATCATAGTTCCTTCTGGTAGTAGACCATCTTCATCCAAGTATCCATATTCTGCATCTGATTTAAGTTTTATTCCAGCATAGGTTCTTGGATCACGGAATAATATTTTAGTTTTTGTTTTCTGATTATCCTCTTCTTCGGCTACTTCTTCAACAAGTTTTAATGTTCGGAATAATCCTCTTTGGAGAGATGTTTTATTGACGAGCACACCGTCTTCTTGATTATATCCCGTGAAACAAGCGATCGCTACAATTAGATTCGCGCCGTATGTCAGTCCTTCGGGGGCGATTTGTCTTCCATACCAAGTTGATACCATTGGTTTTTGAGTAGTTGTCATAACAAAGGCACTATGATCATATCGTGACATAAATTATTTTGTATAGATTGATGTTCCTTGTTTACTTTGAGAGCAGGAGTAAAGATTACGAGGACCTGCGTTATGAGGAGAAAAAGGAATAAGAGCCCCCATAATACCAAAAATAGTTGAAGGATGAACTTCAATATGAGTATGATCCGGTTCAATCTCTTCAGGATTCATCGCTACATAAAGTGTTTCCATCTCCCATGGATCAATTAACTCCATCGCAGCCTCACTGGTTGGTACACCAGCAGATGCTCGTATTGCCTTGTCAGGCTCATCAGTTCTGAAAGGAGAAAGTGCAAAGACATCCCTTGCCTGACCACCATCGCGCATAACTGTTCGCAACTGCTCCATTGCCTCGGCATACATTGGTTTACCATCTTTGATACGAACCAAAGGACGAAGTAATCTACCGGAACTACATCCAATCCAAAGAATACGTTCTGCGGTTAAGAGTGAAATACTCACAGTAGGATGAAGTAATCCACGTCTACGTAAGGAAAGCATATGATCACGAATACTCTTTGCTTCATTTGTATATCCTTGTAAAATACCATTAATCATAACTTGATACATTCCTCGTCTGGAATTATATGCAACATCATGAGGTTGTTTCACTCCTATGCGAAATATTTCTTCACGAATATCATCTGGTGACACACCTGCGCTCACACTGGCAAGAACAGCCATATTCTTTACTACACCAATCTTTGGCCCTCCTGCTGGGGTTTCACAAGGACAGACATATCCAAAAGTAGACATATGAACTCGTCTAGCAAGTAATGCCTTTCCTTGGGGAACTCTTTCAAGAACAAGACGACGAAGATGAGACAAAGTAGAAAGATAAGTGAGGCGGTCCAATGCTTGACTGACACCTTCAATCTGAGAAGATATACCACGTTCTGGGTCTGCTCCCCATTGTCCTTTCATAGAACGCATAATCATTGAGCTGTTCTGTGTTTCATTGAAAATATCGTCCCTCCTAGCACGAATAATGCTTAATAATTGGAATACTTGATCATCGCGATATTGTTGATAGTTGTAGTTATATTCTGACGAAATCAGTTTACGGATTTCTTCTTCCCGAATTTCAAAGATTCCGCTAATAAGTTCTGAAAGTAGACTACCGGTTACTGCAATGCTTTTATTTCTACAACTGTCACGATCAGTGTCTTGTATACGTCCCAATTTGCGATGTATTAACAGTTTAGTCATATATCCAAGTAATGCCGCCTTTTCTGGTAAACCTCCTGTTTGCTGGGCGAATAGTTGACGATGAATAATACCTTTCGCCGATGTGATTGATAATCCACGACTGAGATGAGATAAGAAACGAATCGCACTATGTTGATCATAGATTCCATGACCAGTTGCCAGAGTATGTCGTATAATATCAGTTTCCTGTGAATCGGGTTGATCTGTATGGAATATACAACGAACAATATCGCGATCACTTACAACTCCCAATGCTCGGAATAATACTGCCAAAGGAACAAGACCTTTAACACCAGGAATAGATGCGACGATTCCTTGACCCATACTTGGTGTGGGGAACTGAAGTCGGAGAAGTTTGACCTGAGTTGTATTTGGTTTAGCACAGGCCATCATAACTTCTGGAGCAGCGCTAACGTAAGCAAGATTTGGAATGATTCGTTCCTGAGTTACAAGAACTTTTTCGGCTCCACCGATGATAAAATGTCCACCAGGATCATCTGCGTCTTCTCCTGCTTGGATTTTGGCACTCCGTGTCATTTTGTAAAGCCAACAGGCACTTGAACCAACCAAGATTGGAAGTTGAATGATTGGAATATCAAGATGAATGTCTTCCCGAATCTTGCGATTATTAATATTTAGTATTCTCACAGTAATATCTACAGTGATTGGAGATACATAAGACATTCCTCGCAGACGAGCTTCATTGGGTAGAATAGGAGTATTCTCTTGTTCTCCTTTTTCATTTCTGGAAACCCTAACCGGTTTGTGAATTTGAATTCGGTCCCCAGATTTTCCTCCAATATAAACACTGACAACTGCATCATATTCACTATAAGTTTTCATGTCCAACTCATCTTCTGTAGTGAGATCTAACTCTTCACTCTTACCAGCTTCAACACCAGCACCAACGCCAGCATCATTTTCAACTTTAGATCCAACCTCAGATGATGGAATGGGTAAAAAAGGTGTTTGATCTGATTGGGAAGATTGTCCAGATTCAAGGATTTTAGCCTTTGTTTTCTGAACGAGTGGAATTTTAATTGGACTTATCTCTTTGATGATACGAGGGATTTCTACTTTAAGAAGCCTCTCATATCCGTCCATATGATGATTTACGAGATCATCAGTACCCTTTAATAGTTTACTAAGGATATCAAATCGTATATCGTCCATTCCTACTTTGTGAAGGATTGTCTATTTAGATAAGGAAACCAGAAACCCTAACACAACTGCTATAATAAGTAATCCAGCAGTAATAATAGTCATAGGAGATATACGTGAGATGGTTTCCAAAGCGGAATCATATTGTTCTTGGGCAGAATAAAAAACAGAACGAGTATCAAATGTTGTAAAGACAATGATCGCAATTAAAATAATAATCGCAATATATTCCAACATATCTATATCTAAATACTATCAATGATATTTACATGTGTCAGCAACATACGCCTACAACAATAACGCTTTAGTCCGAGCATATCCATCGCTTTTCCTTCTGGTGTCTTCTTTCCTTTAGGAATGCCAACACCCTGGATATGAAACTCAGATTCATCGCCAGTATAAACTACTTCTGGATCCTTTCCAGTTCGCGCAGCTTCACGAAAGCCCTTTACAAGTTCTTGATATGCCTCCCATTTATTTCCAGTAACTTTACCACAAGTATAACAACGAATAGGAATAAGCATACTGTATTAACGATTGATTAATATTAATATAGTTGCGACTATTTCGTTTCAATTTGAATGCGAATATTTGATAGACGTGGAAAAGATTATTTCCAATGACAGATACTGAAAAGGATATAAGTTTAAAAGGAGTTCGTCTTCCAAATTCTATTCGTCAGCAAATTCGTCAAACAAGGCGAAAGTTGTCAGAAGGAAAGTCGCCTCCTTTGATTAAGAAAAAGATTAAACCGATTGGTCTCAAACAGATTGGGACTGGAACTAGGACTGAGACTGGGACTGTTACTCCGTCTGTATCTACAAGTATATCAAAAGTGGAACAACCTCTAAAAAAGAGTATATTAAATAAGGGGGTTAAAAAAAATAAAACATTTAAACGAGTAAGATTTTCAGTAGGAGCTGATGCTCAAAATGATAAAGAAACACCAATTATGGAGGGGGTATTTATAGAACCACCAAGGCTTCGTTTAAAAAATAAATCTGGTAAAATAAATAAAGGTATCAAGACAATTAAAAATAATTCAACGCGAAAAACATTTAAAATCAGAATTGTGAATGTAGATACCAATAAGAGTGATAATACTGATGAAGATTATAATGTAAAACTTGATATACATCCAATAGACGATTCTAATAGTTCTCCAGTCTTAAAGGATCGTGAAGGTATTTATGCTCTAAAAGGAACGCCCGATGGGTTAATTAGGAGTTTAAGTACATTAACCGAAGATGTTGAAGTCTACAAAAACTAAAATTAAAACTAATCCAAGCCCTAACCGAGAACAAATAATAAATAATCAACTAAGAAAACCCCCGCCATCATCTACAAAAAACTATTTTGACATGCAACTGGAATGTCAGGCAAAATATGGTTCACGTACATTATTAATGTATCAAATTGGCCATTTCTTAGAATTATTTGAGATTACACTTGAAGATGGGTCAAAAGTTGGAAATGCGAGTATTATGGGCAATAGTCTTGCAAAAATGAAAAATGGTGATAATTATGTTGGATATGAATATAATAATAAGACAATCACTGAATTTCGTCATTGTGGCTTTCCATACAATCCAGAAGCAAAGGAGAAGAATGTTATGTCTGCTACAAGCAAAGGATATTATGTTCCTATAGCTTACCAAACAGATGAACGCGATCCAATCACAAAGAATACAATCCGGATTATAAAGGAGGTATATTCTCCTACAATTACTCCTCAAACAATTTCTGGAGAAACATCTACTGGTTGGTTTTGTGGTGCGATTGTAAATAGTAGTAGTCGGCGAAATATACGAGCATCTATTTGTTTAATCAATCCATTTACTCGTATATATCATTGGAAAGAGGGTGTTAGTATGACATATGGAGTTCCTATTATTTTGGAGATTTATGATTTATTGATTTTATATCCGCCCTCTGAAATTTTTGTATGGCATATTCGGGAAGAAGATGATACAATGACTGAAGAGGATATTCGTACAGCTCTTGGTATCTCAGAACAAATTCCTCTTACAATTTCACAGTCTAGTATGGGAACATTTAGAGATATGCCAGAAATGAATTCAATGCTTAATTGGAATCCGTCTGATGTACTTCCGCCAATTATTGTAAAAACATTTACACTTCTTCAAACATTGTACCCTGATATTATTGATGGAAATAAATTCCGAGATGATTCGGAAAGTAGTTCCACAACAATGTTATTGGAAAATCAATCTCTCCTACAGTTGAACATTATTTCTTCAAATCGTGAAGGAAGGGAAGCATCGGTATCAAAAAAACTTTCATCGGTTGTAAGTGTGACTGATAATACAAAGACGCCGATGGGAAAGATTACACATGAACGATGGATAACTTCTCCTTCAAAAATGGAGGGGACTATTCGTCAACGGAGAAATATTGGAGAATATTTAATTAATAATGAAGACAAATTTTTTGGTTGGATCCAATCTCTAAAAAAGATGAAAGATATAACAAAAACTATTCTCTGCTAAAATTCTTGGAGGAATATCTCACAATCTTGTGTGGGATACGGCAAATACAATGCGAGAATTTTTGTATGCGGTTGAAAAATATGGAATTTATGATGGTGAAATCCCGTATCCGATTGATACTGCGACCATTTCTAAGTTTGCGGATGACGTCAGCAAGCAGTTGGTTGACCCACGAAACGATTCGTCAGTAGGAAAGGTGTCATATTCTTCCTACGAAAAACCGGTTACTATTGAGTTTCCATTCACGGAGTTTGGATGTGAATCTCTTGGAGAGACTGGTGTTGGTATGTGGCGACAATATCAAGAATTTAGTCAATGTCATAATATCATTGAAAAGTTTGTAGAGTGCATAAATAAATCTGATACAACTTCTAAACAGCGATATAGAGCTTGTCTTGAATACGAAGATAAAGGATATTCTATTGGAGTATATGGTGGTAAAAATACTAAATTTATTCCAGGTAGCATTGAGAAAATATGGGAGAATCTTGTTGTGGTTAAAAGTGAAGGACCAGGTCGGGAAACATATTATGTTGATCCTAAAACAGTTATTTATATCAATAATCGTGAAAAGAATCAGTTACAATCTATATTGAATACAATGAATCGGTTACGTCTAAATCTTGATAATATGATTTTATCTTCGTGGATACAATGGTCATCTCGGATGAAAGAGGAATATGAAGAGATCATTCGGGCTGTAGGCGATTTAATTGGGATGATTGATGCGATACAATCTTCTGCGATCAATGTTATTCGTAACGGATATACTCTACCAGTTGTAAAATCGGTCAAAGATGGAACAAAGGAAAGTGGCGCATCATATTTTAAGGCAAAAGATTTGCGCCATCCATTGATTGAAGCGATTAATCAGAAATTTAAATATGTTCCCAATGATATTGAGATTACCGATGATCATCGGGGGCATCTTATTTTTGGAATTAATTCTTCTGGAAAAAGTTCATTGATGAAATCTATTGGTATTGCGATTGTTCTTGCCCAGGCAGGACTTTCAGTTCCTGCGTCTTATTTGGAGATTGGAATTTATGATTCAATCTTTACAAGGATTATTGGAAATGATAATCTGTTTCGTGGTCAGTCTACTTTTGAGATTGAATCTTCTGAACTATCCCGTTTTCTCAAAATGTCTACTAAAAATTCTATTGCGATTGGGGATGAATTGTGCTCTGGAACTGAGCATTATGGCGCACAAGCAATTGTATCGGCAAGTATTGAGGTTCTTATTAAACGAAATATATCCTTTGTATTTGCCACTCATTTTCAAGGATTAAGATTTATACCAGCTTTACGAGATTTAAGGACACTTAAATGGAGTCATCTCTTAGTTATAAATCAAAAAGAGTCTGGTTCTGGTCTTAAATATGTGCGAAAGTTGATGGATGGGGCAGGTCCTATTGGATATGCGATTGATTATATGGAACATATGGGAACAGATGATGAAATGATTGAGATTGCTAGAAAAAATTACAAACTGATTACCAGTGAAGAATATGCGGTTCAAAGTGTAAGAAGATTTGCCAAAGAAGATGAACAGTCTAAATCTTCTTATTCATCCTTTTCCACTGATAATATTACTACAGCTTGGAACCCTAGAGCCAAACTTCAAAGTATATGTCAAATTTGTAAAAAAGCACCAGTAGAAGAGATTGATCATATTCACGAACGACAATCTGCTAATAAAGAAGGAGGTATTGAAGGGGTTGGATCGGTTCATCATGGCGGAAATCTAGTAAGTTTATGCAAAGCGTGTCATCGTATGAAAACAAATGGAGATATTACTATTGATGGATATACTGAGATTCGTAATGAAGGAAAGATACAAAGAATTCTTGAATGGAAATATCAAAAATCTGAATCAAAGAGTGAACCTGATGTTGAGGTAGATGATGATACAAAGAATATTATAAAGACAACGGATGATATTTCTCGTTCTATTGTACAACGTTGTATGCTTCAAGGAAAAACACTTCGTGAAATTCAGTCAGTTTTACAACAAAATGGGATTAAGATGACTCAGATAAAAATAAAAGAAATGTCAAAGTATTTTAAATTATAAATGTGAATGTCCGGTTTATTACTGCTATTTTCATAATAATAGTAGTTATGAGTTCCAGAATCCAATCTTCTAAACAAGGAAGAGAGTTACGAAATTCTCGGGGAAGACTTCCTTCTACACGAACAGGATTATATGAATTATTTCAAGCAAGAATGGATACAAGACGAGATTCTGGTCCATCTGGTCCATCTGTTTCATCTGGTCCACAATATCGTGAACGTTCTACTGTTACTAAATTAGAATCAGCTAGTACAACTAGTGAAATCTTGCCTATTACTAATGATTATCATGATCCAATTATAAATGAAGAATTATTGAAAATTAATGAAGAATTAAAATATCAATCTGAGCAAAATCGTAAAGAAATAGAAAATCTTAAGACAATTATTGAACAAATACGCCAATCAACTCCTAAAAATATACCAGATGTCAAAGATGAACAAAAACTTTTTTATCAAGAACTAGCTTATAAATTACAAATGTTAGAAAATAATATTCATCATCTTGAAGAATTAAGAAATAAAGATCCTGGAGATCCTATAATTGTTCAACATGATCTTACAGAAACCACACAAGCATCTAGTCTTTTAAAAGAAGAAATACTAAAATTAATAGAACCAATAAGGGTAGGGTTAGAACAGATTGAAGAAGATGTTTTAAAAGAGGATGATATATTAGATATTGTTGCAGGAGCTGTTGATCCTGTCCTTAAAAATAATGAAATATTGAAACAAGAAATTATTTCACGAATGGATGGACTTCAAAAAATGGTTGATACTAATATAAAATCTGGGTCTAATACTATAAAAAAAGAAGAAATCAATGAAATAATAACAACAAATCTTCAACCAATCATAACAGACATAAAGAAAATAGATATATTTGATGAAAAAATTAAAACAGTTCAAAATCAAATCAATATTGGAGTTGATAAATCTATAACATTGATTGAAAGTCGTATAAATAAATTATCAGACTCAATAAAATCTATTCCAACTTCAAATGTTACTAAAAAAGATATTGAAACTATAGAAGATACTATAAAGAAGTTAAAAGAAGATATACAATCAAGTCGTCAAAGTGCTAGAAATGAAAGTGCTGAACGAGAGCGAGAGATTACAAAGGAACAGAAACGCATAATGGATAAAGTGTTAGAAATGGAGAAGAAGATAACTGGTAAAGAACTACTAAAGAAGCCAAGTAGTCGTGAAATCTTACCAGACTTACCAGTCTTACCAGTCTTACCAGTCTTACCAGTCAAAGAAGATCCTGTGGTTGAAAAAGAGGTGTTAAAGAATGAAGTTATTTATATGACCGACGATGAAACAAAGAAACGACTAGCAGAGATTGAAGAAAAATTAGAAGCTATTCAAAAGAAACCTGTTACAGCCACTCCTGCGCGTTCAATCACTCCAATACAAAGACGTTCTCAAAGTCGTGAACGAGAATTAGATGGACATCGTCTTAGAGATATTCCTGTATTCTGTGCTGAACTACGAGAAACAATGGTTGTAAAAGGTGATGTTGGACCAATGCCTTTGATCAATGATACTTTATGGAATATTATCGCTGATACTACCGCCGGATTTGATTATGGAGGAGGATATTATGAATGTCCTATCACTGGAGCATATTCAATCAATTTAATCTGTAAAACCCTTTCTACAAGTGTTACTCTTAAAATAACATTAGTACATATTGATTCAACTGGACATACATTGAAGGCATATTCACTTGATCAATCAAATATGATTAATGAACATTCTATGTTATTACGTCTTCCGCACACAGAAAAGGGAGATCGCTTAAAATTATTAGTAGAAAGCCGATTTAATATTGCACTTAAGGGTCATGAAGAAATTGAAGTCAAAGGTGAGAAGTATCCAATTGTATCAACGATTGTACAAATCGCATATATTCCTCCTGTTGGCTTCTGTGAGACATAATAGAAAGAACTATGCCTCTATCTTTGATTCTTGGTTGTATGTTTAGTGGAAAAACTACTGAACTTCTACGGAGGATTGAATTGGAAGAAATTATTGGAAGGGATGTTATTGTGATTAATCATCTACATGACGCAAGCCGTAGTGGAGATGGTTATGTTGAAACTCATTCAGGTAAATCTCGTAAATGTCTAATGTTGAGTTCTCTTTCTCAACTTAAGGAAACTATGCCTGATTTATTTACAAGCCCAGTAAAAAAGGTTATCGCAATCAATGAAGGACAATTCTTCTCTGATTTGGAATCCGTTGTAATGGAACTCGTTGAGAGTTATGATCATATTGTCATTGTATGTGGATTGGACTCAGATTTCAATCGTGATCCTTTTATGGAAATCATTCGCTTAATTCCTCACGCCAATGATGTTATGCGTACAACTGCTCGTTGTGATGTTTGTAGAGATGGTACAGATGCTCATTATACTTTCCGTAAGAAACGAGGTGCTGAACGTGTACAAGTAGGAGGAAGTGATTTGTATAGACCAGTATGCAGAAAGTGTTATCATCTTCTCCAAACAGTGTCATGACTTCTTCCATTATGTGTCGGTGACTTGTAAATAAAATGTGATTGATATATTTCCTCATATTCGGGACCTCTTCCAGCACGATTATTTTCTCTCGGAACCCATCGGATTTTAAATCCCATTGTTTCCTTGATCATTTTTTGTATTTCAGAATACCAAAATAATATAGTATCATGTTTTGATGGACGCTGATATATCAATGATTCAACCAATGACAGATTATCATTGGATAGGGCAATCAGTGTTTGATTTTTATCCAATCCGAACCGAATACCTAAACCAACAGAAGCCCATTCTGTTTCTATAGATGAATCAACGATGTTGTCAAGATCCCAAATCTTTTTTGTTCCTATTGCAGGAATAACTACAACTGCGCCAGTGAATTTAGGACCATAATATCCATCTGTATCTATTTCTGTAAATGGAATGTTATTGATCCCATTTGATTTATCTAAGATTGATTTATTAGGATTGTAGGGTTTTAATATATTAAATGCCATCGGAACTCTTCGCATCTGTATTTCTCTTTCAGTATATATTTTTAATCTAAACCCACCGAGTGTAATTGAAACTACGCCGCTGTTTTCGTATGGAAAATATCGCTACTGGTCGTCAAACTATAATTCTCAAATCCCAATCTGATATGTCCGTTGGAATGAATGTTACTGATTTCAATACGTCCTATGCTTGGTCTCTTGTCAATGCGTTTATGAATGAGACCGCAGATGGAGTTTCACCACTTCTTCGTCATCAGATTACCTCCTATGACAAGTTTCTGAAGGAAGGTATTGACAATGTTATTCGCGGGTGTTCACCGATCGTTCAAGAAATCAAGGAAGACAATGGTTCTACTGTCAGAGTTGAGATGACATTTGATGACATTCGTCTCAAGAAACCAACAATTACTGAAAAGAATGGCTTTGTTCGTCCAATGTATCCGAATGAAGCCCGACTACGTAATGACACCTACGCAGCCAAAACCGATACAACTGTTTATATCAAAGTCATTGTTACTGAAATGTCAGGATTGGTAACTACCCACGAATCTACTGTTCCACGTGTATCAATCGGTAGTATTCCTATTATGATTGGATCTTGTGCGTGTTCTCTACTTGGAATGACGGCTCAAGAACGACGTGAAAAGGGAGAATGTACATTTGATGATGGAGGATACTTTATTATCAATGGTGGTGAACGAGTCATTATGAGTCAAGAAATGATTACAGAAAATCAACTGTTTGTGTTTCAAGGAGGAAGAAGCAGTCGTTATATGTTCCTTGGAGAACTTAAATCTGCTCCAGAAGATCGTGAAGGATTTGTTCGTGGTTATTGTATCAAGTTGATGAAGACAAAGGAGAAAGGAAATGTTCTACGTGTCAATATTCCAAAGATTAGGATGGATATTCCACTCATTACTTTGTTCCGTGCGATTGGCATTACAAAGGATGAAGAGATTGCCCGAATGGTTATTGGGGACTTGAATCATCCACATGCTTCTGTATTTTGGAAACTTCTCAAGCCAAGCATTGTAGAAGCTGATGATATGCCTACTGAATATCAGGCTCTTGAAAGTCTTGCGGGAAACACAAGTTTGACTGCGAAAGTGCCACTAGCAGAAAGGATTGAGTTTGTGAGGAAGATTCTTCGTGAAGATTTCCTACCTCATTTGGGAACTAAACCTCTTAAGAAAGGATGGTTTATGGGATATTCTGCGATGCGCATCCTTCGTTCTTCTATCGGATTGGAAGGATATGATGATCGTGACTCTTACACGAATAAACGGGCTGAACTCGCTGGAACTTTGATGAGCCGTCTATTCTATCAATATTGGTCTTCCAAGATGGTTCGTGATATTCGTTCTGCTGTTCATAAAGAACTGACTTCTGGTGCTTGGCGAGCAACTCGGAATTATAAAGATGTTGTCAATGCTACTAATATCTTTAAAATTATTCGTACTACTACTATTGATGCAGGACTAAAATATTCTTTGGCAACTGGCAACTTTGGTATGAAGAATACTATTGGTAAAGTTGGTGTATCTCAAGTTCTGACCCGATTGAATCGTAATAGTATGATGTCCCATCTGCGCCGTTTGTCAACTCCTTTGGAGAAAAGTGGCAAGTTGGTTGCTCCTCGTAAACTTCATCCGACTTGTTGGGGTATCATCTGTCCCAGTGAAACACCAGAAGGCGAG
>OGVP01000014.1_pt1 | contig 22317 bp, 21 predicted proteins | sample 1575791 | NCBI WGS metagenome assembly OGVP01 (sample SAMN07581537, study PRJEB24739) | freshwater metagenome
ACTCAATGCGCCTGTTAATGTACCTCCCGTCAAAGGCAAATACGTTGATGCCGCCGTGCCTGTTGTAAGGTAGGTCGAATTATCATACGTTATACTTGTGCCAGTTGCTTTGACAAAGCCCGTGCCGTTTAACGTGTTTTGCTTTGTGTTAAATCTGGAAGTAAGATTTAAAGAAGTTGTGTCAGCATCTCGAAAGTAAGGTAATAACATATTTGTTGTATCAGCCTTCCGAAGGTATGGCACCAACATATTTAAAGTATCTGATAAATTTAATTTTGCCGCAAACCTGGAAGTAAGATTTAATAAGGTTGTGTCGGCTTTCCTTAAGTAAGGTGTAAGCATCGAAGCCGTGTCGCTTATGTTTACCTTTAAATTCAACGCCGTTTGCGTTGCCGTTGATACGGGCTTGTTCGCATCTGAAGTATTATCCACATTCCCTAATCCTACCATGTTTTTTGTTATTCCCGAAACCGTACCCGTAAACGTGGGATTTGCTAAAGGTGCAACCACGCCGAAGTCAACCGCCAAAGTACCCGTTGATGTTATTGTTCCACCCGTTAACCCTGTTCCTGCCGTAACACTCGTTACCCCTTGCAAGTCAGTAAACGTATTACTTACTGTACCCCCATCTGTTTGATTTAATGTCAACGTTTTTGTACTTGTTCCAGTAAAAGCTAAACTTGCTATTTTATCATTATATGCAATTGTCCAGTTATTTTGATTTGCATCTGTTGGTAATGAATACCCTGAAGCATACGACAAAGCCAGTGTTCCATTTGTTGTAATTGGATTTCCAGATATAGATAAGCCAGTTGGCACCGTCATATCAACGGATGTTACTGAACCATTATCAGTAAAGTTGCCAGATACCGTTCCCCCATCTTGTTGGGTTAATGTTATAGTTTTAGTTGTTGTTCCTGTAACGGCTAAACTATTTATTTTATCATTATATGCCGTGTTCCAATTACTTGAATTGTTTGGAATAGATGAAGCCCAGGTGCTGCCAGTTGATAAAGCAATACCAGCATCTGGATAAACAGGATTTCCAGCTTGAGCCGATCCAACCGAGCCGATGCCAGATACGGTAACAACAGTATAATTACTATTTAACTTAAAGCTATTTGATACAATGGTAATTTTATTGGTATCAGTCAGGTTGTATTGGTCATTGATAAGAAGTTGCCCATTGCGAAACACCAAGATATAAGCCTTTAATTGAATTGGAAATTTAGGCGTAACTGTCCACGTTAAAACGCTTGAAGTAGCTGGAGCGTATTCCTGTTTTAAAATCTTTATCGTATCATTACCAATAGCTACGTCAACAATTGAATCCCTTATTCTTGAAAACACAACGGCTGAATCCAAAACCAATGTGCCTGTACTTGTAATTGTTCCACCTGTTATACCATAACCACTCGCAACGCTCGTAACCGTTCCGCTGCCTTTTGCATTTATTCTATTAGAAAGAGAAGCCGTATCAGTTGCGTTTAATTTTAATGCAAACCTTGAAGTAAGATTTAATAAAGTTGTATCCGCATCACGAAAGTAAGGCGAAAGCATTGATAAAGTATCAGATATATTTAGCTTTGCATTTATTCGATTGGATAATGAAGCCGTATCACTTGAATTTAATTTAAGATTAATTCTATTAGACAATGATGCAGTATCAGTCAACTCCATCATTACCGTCAAATCAGCCGAAACCGTGCCTGTTGTTGTTATTGGGTTTGGTGATACGGTAATGCCTGTTCCTGCTGAAATAGAAGTAAGGCTGCCCGATCCACCACCACTTCCAGCACCTCCACCACGAGGAAAAATAACCGTGTAATTTTCACCAGCTTTATAAGATGTTGCGGCAATGACTACGCTTGTTGAAGTTGGTATCGTGTATTGCGAAGGCAAAAGGATTTGTCCGTTACGATATACTTGAACCACATTAACTCCTCCAGGTATTAACGTGTCACTTTGTGTCCAAGTTAAAGTTGAAGATGATACATTGCTAAAATCTTGCCTTGCGTAAAATCTGCCTGTAGTGTCTGCATACGCTTTGGTTGCGTAATTGGCTAACATAAAAGCCGTATCAGATATATTTAGCTTTAAATCCAAACGTGCCTGTAAATTTAAAATACTTGTATCAAATGGAACTCCACCGCTTCCAGAACCACCGCCACCTTTTACATATACTACGGTGTAATTTTCCCCTAATTTATAACTTCCACTATTTATTTTAACTTTATTTGTATCTATAACAGAATATTGAGCATCGTTTATCATTTGTCCATTACGATAAACTAATAATAAATTACTTCCACCAATTGGCAATTGAACTGGCTTTGTCCAAGTTAATGTGTCCTTTGTAACAGTTGGAAATTCTTGTTTAAAATAGCCATTTGTAATTTCATCAATACTATCTTGAAAGTTTTGAGCAATAGAATCAACGTAACCTTTTAAGGAGTAATTGGCTAACATCGCAGCCGTATCACTTACAAAAAGTGCTGCTGTTGTATCTCTCCATAATCCCTCACTACTTTTATAATATAATGATGCATTATTTACTGGTGATGTAATTTGAACATCATGAAGCTCGTCTAATTCCTGACCATTCCTAATTTTTACAAATATTTCGCCACTACCAGCATTACTTTTTACACACACACCAATATATACACCGTGAATTGGTGCTTGTGGTTTTGTAGATGTCAATGCGCCTGCCGTGGTGCCTGACAAATAAACGGCACTATCCTGAGTAAGTGCCAAAGTATTTAAACCAGTTATCAATCCTTCAGTTATAACATAGCCGCTTGCATTATCAGCTATGCTTTCTGCAACAATGCCAAAAGTGTTAGCCGATGTCGGATCACTTTTTGCAAGTGCCTTGGCTACGGTTATTCGATTACCTTGGCTACCTGACAAATAAACTACATCCCCCTTTGCCAATGGTGCGCCTGTTCTGTTGTTTACACGCTGGTGTAGTTGCTGACCTATCACGTTAGTAACATTGCCACCTTTTAACCCTTGTATTAAAGAACCTTGTGTGTCGTTATATTCAACTTCTCCAACTCCAACCGTACCATCCTTTGCCGTGATAAAGGTAATTGAATCGAAAGGCATGGTCAACCCACCACCTCCTACCAATAAACTATCCCAATAGGTTTGTCTCCAAACAAAAATAGTACCTCTAACAGAATCAAGTATAAGATAAGCTTTTACATTTTTATCTGCATAGCTTGTTGGCTTTGTAATTGTGTCAGCGGATAGACCTCTCCAAACCAAACCGTTACCACTCGTTTGCCAGCCTAATCGCTGCTTATTATTGGTAATCGGGTAGGGAATTGAATCAATGGATGCATAAGCAATGTTATAAAATAGGGATAAAAAAATGATTGAGGGCAGTGTTTTCTTACCCCCAATCTTCTGAACCAGACTTTTCCCCACTTTGATTAACAATTCTTGCACTAATATTTCGCCAACTTTCCCTAATATTTTGAGAAATCTTCGTTCTTTTTTAGGTTTTTCAATCATAAAACTATTCCTAAAGTATTATAAATATCACTTATCTCCTCGTCTTCATTACAAGTTGATTCAGGACAACCAATAGCACTTGGAACAAAGCCTGTAAAACTGGTAGCACAAGCGCACAAATAATCTTTGATTCTTTTCTTCTTTACGTCCAAACGCTGCAATAATGTATCCTGATAAAACTTTAAACCCTCAACCCCGACGTTTTGCCCATACTCATTATCCAACGTATAAAGTCCATTTGTGCCAAGCTGCATTACCATATAAGGTGAAGCCTCATAAAGCACCGCATTAGCGCAAAAGGATTTTAACTGAGTGTCCCAAAGCTGCTGATATGCCGTTGAAGTAAACGCCGTTGAATTACCTTTGTCAGCAATTAAAGCATCATAAAAGGTTACGCCTAAAGCTGGTACAATCCAACGATATTCTGCATCTTGAATATGTGGGCTAATAAGTGATTTATCAAGCCTTATATCCGCTGGTGTAGGTCTTGCAACTCCACCGCTAATGACTTCACTCGGTTGTATTAGTTGGCTCATTTGTTGGTGTTGGTTGTTCTATTTCAATAGGCGCATAACCTAATATTTCTCTTTTCTCATTGGTTGACAAATTATCTTCAACCTTAATGTCACCCATGAACGACACAGGCAAAGTGTTGGATACGCCAAACGTAACATCTCTAAAGGCTTGATTATAAACGCCAATTTCTTGTAAGAATGGGTTAATAATCTTTGATAACAACAGATTTTGTCGTGGTTTGATAACCGTATTTTGTAGGTATTCCATTTCCTGACGTATCTGTTGGTTTGTTCCCAGTTGCCCCGAGGTAGCAAAACCAGCTAATGATTTGCTCCATCTATTAGCTACAACAATTGCGGAAGCTGCCAAATTCTGAAGGTTTAGAAATTCACCTTCATTTTCTTTTGATGTAGGTATCCAGTTGGCTTTTAACTTTTCATCTCTTAATACCTGGACAAATAATTTATGATTATTACCCATACCGCTAAACTTTGATTCAATACCTTCAACAAGGCTCTTTGCTTCTGTTTGTGTCATTGATCCAAAAAATTGCAATAATCCAGATGGCATAAATCCATTTTCAAACTTTGAGGTATTAAAACGCTGAATCCTGTACTCAATCTCAGCCCACATCTTCGCCCCTATCCATTCAGGTAAGCCAAAGTAAAAATAACCAGCAGCGTATTGTTTTACATGTATAATTGAACGCTGAGTGCCATCTTCAAAATCCTTAAATTCTGGATAAATAGGGACTTCCTTAAAACCTTCCTTTTCGTAATAACTGCCATCGGTTGTCAATGCCACCTCTTCCCAGTTATCATAAACGCCAACCGATTTAATTATCTGGTCAGCTCCAGCCTTTCTTATGCCAATGTTATATACTGGGACATGGTATATATACGTAAAGGGTTGATTACCAACTTTACCCCGACATATTTCTGCAAAGCAATTGCCAAAGGCATCATAATCAAATGCCAATGCAGCCATTACCTCTTGAAGGTTTTGACTATGTAAATTTACAGAACCGATAATTTCTTCAATCTCATTTAATGAATCATCGGTTATTACTTCACCTTTCATTGAGGTAGTAAGCAATGTATTTGATTTCCCTTTCATCGGAATAAACCCATCGCCTACTACCATATTTGTTTTATCCTCAATGATTCGCCTAAGTGTAGGGGAATTATTAACAATCGCTATAAGACTTTTTAAAAAGTCATCTTTTTGCGTAAAAAACCTAACCCACTTTGCCCCAGTAAAATCAAGCCGCTCCCGTGATGGTTCGTTAAAAATATCTTCTTTTACCAACATGGTATTGGAAGTATCTAAGGTAACCGAAGCCAGTACAGGGCTTCGATTCTTTCTTAAATTTCTCTTAGCCCTGTTCGGAACTGCTTGTTGAATCTTCTTTAATTGGCTCATAGATTTGTTTCTCAGGCGTAAAGATAACGTGTTGACTGACAGATGAGGGGTTGGCATTATACCAACCCCTTAATTCTGCCTGTGTAAAGTTACCGATAGCCTTCTTTAATATCCCTGCTTTCCCAGTTGGGTCAGCCCCAACGTACATCATTAGCTTTGATTTTTCTCTGACTATCATAACTCATTATTTTTAATCAAGAGCACCCATTACGGTAGCACCATCAACAATAAATCTTGCCTTATTTGTTGTTCGGCAAGAAATAGTTAAAGTCTCCTGATTACTATCAGTAAATAAAGCACCAGATAAGCCTTCAGCTGTTGTTAGCCTTGCAGGTCTTTTCTTTGCTCCAACCGTTTCAGCCCCCCAAATCCAGTAATTACCCGTATTTTCAACGTGAACACAAACCAAGCCGCAAGCCTGATTTGCCATATCTTGAACCAGGTTTCTTAATTCCTGATCACGGCAATTTATAATACCAACTAAACTTTGCTCAACGGCAACGCTTAAGGTATCTGGATCCTGGGTAACTGTTTCGGTGAACGCTCCCGAATTATCCCTAAACTCAACTTCGTAAAATACCGCAGCTGTCGAACTCATCGTAATAGCCGTTACCGCTGCCGTGGCATTGGTAGTAATGCTCGTTACTTGGTTTGCATTGGCAATATATAGCTTTCCAATACCACCAGCACAAGTGCCGTCGGTACATTGGTTAAGCCATCCACCAGTTATTGAACTCATATTTGTTTCGGTTTAATAGCCTAAGCTGATTAAGGAATGATGAATATAATTTACGCCCATTTTAAAGCGTGCCTTAATATACACCTTTTCGTCTTTCTGGTCGTACCACAATTCCAATGCAGTTTCAGGCGAAAGCACATCGGTTGCCAATACCTTGTTTTGAGGCGTAGTATATTCAACGTAATGAGGCTTAGTTGTTCCAAGGTTTGTCAAAATCTCATCCCATCTCCATTGAGCCACAACAGGAATACCACGGAAGGTAAATTGTTCAACCCCATTAATCAACTGCAATAAACCATAGTCACCGCCACCGCCATCTTCAATATCTTCTCTTAACTGGGTATATACTGAACCAGTAACGTTAAATACTTTTTGAGAAGCTGGTAAGCCTTTAAGCTGCAAAGGTGCTTGGTCATAAATTGCACGAAGGATAGCAAAGCCATCTCCAGCGGCTAAGTCAGATCCAGAACCAGTATTTGTACGAGGCACTAAGGCATCAGCAACCAATTCAGGGTAGTATACTGTCCAAAGACCATCTAAAGCATCGTAGTTTGGATTATTAGAAGATTGCTGTCCAAAATAAGTCAATCTTTGTACATCCTGTCTAATAGCCTGCTGGGTGCGAGTCAATAAAATGTTTTCAATTAATGTACCCGAAACATCTGGAAGCCTTGTACCTGTTTTCAACAACTCTTCAAAAACGGTATCTTCAAACTCATCCCAGCACATTTCAAGATCCACCTTCATTTTTTCAACATCAATAGTTCTATCATAGATTGATACCGATCCGACGGGGTTGAAACCGCAGCCTGAGTATTTCCTTACGATGTTTTCCAGCTGCTGAACAAACACCATTTTCTTTTTATTGGCAACGTTACCAAGGATGCGAAATTGCCCTCTTAAATCATCGTCAAAGAAAACAGGTTCAAGAAATATATTATTTGCCTCAGTACCTCTAAAGGATACGTCTAATTGGCTTAATTCTGTTATTGGCATTTTAATTTAATTTTAAAGGTTAGCGTAAGTAATGGTTGCCGTAGTATTAGTCAACACCTTTGCATCTTCAATAGCAAATGCAAATTCTGTCTTTGCACCTGATTTAGCAGTAGCAAAGAAAGCTTTCCAATCAGTACCACTATTAAGGGCAGTCGTTGTAATGTCAAAAGCTGCTGAAGGAGCGGATGAAATCCATCTGCCATAAGCCTCGTTACCTGCTTCATCAATCAGGTTAAATTTCCAATAATCTGATGCACTTGTAACACCGTAGATAGGTGTTACCGTTACTCTTGCACCAGCCGAAGCGACTGCATAAGTAAGGCTCACAGGAATTCTTGTTTCAAATGTATCAACCCCGTACAACTTCTCCGCATTGATACCGTCAGGATTTGCATAAGGGTTTGTTCTGTTTAAACTGTTTCGACCAACGTATGTATAATCGTTGTCAAAACTGTTCACATTCTGGGCTGTTGGATTGAATGCCATTATCTTTGTGAAATTTTGTTTTTAACTAATAAAGCAAATGAATCAAAGTGACTCGATTTCGCTTTTTGTTCAATTACTTTCTCAGTAGTTGTTCCACCCGAAGGAAGTCCAACCCCTTTTTTAACTTGGTTTCTTAATGCTACCAGTTCAGTTGATAAGGTTTCCAGAACACTTTCAATCTCATTGATTGACTGGTTTTGTTCATTTGATTTAGCCTTTAAACTTTCCATTTCTTCAGCCGTAAGGATAGAATACCCTTTTGCTAATAAATGGTTAAATGCCATCTCATCTGTCATTACCTTTTCTTCTGTCTCAACCTCAACCGCTGGTGCATCAATTACCTCTGTTTCTTCTGTTTGATTCAAAAGGTTTTTGATTTTTTCTAAAATGGTATTACCCATATCGTCTATTTTTTTGTGAATTAATAAAGCTGCTGGAACATTTACAAATTTGCTTAAACTGTTTTGCAACGGTAATAAATTGATATTTTTTTCGTCCGTTTTTACAATTTCGTCAATGAATCCAAATTCTTTTGCTTCCTGTGCCGTTAACCATGTTTCGGCTGCCATCATCTTTCTAAGTCGCTTTCTAAGGTTAATTTCATCACCGCCACCCCTTTTCTCAACGGCATTGACGTAAATGTCAAGTAACTTCTCTTCCATCTTATCCAATAATTCTGCCGTTGCCTCCAGCTCCTCGGAATTACCGACGGCTTGTGACCACGGACGATGAATCATCAAAAATGAATTTTCAGTCATCTTAACTTTCTTTGCGGATAACAGTACAACCGTTGCAATGCTTGCTACCAAGCCGATTCCTGTTGCCGTCGTGTCACCTGGGTAAGTTGCTATTAAGTCTGCCATTCCCATTCCTTCGGTAACCGAGCCACCACCAGATGAAATAGTAAAATCAATAGCCTCTCCCTTTGCCTCATCTATCTTATATTTTAGATAGTTAAATGAGTTTTGCCATTCTGAAATTTCCCCTATTATATCAACGTTTATACTTGCCATTGCTTTGTTTTCCTTTTCTCTTTCTATTTGTTTGAATTTGCTTTCAGCCCAATCCTTCATCGCACTACCACCCCAGGCGTCATACATTATACTTCCACATATTTCATTACCGTTTTCATCGGTATATTTTCCTTGGTCATAAACTTCAGCCCGGGAAAGAAATGAATATGTCCGCCTTACTTCATCCTCGGTTAAGCCTTCGCCACTCGCCAACTGTTCAGCACGAAACCAACCAACACGAGTGCCACAAGAAGAACCGTTTTCTCGTTTGTGCTTTAACGCTCTTCTTGCGTTATTTTTTGCCGTATCTGGATAATCTGCGTAAGTCATGGTGTAAATTTATTTATTATTATTTTTCTTATTGCTTTTTTTGCTGATTCCATATCCAAAGCTTTCAGGATGCTGAACCATATTATATACTGTTTTTTCACTTAACCCCGTTTGAATGCTTATATCAGTTATGGCGTTCATCTTAGAATCATTTTCAAATAATGATGCTGGATATAAATCCATCACCATATATTTGGCAATGGTTGAATCCTTAATAATATTGGTTTGATAGATAAAGTCAATAAGATTAAATATATCGTCCTTTAAATTTTCTTTATGGCAAAAGGCAACAAACTTGGCAATTATGCTTTCTTGAAACTCTAAAAACAATTCCCTACTTATTTGCTTATTATCCTTGTTCATCTCTCCAATATTGAACGATTTGACGCATTTTTCCGACTACCTTTGTCCGACAAGCTGGGCAATTTCTACGTTCTGGCTCGTAGTGGTTGACAAAGTTGTTATAAATGTAAAATAGATAATCCATATCAGTTGGGTCAATGGATAATACCCTGTATGTCCTGTCAACGGATGCCATGACTTGTTCTTTATATTCTTCTGGAATTCTCGCTGCCAGTTCACCCCATATACTTTGTACCTTCATACAATTGCACATTTATAAAGTTGCTTTTACTTTTAATTTATTTCCTTCAGCTAAATCCCTGGCTATATCTTCCGAAACAACATAAGCCTGTAACCTATCTATCCTGTTGTTTATCGCATCTGTTTTGGCTTCAATGGTATCCAGATATTTGCTTAAATCATTGGTCATTGATATGCCTTGTACTGGTGCTGATATTGGCGGAACTAAACCACCTTGGGCAAAGCCTTTGATACCTATTTTTCTAAAGGTTGGCGATCCACCTAATAAACTTTGCTGCCTTTGATTTAAAACAACTTCACCCCGTTTTACAAAAGCCAAAACGTTATCGCCATTGGAACGAGTCGGGATGTTTTGCCTTTGATTGACCCTTTCCCCAGTAATAAGCCCACCTTCTGCCAATGGTTGGGCTGCTATGGTTGCAACCTGTGCTCCAGTTGCAATACCTACGGCAGCAGCGTTTATAAAATTTAAAGGTGGTGGAGAACTTGATAAAGCTCTGGAAATTGCTAAAGCACCTTGAATTATCGCTTGAATAATGGCAATTCGTTTTTCTTCCTTTGCTGCTTTGACTCTGATTTTTTCCGCCTCAGCTTCTTGTTGCTTTAATAATTCTTTTTGAGCTGCAATATCCTTTTCAATACGTTTCTTTCTTAATCCAGATGCTGACTCCGCTTTCTTCTCAAGTTCTTCAATATTTTTTTCAGTCGTTTCAATTTCTTGGTTTATTGCATCCGCTGCTTTTTGATTAGCAATACTTTGTAGTGTTCCAATAAAATTAATAAGTTCAGATACACCATTAGCAATGGATTCCTTTAACTTTTCCCTATCCTCTTTATCTTTATCATCTTTATCCTTTTGATATTTATCTCTAATCTCCTTTATTTCTTTTTCTGATTTGTCAGTCAACAACTTTCTTAATTGTGCCTTTTCAAGTTCAGAAGCAAAAATAAAATCCTTATCCTTCTCCAGGTTTTCTAAATCATTTTCTAACTTTTGTTTGGCAGCCGCAATTTCTCTATCAATATCTTTATCAATTGCATCTATTTGTAATTGCTTAATCAGGTCGGCATATTTCTTTTGAGCGTTAAGCTTATTTTGATTTATCTGGTCTTCCTGTTTATTTAAATCATTTTTCCCCTTAATGTAATTTGCCTCTGCCTGTCTTCTTTCAATTAATAAATTTTCATATTCCTTAGTGCCAACCTTTTCAAGTGCTAATAAAGAATTTATTCTTTGTATTTCTCTATTGTAATCATTTTCAATAATAGTACGTCTTTGATTTATAGCTTCTATTTCATCTGTTGAAGCCATTTGCTTTTCCCTTGCGAGATTAATAATGGATTGGGCAACTTTAAAATTTTGGTTTATCTCATCAATAGCAATTCGCTTTTTTTCCTCATCTGCTTTCCCTAATAATTCATTTTGGGCATCAACTGCCGTCTTTATCTGAGCGTTAACCTCATTTAATTTAACGGCAATTTGCTTTTGTGATTCTGAACCAAGTACGGCATTTGAGAAGGCTTCTTGTAATTTGCTTCTTTCATTTTCAAGGGCTGAAAGTGAACCTTCCGTAAATGATTTAGCAAGTTCCTCACCAGTTTTTTTACCTGTCGTTTTAAGTGTTGTTTCTGGTTTAAATTTATTTAGCTCCTTTTCAAGGATTTTGATTTCTTCGCCTAATCTTTTAAAATCAGCTGAACCAAATAAAGTTGTTTTTCTTTCATTTCTTTTTTCCGCTAACTTTTGTTCTATCCCAGCCTGAGTTCCTAAAAGTGCTTTTGAAATTAATTCTTGTCTTTTCTTTTCTTCCAATTCAGTTTTAATATTTAAAAGCTCAATTTCTTTATTACCTTTTTTTATTTCTTGATTAAACACCCTAAAAAAAGACAATATGGAACCCTCTGGCTTTGTAAACTCGGCAAATGCTTTTTTATATGCATTTAAACGATTTGGCACTTGCTCAAAGTAAGTAAGTATCCCAGTTAAAACATTATTTAAAAATATTTTACCCTTTGTCGTTGCTATTTCAAATTCAATAGATGTATCAGCTAATATTTTATTATATCCCTTTTCACTTTCTTCAAGGTCTTTATTTACAAGATATAATTCATATTGCTGCCTTTGATATAAATTAGTAGATTGGGTTACATCGTCCGTTGTCCTTAATGTCTCAGTTAAGGTAAATAAAAATTCCTTTCCAACATCCTCACCTTGTGAACCAAAAACATCTGCAATAATGGTTTGTAATTCCGAGCCTGCAACCCCTGTTTCTTTTATTTTATCAGTAATTATTGCAAATGCCTCTCCAGATGTTATTGAGCCTCTATTGATATTTTGAAATAATTCATTTGTAAATTCTGCACCAAATGCATTTTCTAAAGCATCCCTACCTGACTTTGTTTGCTCCCTAATTCTTTGTCCAAATTCACCGATTAAATCAACACCTTTATCAGAAAAAATACCTTGATTAGTTGATGCAATAGATATTTTTAAAAATTCTTCAGCACTTAAACCAGCATCTCTAAACTTAACTGAATACTCGCGTAACCCATCAAGAAACTCACCTTGTGCGTCTGCTCCTTTTCTGAAGCCAATCTCAATTAAATCTAAAGCTTGTGGGAATGATAACCCTAAATTTTTAGATACGCTATTAGCTGCAACCGCAATTTCATTGACATCTTTCTTATAAGTATTAGCGATTGCTTTACTTTGTGCAACTGTATTTTGCAATGCATCACCAGTCAGTTGCGTAAAGTTTTGAACTTGGGCGGATAATAATCTTGTTTCCTCAACTCCAGCCTTAATGCTTTCAAATATTGAACTTATAGCACTAAAGGCAGTCAAAGCAATTCCAATACCACCCAAACCAATATTTAAGGCTCCAGTTGTTTTACCAAGGTCTGTTATACCAAGTTTTAACCCACCAATAGCCCCAGTTACCTCACCTAATGTACCCCCAAGTTTAGGGAAAAAGTTAGATAATGCTTCAGTATAACCCCCGACATTTCTTTGAAACTGTCCAACAGTAGCATCAATGCCTTTTAACTTTTTATCAAGATTGTTTATACTTACTAAAAGGTCTTTTGCTTCCTGGCTTGAATCCATTTCGGCTGCGGCTAAATCCTTGTACCTCTTCCGCTGATCATTTAATTCTTTTGATAAACGGCGATATGCTCCTTCGGCTTTGTCATTAGCTGATATTTCTTCTTTCCTTAACTTAACTTGCTCCCTTGTAACATCATTTACAAGTGATTGGGCTGCTTTTAAGTCAATGAGTTGTTTCTCCAGCTTCTTTATATCATCTACATTAGAAGCCTTTTTTAGCTCCTTGTTGACTTCAGCAATTTGTCTTTTTAGTTCGGTTGCCGTTTCAATTGTTCCAGCTAATCCCTCTATCTGTATTTTAAAACCAATTACCTTTTCTGACATTATATATTTATTTTGTTGACTATATCCTTTAGATACGCCATATTATCAATATACTCCTCATGCTGCAAGATACCTTTAATCAAATTAAGATGTATTATCGAAGCCTTTTTAGCAAGATACAATACCCGACCAGTTGATTCAATTTGATCATCAAGAATAAATGATGAATAAAATTCTAAAAATATTTTCTTTCCTAATGCCTCTTTGTCCATTATCCCTTAGTTATACCGTTAACAATAACTTCATAATTTGCACCATCATAATGGGTATTTGTATCAATCGTAACCGTTGACGCTGTAATACTATACTGAACACCTGGTAAAAGCTTCTGCCCATTCTGGAAAACCATAACATTGGCATTGACATTTGATACGTTCGTGATTCCTGAATTGACTGGTAAAACTAATACGTTGGTACTTGAATTAAGGAATGGATTGTATGACAATTGAATATTAATTACAAGTCCATTAGCTCCAACTAATCCGCTGCCAGAACCAGTAACCGTTCCCGTTTGTGGGGATGCACCAGCCAACGTAATCGTATTAGATACTTTGGTTAAGTCAGTAACGTTTGGTTTTTCATCGTATAATAAAACCGTTTTAGCTGGACTGTTTGACTTCGGGTTATATTCCAGGCTTTGAATTATAAAGTTGGATGAACCAATAATTCCCTTTCGTCTGAATGAAAGCTGGGTTATATCCTTTGGCTTCCACTTTGCAAATGTGGTATATACTTTTCCTATTTCAATTCGCTTATAACTTTGTAGATGAAAGGTTTTAAATATGCCTTGCATTACATTTGAATAATTTGTTACCTCATCGGAAAAAGATAGGTTGAAATCCCCTCCGCTTGGATCGTTGTAATTAACCATGAAAGCCGCTGGAAAGTCAAAGGCTGAAGATGCTGAACTATTCTCATCATATAGCCTAACATATCCGTCTAAACCGCTTCTTCTTCCAGCATAATAAAGTAAACGAGGGGCTAAGTTGTAATTTGGCTCGGCATCGGTAACCGTGTTGTAATCATCGCCAAAGACTAATGGTATCTGCGCTCCATATACCCCACCGCTTGTTATGGCTACATCGCTAATATGAATTGTTTTAGCAAAGAATTTAGTATAAATAAATTCAACCCCATTTTCAAATCTATCTGTTGGGAAGTTGTAACCACCTGAATAAATGTTTACCCCTCTCCTTTCCTCTTCTTTGTTCGTCGTATCATCATCCGTTGCCCAAGCCAATACCTGACTACTTTTGTAGCCGTCTAATATTTCAAACTCCGAGCCGTCAATATCTCGGGTGTTTAAATCATATTTGTTTGAGCCAGTAAAGAAGCCGTCAAAGGTAGTTAGGCTGATTGCTCCTGTACTGTTTGCCCGGTAACGAATGGTATAATCATCCTTTGGGTAGGCATATACCTTTTTATTTAATACATCGGTTTCCCATGCCAAATTGAAAATGGTTGTCAGGTCGCTAATAATATCCCGAACATACCAAGTAATCGGGATTACATATTGAAGGTCAAATGTTCTGCCACTTTCAAAAATTGCTTTACTACCGGTTATTTCTATTGAGCCATTTAACCCCATTAGAAAACCTACATTGGAATGTTTAACGACAAATTTGACAGTATCCCCCTCAACTAAATCAGTTAAAAATTCAATGCTTACTGAATCATTAAAATTTGTTTCTTGCGATAAATCTTCACCTTCTGCAAATGTTCCGTTTATCTCCCAACCAACTAATAATTCAGATAATGGGTCTGGAATTATAATACTACTCCCAATGTTTAGTTCAGCCTTTAAGGTATATGTTGCCGTTATAGGTACGGTATAAATGCCACTTGAATAATTACCCCCTGTATCAAAGTTAGGGGAAGTTGTTTCATCTGTAAAAGTAATAAGAACAGGCGATGCATTGGTAATATTATCTATTAATGATGGGCTTGGAATTGAAGCCTTTAAATTGACAAAGTCTTTTAAATAATCCGCCCCCAAATTTAAACCCATCGGGATAATCAAACGGTTAAAAGGATCGGTTTTAAAAATACTATTTAATTGGTATCCCTTTGTCCTAAATGCCTTTTCAAGTATCTGCCATATAAAGATGGCTGGTGTCATTTCATTGTTCGTGATGTAATCTTCATTCTCCCACGCTTTCCATTTCATCAAGATAAAACAATGCTCTGCCGTGGTTGGATTGTAATTTGTTTTAACCGTAGTTTCGCTTACCTCAATATCATCCCAGCCTAAGGAACGAACTAAGGTATTTCCAACATCGGCAAACCAATCTGCATTATTCCCAATTAAAGATACCTTGAAATTGGATGCTATAAATCCTGAATTGATGGCTTGTAAATCAGCCCCTTCCAGCCTTGCTTTGCCTGTTAGGATTGGAACGCCATCAGCCTCTAGCCGTGCCGATAGCAACTTATATGCATTGGTAATAATTGCTCCCGGGTCGGTTATGTTCTGAAATATATTTACATTGGTTTTAGTTGCTGGCAGCGTAACATTTCTTTTTGAATGTGCGCCTGATATATTACCAAGTTCAATATTCTCAATGGAATAATCAATGGTAACATTTACGTCTTCTTGGTTTAAATCAACCTCTTGCCCACCAATGTATAATTTTATCATAACTGGGCGATTGGTTTATTAGGATAGATAATTTCAAAGGATATCTCAATATCTGTTGCCCTATTGTCATTTGTTCTTATATCCGCATTGGCAATGGTAACATTGACGTATTGGTTATTTTCAATAATGTAAATTTCAGGCGAATAAAACAATGATGCGATATATTCTGCATCTCCATGGCTTACATTACACTTGATTTGTTTTGACTTATTTACCCTTTGATTTGTCTTGATAATTGTTTTATCATAACTGTTTGCCTTTGGTGATGCTGCCAAATTCCACAGCTGGGAAAGGTTTATAATGTCACCATTTGCCGTTTGACTTTCTTGTATTAAGCCTCGGAATTGATAACTTTCAGCCCCACCATATTTACCGAACCAATGAAGTTCAATATCATCGCTACAATTTGGCTCAATGTTTATTTGTATTTTTTCGCTAAGTTGCGTGTAAGAACCCGAATAACTGCCAACGCTAACCTCATAATAGGAATAAGTATTAGAACTAATAGGAAAGTTACCAGCGTGAAATACAGCAGTAGAATTAAAAATATTAGCCACACCAACTGAGATAGTGTATAAATCATTATTAGCCGTTGCGTTAACTAAGTCAACAATGGTAACCGATGAACTGCCAGCATTTGTCCAGAACTCAAATTGCGCACTATTAACCCCTTTGCCAACAAAAGATAGGTATAAATTGCCAACTGCATTACATCGCCTATCTTGGTTATTTGTCGTAAGGAATTTAAAGGGGTTTGCCGATGGCTGGTAAAAGTCGCCTAGGTCATATTCATTTGTGTAGAACTGGGAAGGGATGACATAAGCCGTAGCACTATATTGAGGTGCTGTTGACGTTACCAAGAATCCAGATGAATCCAACGTTTGATTCTTAGCTACGCAATAAATGGATTTAATAACATCGGTATTAGTTGAAAGTGAATAGGTATTTAATGTACCAAATAAAGTTGACTTTGTCCCAGTAACTGGTGCAACGTCGGAATAAAGAAAGCTTTGAATATTGGTATCAAATACGGCACTACTTCCAGATGTTCCCGTTTTGGCAGCTAAAAATGATCCTGCCATACTTCCACCGACATATACGTCAACTTGTTGCTGAACCACCGCAGAAGGCTCAATATTCCGATAAGATACAGGATAAAGAAGGCTTGACAATGTATCAGGATTAATCGTGTAACTCATCGGTTAAGGATTGATTTATAATAACTTTCAATGGTAACTTCAACGCTATATTTAATAGCATTCTCAATTAGCTCAATAAACTTTTGACTATTTTTGTCTAAAGCCGTTTCGATAAATCCAGTACGTTTCCCTGTGCTTGAATGTTTTGCACTTGCTTTGGTTGGCATACCTTCTTTTTTATGCTTTGATGCAATGGCAAAGGCTATTGATTTTGATTCTTTGTCGGATGCGCCAAACCTTTGTTTTGCATATCGCATTAAGCCATCAATGTACTTGCTTGTCTTGTTTCCGCTGCCCGGGTAATATGGTATTCTTTCAGCCTTTACACCTGAATTATTGTAAGCCATGTAATCAGGAATAAGTCCTTCAATGATTAACGTATTAATTTGAAACTTAACCATTGTTTCCATCTGCTTAATTGCTGAACCTGTTAAGTTGTGTCCTTGCGCCTTCCATTCATTAGCCACTACCGTCATGGCTAAATCCCCAATATCATCTGCCAACTTCTGAAGGTAATCTAACATTCGCTCTTAATTGTTATATTGAAGGTTGCCTGTATTGTTATCAGCCTTTGAATTGAGGTAAATGAATCAGGCGTTAATGTTACCTCTGTTGGAAAGCTATTAGTTGTTTTTGTTGTCCCTAATTCCAGAATAAACTTTTCAGCCAATGTTATTAACGTTGACCACTTTGTTATCTGCAAAGTTGAATCGACATCGCCGTTCTCATCATACCCTAATAAATCATCAAAGAATAAAGTAACTTGATAATTATCTCTTCTAACAATTGGGTTATTTACTAAGGTTGGAACGGCAAAGAATACCCGTGGGAATATATTTGTATTATTTTCTCCTTCTTCCGTATAAATTTGAGATCGCACTCGGTCGGAAGCCCAGCCGAAAGAGAAGCCATTTAACCCTGTTGTTGCGTTTGTGGCTGCTTCGAATATATTTGCCAAATCTACTAATGTCATTTTTTGCTTTTAGATATTTCATCAAGTACCTTTTCTTCCGCTGCTTTGCTTGCAAGGTATTGAAAGACTTGATACAATTTTGCTTTTTCCGCTGATTCCATCGGCGTAAACCCTGTTAAATTGAACAATCCCGATTCTGCCACTCTCTTAATGGTAAGATACCAACCATATTTTTCATTTAATTTTTTACTTGCTAATTGAGACTTGCCATCGCCTGTTGAAGCATAGAGGTCTGCAAATCTAAACTGTATCTCTCGCTTAACTTTGTCAAAAAAAAAGCAACCTCGTAAGCCGTCTGTAATGGCATTTTTAAAAAGTCAATTTTATTCTGTTCAAATAGTTCATCTGAATATTCTATGCCAATAGGCTTTAGCAATACCGCCATTACATTTAAAAGCCCTTCAGCCTGTTGGCTATTAATTTCCATGATAGCTTTGTCAAATTGGGCTGCCATGCTAAATTCTAATAAGGTTGACTTCTCCATAAGCTTATCAGGAAGTGTATAGACTTTGCCATTAAAATCATACAGTTGCTTGTACTTAGTTTCATCTGGTGTATTTAATGCCTTTAATATCTTTTCAAATAGAAATTGAAGATATTTAAGTTCAATTGATTCTGCCACTTTTCCGTAACAAGCATCCAACGGTATACCGGTAAAGTAGTTCACTACGGTTGCCATATATGGATATCTGACATGAGCCTCCCAGACATCGTCCATTATCTCCAGCCTTCTTGTTAACTCATCGTTATGTGTCTGCCATTTGCTAATCAATGCTGGAAGAAAACGACGTACATTATCCTTAACTTCATCATTATCCAATATATAACTAAGCAGTTCAATGACATCAAATTGTTGTTTGCCTTTTGTCTCAATCTTTAGCTTCTTTGCATACGGCTTTATCTTCTCAAATACTTGCTCCCTTTCTCCCAAATGGTCAATAGCTTCTCTTTCTACTTGTGGATGCTGGGGTAAAAGGAATTTGACAAAATAGATGTATTGCTCCATGGTTATATCCGATGCCGTCTCAGGGTAGGTATATTTTACCTGTTTGTTGCCAATGTTAAATACTACCATTATTTGCGTTTTCCTTTTTTGGTTGTTGGGGTTGAATTGTCTGCCAGTACATCGCCCGACGTATCAGGAACAAATGGCTTCGCCTCTGCCTTTTGATGCTGGAATATAGGAAGGCTTGGAGGGCGGGACCATTCCCGTTTGATGCCGTTGCCTGTCAGTTTAACTGCCTTTTCTAAATGTGAACGCATCTGTAACAACCGCTTACGATGGTTAGGCTTATCAATGATTTCCTGGGTTATCTTCTCAATGATGTCAATGATGGTAACCGCCTTTTCTTTATCTGTCATTTCGTTATAATATTTTTTAAATAAAAATCACTTGCTTTGTCTTTCGGTGTCATAGGTTTTCTATTTCGTGTTCAACTTCTTTCCAAAAATAATACTTATCTTTGCTACCAGGTATTTCAATGTTCCACTTTTCCTTTAACATCTCCCGAGTCACAAACAAGGCGCTTTGCTTTGCAAGAATCGAAACAAGAATCTCCTGTCCAAGCTCTCCGCCAATTTCCTGGATAAGGTTGTAATAATGGGTAAATAATTCCTCTGCTTTTTCCTTTGGTGTCATAGTTTTTTAATTAAAAGCCAATAAATCTGAACCCTCCAAAAGCCTCATCGAACTATACCTGATGCCGTCTATTCCATGATTTTCAGCATCTAAGGGCGTTGATGATTTCTTATCATTCCAAATGTAATTCCTTAACTCATGCTTGATATTAAATGAATCAGCCGTAACAACAATGGTAAAATCAAGCATCTTTTTTATTCCTTCCACGACTGACCCAGCTCCTTTGTCTGCTTTATGAACGTTTAACCCCTTTTGCTGCAATGCTTCAATTAACCTTGGTTCACTTGTATCGGCTATTATCATACTGTTGGCTTCAACATAATGATTCATTTGCTCAATGACTGCCTCGTAAGAAAGGGATTGTTTGTAAATAACCTCTTGTACATAAATTTTCTTTGCCCCTTTGTCAACTGCCACCTTAACCAATGCAAGCGGATCGGGATAAAACCCAAAGTCAAGTCCATAGGCAAAAGGCAAAGATTTATCAAATTCACCCTCTACCCAGTTTGGAAATATAACGCCTTGTTTCTTATCCAGCCATTTACCTAAGAACCTATGAGCGTATGCCTCAGGAGATTGTCTTTTTAGCGCCTCAATCTTTGCAATGTAGTCATAGCTTAAATTACCATAATTGTCAAAGTAGGTTGTATGAATGTGAGTTATGTCTTCATGAGTACTTATAGGTATCATCTGCCCCTCAATTGTTTCCATTTTGTGCGACTTTTCAAACCACCTTTTCCAAATCCAATGCTCCACGTCCTGCGGATTCATTACCAATATGACAATGTTAGGAATATCAGGCATCCTAATTGATTCGTCAATGGTATTAAAGTCCTTTTCACTTACAAATTCTTCAGCCTCATCCACGATGAAAACATTTAACCCGGGTATAGATTTTAGCTTTGCCGTTTGATTCCCTGAACTTGTTTTGATGCCTGAAAAGATAATCTCTGACTTTGTTACCTTATGACTTATTAAAGCATTTGTCATATTGAACTCATCCCCGACTCCTAATAAATCAATCTTTTCTTTGAACTCTGGGATAACGGAAATATTGGCAGACGTTAACGTGTAACGTGTATAAAGCATTTTCCATGATGGGTTAGCCAATAGCATATTACACGCCCAAAGCCCAACGGTAAATGACTTAGCTGAACCACGTCCACCAGTAATCAAGAAATACCTTGTCTTAGGCTTCCAGAGTGCTTGATATTTTGGATTAACCTTTATCTTCATCCTTTGTAAATATAATCGTTGGTATTGTTACCTTTTCCCCTTGTGTCGTAATATCAATGTTTTGCTTTGCTTTACCATAACCCCTATCTAAAAGTAATTGCGCAGCTTTAATATCGCCTTTTGTTGCCATCTCTCGTAGCTTCATGATAATTGCTTCGGCTGCAGTGATACCGTCTTTTTCCTGCCCCATGACATTTGCCATGATAATATCAAGGGCTGGTAATTTCTTGGGGCGACCGCCTGCACCTGTTCCTCCTGACCTTAATTTACCGCCGTTTCTTCCCTCTCTCATAACGATGTTTTACGATGTTTTTATCTCAATCCCATTACGCTTAATAATCAATGTCGGGTCAAGTTTTCTCATACGCTCAATGATTACGGCGCAAAAATTTGGGCTTAACTCTGTTGCATAACAAATTTTATTATTTTGATGCGCTGCTATCATTGTCGTTCCGCTTCCTCCAAAAGGCTCAAATATTATTTTACAATCTGTATTTTTGATTAATGGGTCAATTATATCAACGGGCTTTTGTGTAGGGTGAAATTCATTACCCGTCCTCTTTGATTGCAATACGTTCCCATATTTTCCGCTATTTATTTTACCTGCCGTCCTTTTGGCATAACAAATTAATTCGTGTTGGTTTCTCCAAGGCATACCCATGCCCATTTGCATTTTATCCCAAACAATCATATTTCTAACCCTAAAACCAGTCATTTCAACTGATTCCAAAGTGTGTTGCCACATTTTCCAATCGGTAAAAATGTAAACTGAATCTACTTTTGGGTGCAATGGTATAAATTCCCTTACCAATGCTTTATATCCCGTGGTTGATAAATTGTCTAAAGCAATACTTTCTCCGCTTCGTGTTCCAATACTTTCAGTTGTTTTACCGCTTTCTTGAAAACCACCACTTGAATAAGGTGGGTCTGTTATAATTGTATCGGCATATTTCCCATCCATTAATTTATTTATACTATCTGCATGAATACAATTCCCACAAAGTAACCGATGTTCTCCAATCTCAAACAAATCCCCAATGACAATGTCCGTTTCAATGCCCCCTTCGGGTACCTCGTAATCGTCTTCAATTGCCTCAAGTTCCTCAACATCATTATCAAAATTCGGTATCTCCAACCCCCACGCGTCCAAGTCCACCACGTCCCAATCGTTCGCCAAGGTTTCCCAGTCCCATTCCCCAAAGGCAACGTTATCTGCAATGATAAACCGCTTCTTTTCTTCCTCGGTTAAATCATTGGCATACTTAACACAACTGTCATCAAGATCGGTAAACCCTAAATCCTGTAAGGCACGAAGCCTCATATTTCCTCCAAGAACCACGTTGTTTTCGTCAATGACTATTGGACGAAGGGAAAGCATTTTCGGAAATTCCTGTATGCTTTGTTTTAGTTTTTGAAATTTGTCATCCCTTAAAACTCTGGGGTTATTCGGGTTGGGCTTAATATCTTTTAGCTTCATGCCTTTTTACTTTTTAAAAACATAAGATATATTTCTGAGATTGAAGACCATCCATATAATTCATGTGACCAAATTCCTTTTCTATAATCTATTTCCCA